>Ga0325400_1004047_pt1 | contig 13474 bp, 15 predicted proteins | sample PopdelMetagenome_2_FD_205662 | JGI IMG/M metagenome (GOLD analysis project Ga0325400, IMG submission 205662) | Populus deltoides microbial communities from Bellville, Georgia, United States - Xylem-PdKOR-R1 | ecosystem: Host-associated > Plants > Phyllosphere > Stem > Wood/Secondary xylem... | reverse complement strand
CTACACGGCAATGCCGATGGCGGCGAGCGGGGCCACCGCTGTGCCCAGCACCGATCCGAACACGTTCTGCACGATCCCGGCGTTCAGCCCGCGCCGCCGAACGGGCGAGGCGGCGGCGACGATGGCGAGGCAGATCGGCAGGAACGGCCCTTCCACCAGCCCCATCAGCACGCGCGAGGCGAACAGCGGCCAGAAACCCTGCGCCAGCCCCGACAGCACCGAACAGAGCGAGAAGATGACCAGCGCGCCCAACAGGAACGGCTTGCGCCGGCCCAGCGCATCCGACCAGCGCCCGATGAAGAAGGCGCCCAGCGCCCAGGTGAGCGACAGCCCCGAACCGAGCGCGCCGACCTGCAAGTTGGTGAGCCGCAGTTCGGGCACGACGAACGGCGCCACGTAGCTCATAAGCTGCCGGTCGTAGAAGGCGAAGCCGAACGACAGGCCGAGCAGCAGCACGGTCAGGAACTCGCGGCTGCGCGGCGGCTCCGCGCTCACAACACGCCTTCCACGGCGGCGATGGGGCGACCGGTCACCGGGTGGGGGAAGCCGAACGGCGGCAGCGTCGCGCGCGGCCATTGCGGCGGCATGGGGCGAAGCTCGTCGGGACCGAGCGGCTCGTCGGGGTAGGTGCCGGCGAACGGGCGCACCATCAGCGGCCGGTCGGGCGCGCCCGCCCACCCCGTCGCATAGTCCGCCTGGTAGGCGATGCGGTAGCTGAAGCGCGACACCTTCCACGTGGCTCCTTCCAGGCGGTAGGCATTGTCGTGCACGCCGCCCTCCCAGAATTGCGATGGCCAGTCGGGATAGCGTTCCTTGACGCTGTCGTGCACCGCCACGAACAGCATGGCGTGGAAGCGGGCGGTAGCCGTCCGCCCGTCGGGCGCGACGTCGATAACGTCCTGCATCAGCAGATGCTCGAACAGCAGCCCGTCGCGCGGGCCCCGCACGCCAGCACCCGCATAGCCGTACATCCGCTCCGCCCCCGCGCGGCCACGGAAGATGCCGTTCAGGAAGTGCAGCTCCACGTCCTCGGTGAACAGGTCGACGATCTCCGGGAACAGCCACTTGTCCATGAAGTAGCCGTAGCAATGGTGCAGGCGGCGGATCGCCTTCTCCGCCTCGAGGGCGGCGACGCGCGCCTCCAGCGCGGCCAGCCGCTCCTCGCTCACGCCTTCACCTCCTCGAGCCATCGGTCGATCGGGTCGTCCTGCTCCATGTAGCGGCCGGAAAGCGCGTCGTAGCGGCCGGAGAAGAGGTCCACCGCCCGGCTCGCGCAACGCCGCAGGTCCGCATCCGCATCAGGCCGCGCCTCGCCCTCGTCCAGATAGTGCATCATGTGGCCGAGCCATTTCTGCGCGTCGGGCGAGCGGCGCGTATCCTCCGCCAGCTGCGTCACGACGAAGCCGGGCTCCACCGCGAAGATGGACACGCCCGTCCCGGCGAGCTCCGCCGCGACCATCTCCACCAGCTTGTTGATGGCCGCTTTGCCCACGCTGTAGGCGGACAAATAGGGCAGGGTCATGCGGCTCGCGAGCGCGGAGATCACGATCGCGCGGCCCCCGCCCCGCTCCACCATGCCCGGCAGAACCGCGCGCAGGAACAGGTAGGGCGCGCGGATGTGGATGCCCTGCGCGCGCCACCACTCGTCCGGGTCCGTCTCCCACAAGGGACCGAACGGGCCGGGGACGCCGGCATTGCTGACCAGCCGCGTGATGGGGCCGAGCGCGCCTGCCACCTCCGCCACCGCGCGCGCGACATCGTCCGGCCGCGACACGTCGGCGGCGGCGGCCAGCGCCGTGCCGCCGCGCGCGCGGATCGCCGCCACCACCTCGTCCAGCTGGCCGCGGCTGCGCGACACCACTGCGACCGCCGCGCCTTCCGCCGCGAACCGCTCCGCCATGGCGCGGCCGAAGCCGCGTCCGCCGCCCGTGACCAGCGCCACCTCGCCCGCCATCGCGCCCATGCCCGGTCCTCTCCCCGTTTCGGCGCAGGTTGCACCAGCGCGCCGCGGCTGTCACCTGTCGGCTGCACGACGAGGGAGGGGACGGTGAGGACGGAGCAGGAGCAAAACAACCTCGACCTCGTGCTCGGCCTGTTCGCGCATGTGCTGAACCCGATGGACGCGGACGCGGTCGACCGGTTCGTGGCGCCCGGCTACATCCAGCACAGCCAATTGGCGCCGCCCGGCCGCGACGCGCTGAAGGCGTTCCTGCGCGAGATCCGCGTCCGCAGCCCGCTCGCCGTCCACGACATCAAGCGCGCCTTCGTCGACGGCGACCACGTCGTCGTCCACTACCATGTCCGCCCTGCGCCCGACGATCGCGGCTGGGCGGTGATCGACATCTTCCGGGTGGAGGACGGGCTGGTGGCGGAGCATTGGGACGTGCTGCAGCCCGTGGCCGAAGGCGGCCCCAACCCAAACTCCATGTTCTGAAAAGGTAACTCCATGCGCTTCACGGATCGCACCGCATTGGTGATCGGCGGCAATAGCGGCATCGGCCTGGCCGCCGCGCGCGCGCTGGCGGCGGAGGGTGCCGCCGTGTTCATCACCGGACGCGACCCGGCCACGCTGTCGGCCGCCGAAGCCGACGTGCCCGGCCTGCGCGCCTGCCAAGCCGACGTCGCCGATCCGGACAGCCTTGCGCCCGTGCTGGACCGCATCCGCGCGGAGCATGGCCGGCTCGACCACCTGTTCGTCAACGCCGGCGTGGGCCATTTCCAGCCGGTGCGCGAGGTGACGGCGGAGGCGTGGGACAACACCCACGCGATCAACCTGCGCGGCTGCTTCTTCGCCGTGCAGCGCGCGCTGCCGCTGATGGGGCGCGGCGGCTCCATCCTGTTCACGGGATCGATCGGCGCCACCGCCGCGGTGCCGGGCAACGTCGCCTATGCTGCGTCGAAGGCGGGGCTGCGCGCGGTGGCCCGCATCCTGGCAAAGGAGCTGGTCGAGGAAGGCATCCGCGTCAACATCCTCAGCCCCGGCCCGGTGGAGACGCCCATCATCAACCGCAGCGGGCTGGACGAGGCGGGAATCGCGCATGCGAGGGCTGCGATGATGGCCGCTGTGCCGATGGGCCGATTGGGCGACCCGGACGAGGTGGCGCGCGCGATGCTGTTCCTTGCGTCGGACGACGCCTCGTTCATAACCGGCATCGACCTGGCCGTCGATGGCGGCGCGCTGGAACTGTGACGGCGGCGGGCATCCGCCCGCCCGTCGCCTTCGTCGTGACAGACGCGCGGTTGGTCGCGCGGGCGCAGCAGGATGCGGCTCCGTCGCCGGCTGCGCGACGTCCTGGGCCCGCCGGCCGCAGGGAGGCTGCGGCGCACGGATGGTGCGCGACCCTCCTGCCGGACCTGCACCATGGCCTATCTCGATTTCCGCGCCGATGCCCCCCTCGCCCTTCCCGCGCCGTTTCGCGCAAAGCGGGCGGTGCTCACCCGCGCCGAGCATGACGTGCTGTTCCTGTCGCGCCGCGACCCGCGCTCCAGCGTCGCCGGTCGGGGCGCGGTCCGCAGCCGACTGCGCCGCCTGTTCGGCCTGTCCACGCCCAACCGTCTGGCTGACCCGCGGCTGGAGGCGCTGCGGCGCTTCGCCGTGCTGCTGCGCGCGCGCGGCAATCGCCTGCCCGCGACGGAGGAGGCGCGGCTGATGGCCGCCGGCTTCGACGCCGACCAGGTCGCCGCCGTGGCGCAGGCGATCGCGCGCGAGCCGGGCCGCCGGGACGCCGGCCGGCGCGGGCCATTGACCGCGCTGGCGGCCGTGGCCGTGGCCTTGCTGATGCTGATGCAAAGGATGCTCGCCACCTACTTCAACGACGGGCTGGTCGGCCTGATCGGCACGCTCCTGGCGACGATCGCGGCGGTGCCGGCGGTGCGGCTGGCCGGTCGCCTCGTCAGCCCCCCTTGCGCCGCGCCGGCATGGTCAAGGTGACGCGGTAGCCGCGCCCGATCGGCCCCGCCTCGCAGCGCCCGTCCTCGCCGAAGAAGGCGGCCAAGCGCGCACGCACGTTGGCCATGCCGACGCCCGTGCCGCCCGCCACAAGCCCGCCCGAGCCGTCGTCCGTCACCGTCACGACCAGCCGCCCGCCGACCATCGCGGCGGCGACCGTGACCGTCACGGGCGTGCGCGAGGGGGCCACCGCATATTTGATGGCATTCTCAACGATCGGCTGGATCAGGAAGCTCGGCACGAGCAACGCGCCCGCATCGGCGGCGATGGCAAAGTTCACCTCCAGTCGTTCGGTGAAGCGGATCGCCTCCACCCCGAGATAATCCTCCGTCACCGCCAGTTCCTCCGCCAGCGTGACGAGATCGGCGGGATCGGATCCGGCGGTGGACCGGAGAAAGGCTGCGAGCCGATCGATCATCTGCTCCGCCCGGTCGTTCTGGCGCGTCACCACCAGGCTCGATACCGCGTTTAGCGTGTTGAACAGGAAGTGCGGGTTCAGCTGGTAGCGCAGCATGGACAGACGTGCGGTCTGTGCCGCCTCGTTCGCCCGCGCCAGCTCGGCCGCCTGTGCCCGCGCCGCGTCGGCTGCCGCGAGCAGCAGCACCACCGCGACGTTGAGGCCGTACACCCAACCGTAGAGGAACGAGGCGCGCAGCCAGTCACCGATCCCGCCGCCCTGCCCGTGCGGAACATATTGCCGGGCCGACCAGAAGTTCGTGGCCGTATCCGCGAGCCCGCTCGCCAGCGCGCAGGCGACGATCGCCGCCCCCGTGCCGACGCGCCGGACCGAAGCAGGCCAGCCGAGCGACCGCAGCAGCCAGGCCTGCAGCGCCAGCGCGAGCAGCACGGTGAACAGGCAATATGGCAGATCGGCCCATAACCCCGCGCCGTTGTAGAAGCGCCCGGCTGCCATCATCGCGCCATTGAGCCAGGCGAAGCCCGCCAGCCACAGCAGCACGGTGAAGCATGCGATGCGGCGATACTGCCTGCCCGCCAGCACCTCGCGCATCGCCTTCCCCCGCGGCGACCGGCTCCCCCTCGGTTCCGGCCGCCTCGGACCCTACTCCAGCACGGGCGCGTCGGCCAGCGTGGCGGGCAGCCGGGCGATCAGCCGACCACGCACGGCCCGCAGTTCGGCCCGCTCGCCGAACAGCGCCTGGAGGCGGTGGCGCACGCGCTGCACGCCCGTCGTGTCCAGCGGCTCCGTGGGCGCGGGCGACAGCGACGCCTCGATCAGGAGCTCGTCCGCGCGCCGGCAGGCCCACAGGCGGACCGCGGCCTCCCGGGCGTGCATCTGCGACGCCGCTTCGATCAGCGCCTCCATCAGCGGCTGCAGCATCAGCGGCGGCACGCCTACCCCATCCGTGCCGGGCTCGCACCGCACCGAAACCGTCATGCGGTCGCCGAAGCGCGTCTCCTCGATCCGCAGGTAATGCTCCACCGCGGCCAGCTCTTCCTCCAGCGGGATCAGCATCATCGGATCATAGGCGTAGGAGGCGCGCAGGAAGGCAGCGAGCCGTTCCACCGTCTGGTCCGCCTCGTCCGTGCGGCGGGTGACGATCATGGCGGAAATGGCGTTCAGCGTGTTGAACAGGAAGTGCGGGTTGAGGCGGAAGCGCAAGGCCTCCAGCTCCGCCTGTTGCCCGCTCGCCAGCGCCGCAGCATACCGGCGTTCCTGCCGTCGCGCGCGCCGCCGCGTCGTGGCGAACTGGAACAGGGCCAAGTTGACGCCGAACACGCTGAGATAGTTGATCATCGCGCCGTAGCCGCGGCGGAAGTCGACCGGGAGCGACGCCCACATCCTTTCCAGCGCATGGCTGACCCACGCGGTCCAGGCCAGGTCGAACAACGCCTGGCTAACGGCGGTCAGCGTGAGCACCACTACCAAGACGACCACGCGCGGCAGGGTGGCCCAGCCGAGCGTCGCGCGGAAGGTGGCGAACAGGGGCAGCGCGAAAACCATGGATACGAAGATCGTGGCGCTGTCGAGCGCGACCGACCGCACCCCCTCGCCCGCATGCCGCTCCGCGATCACCGGCAGGTAGAGCACCAGCACGAACAGCCAGAGCAGGATTGTAAGGCCAACCGCATCCGACCAGCGGGCATCTTCCCGACGCGCCGCCTCGTCCAGGATGGAAGGCAAGCTGTGGCGGGCGATGCTGGCCATGATTGTGGACAGGCATGGACCTGCCGGACTCGGCGCCGCACCATGCGCGTGCGGCGAACATGACATACGGTGCGACGAACATGCAGGCGGCGGCGCCCCGCAGCGTTCAGCGCGGACATCGACGGAGCCGGTCTCCGCCAGGACGGAAGTCTCGGCCGCCGCACACCTCCGTCGCATCGAACGCGGGTTCCGACGCGTGCGGATGGACGGAACAGCAGCGATTGCGCTCGACTGGCAGGAAGCGCAGGCTGGGGTGCGCGGAGTTCGGGGGAACAAACCATGCGGGTGCTGCTGGTGGACGACGAGATGTTGGCGATCGAGCGGCTGCGCGTGCTGTTCGCCGACATCGAGGGGGTGGAGGTGGTCGGGCAGGCGGGCGACGGCGAGGGCGCGCTCGCCGCCATCACCGAACTTGCGCCCGATCTCGTGATCCTCGACGTGCAGATGCCGGGCCGCAACGGGCTGTGGACCGCGGCGCAGCTGCCTCGGGAGACCCGGCCGGAAATCGTGTTCATCACCGCGCATGAACATTATGCGCCGGACGCCTTCGACCTGGAGGCCGCCGACTATATCCTGAAGCCGGTGCGCTTCGACCGGCTGCGCCAGGCGACCGAGCGCGCACGCCGCCGCCGCCAGCTCGCCGCCGACGCCGCGCGCGCAGGCGCGCTGGAAGGCGAGCTGCAACTATTGCGCACGGGCCAAACCGCACCGGCTTCGACCGATCCCGAAATCTGGGTGCCGGAGCGCCACGGCCAGCGACGCGTGCCGATCGAGGCGATCGACTGGGTCGAGGCGGCACGCGACTATGTGCTGCTCCACACCGAGCTGCGCTCGTTCATGCTGCGCATCACCATGGCGGCATTGGAGGAGAAGCTGGAGGGCTCCCGCCTGCTGCGCGTCCACCGCTCCTCGTTCGTGCGGCCGGACCGGGTGGCGGAGGTGAAGCGCCAGGGTCGCACCACCACGCTGGTGCTGAACGACGGCACAAGCGTGCAGGTGGGGCCGAGCTATATCGCCGCGGTGGAAGCCGCGCTGGGCATCGCCTGATCGGGCCCGGCTAGCCCGCCATCGCCTCGCGCACCGCCGCCATGCTCTCGGGCGTGTTGACCAGTAGCGAGCGGCCCTCGCCATGATATCGGTCGAGCAGCTCGGCCATTTCGTGGAACCCCCGCGCCATGGGTTGCGGCGCATGCGCGCGCAGCCACAGGCGGAACAGCTTGCGCTGACGTCCGCCGCCATTCTTGAACGACGTGCGCGCGTGCTGGACGCGGAAATTGTGCCAGAACACCATCTCGCCCGGCTGCATCAGGAAGGACACGCGCACCTCCGGTCGGGCGGCGATGCGGTCGGCGGCCCGCATCGCCGCCACCAGCGTCTCCGGCACGCGCTCGCCCCGAATGCGAGCGGCGTCGAACGGGAACAGGCGGTAATTGTAGAGGTTGGCGGCGCCATCATCCAACGACAGGCTGGGCACGCGATAGTCGGTGACGCTGTCCGCGCTGGTCGGATAGAAATACCCCTCCATCCACGGCGCCACTAGCTCCGGCTGCTCCTCGCGCAGGATGTTGTAGATCGTGGCGCTGCTGACGAAGCCGCTCAGCCCGCCCTCGTCCGCCTTGGCGACCGAGGCGAGGCTCAGCAGTTCATGGAAGTCGGTATGCGGCCCGAGCTCGATATCGAGCTGGTAGCCGCGCAGCTCGGGGCTGTGCTCCTGCTGGACGACGCCGTGCCGATCGCCGCGCGCGCTTTGCGGCATGGCGCGGCCGAGATGCGCGCCGAGCCCGAAGTGGATGCGCGCGAACGCTTCTTCCCCGATCGCGTCCAGGTCGAGCCCAGTCAGCACCACGGCACCGCGTCCGTAGGCGAGGTCGGCGGCGACCGCCTCCATCAGCTCGGCGATGGGCGCCTCCGCAAAAGCTTCCCGCGTCACATCGGCCGACGCGGTTCCCTCCGTCGCGCGCGCCGCCGCGACGAGCGCTGCAACCTGCTCGGGGCCGAACCGGCGGCGTAGTCCCTCCACCCCGCCATGGCTGTTGGCGGTCCACGCCTGAAGGCCGGTGACGGGCGGAGGAAGAGTATCGATCATGACGAAGATCCTAGCATAAACGGCGGCAACCCGGCCACTATCAGCGACGTGTGCCGTCCGCGCGGAAGATGCGTGGCACGCCGTCCGCGCCGGCGCGGCCGACACGAATGTGGCTGATCAGGCCGTCGCGCAGTTCATAGTGCACGAACACGCGCACCTCGATCCACTCGCCCTTGGCCAGCGATCCAACGACGAAGTCGGGCGCGTCCTCGATCGCGGTGAAGCGCGACAGCGCGTCGATGGCGATCGTGCGGTCGTCCGCCAGCACCGAATAGGGCACCACGCTCTCGCGCACCTGCGCGAACATCCTGGTGTAGAAGCCGGTGATGCCGTCGCGTCCATGGATCGGGGGCACCGATCCCAGCTCCAGCACCACGTCGTCCGTGTAGAAGGCGGAATAGCGGTCGGGATCGGCGTTGCTGAAGGCCGAGCAGTAAGCGTGAAAAGCGGCGATCTGGCTGGGGTGTCCGCCCAGCCGGGGCAGTCTGGTGACGCCGCGCTCGGGCGACCAAGTCATCGACTTGAGCTCGCACACGAGCCCGTCGCGGATGCGGTACTGGACGAAGAACTTGACCGTCACGCTGTCGCCGGGCTGCATCGCCTTGAACAGGAAGTCGGGCCGGGCTTTGGTCGCATGGAAATCCATGTCGACTTCGGCGAACAGCCGGTCGCCGTCCCAGGCGTAGGCCTGTATGCGCGGCACCTCGCGGACGCCGTCATGCGCCCAGGCGAGGAAGGCACGCAGGCCAGCCTTGCCATGGTAGTCGCGCGTGCCGGCGTGGAACACGACGTCCTCGGCGAAGAAGCGGTCCACCAGCAGGTCGTCGTCGCCCGTCTGGAACGCGGCGAGATATTCCTCGTAGTCGAACATGGGAGCATCCTCGCCGCGCAAGCTGGCCTTGCGTCGTGTGCTTGCGTGTCCGCCGCCGCGCTTCCGCTGTCAACATGGGGCTAGTGAACCTGACGCGCCTCGCCCGTCCAGAAGCGTGCCCGCATCGCCTTCTTGTCGAACTTGCCCGCGGGCGTGCGCGGCAAGGCGTCCCAGACGTGCACCGCCTTGGGCGCCTTGACCCCACCCAGCCGGGTCTTGGCGAAGGCGATCAGTGCCGCGGGATCGACCGCCTGCCCCGCTTGGGCGACCACCAGCGCGGTCACCGCCTCGCCCCAGGTCTCGTCCGGCACGCCCACCACCGCGCATTCGGCCACTTCGGGCCGCTCCATCAGCGCCGCCTCGACCTCGGCCGAGAAGAGGTTGAAGCCGCCGGTGATGATCATGTCCTTCTTGCGGTCGACAATCGTGAGGTAGCCGTCCGCATCCATCCGCCCGATGTCGCCGGTATGATGCCAACCGTGCGTGCGCACCTCGGCCGTGGCCTCCGGCAGCCGGTGGTAGCCGCGGCTGACCAGTGCGCCGCGGACCACGATCTCGCCCACCTCGCCCGTCGGCAGCAGCCGCCCCGAATCATGCATAATGCCGACCCGGACCGAGCGCGTCGGCCGGCCGCAGCTCGACAGCCGCTCGGGCCGGTCGCCCGCCGCCGCCGCCGCGACCTCCGCGGGCGACAGCCAGGTGGCAAGCATCGGCGCCTCCGTCTGGCCGTAGCTCTGACACATGGCTGGACCGAACACGGCCACCGCCTGCGCCAGCTTGTCGGGTGACACGGGGCTGCCGGCCAGCAGGAACATGGCCAGGCTGGAATAATCATGCTGGCCCAGGCTGGGATGCGCGAGCAGCAGGTAGAGCGCGGTCGGCGGCAGGAAGATGTGCGTCACCCGGTGCCGCTCGATCGCCTGCAGCACCGCGCCCGCATCGAAGCCCGGCAGGATCACCACCGTGGCGCCGAGCGCCAATGCCGCGGTCGCGACCGGCCCGGCGGCATGCGTGATCGGCGCCGTGGTGAGGCAAACGGGGTCGTCCGCCAGCCCGTCCCAAGCGGCGCACGCCGTCTCGATCATCGTGCCCCAGCCGAGGTTGGTCACCTCCACGCCCTTGGCCGGCCCCGTGGTGCCGCCGGTGGAGAAGATACCGACGAGCTCGTCCAGATCGCCGAACGGGTCGCCCCAGTCGTCCAGCGGCGGGTGCGTTCCCGCGGTGAAGCCGGCGAGCCCCTGCCCCTGCGCATCAAGGCAGACCGCATGGGCGAGGCTCGGCACCTCTGCCTGGAACCACTCCGCCTCCGTAGCGAAGCCCGCATGGTAGAACAGCCATTCCACGCCGGCATAGGCCATGTAGGCGACGTTAGCGTCGGCCGCGTTGCGCGGGTTCACGGGCACCCACACCGCCCCTGCCCGCCACAACGCCAGCAGACAGATCAGCACCTCCGCCGAGTTGGGCGCGTACAGCGCCACGCGCGCCTGCCGCGCGAGCCCGTGCGCGCGCATGGCGGCCGCCAGCGTCGCCGTGGCGACATCGAGTTCGCTGTAGGTCAGCCGGCGATCGCCATCGACCAGCGCGAGCCGGTCAGGAAAGCGTTCGATGCTTCGCAGCACATAGTCGATCGTTCGCATCGCCTCTCCCCCGCGTCTCCGCCCACTCGTGACGCGGGTCAGAACATGCCGTTGTCGTTCTTTGGTTCGGTGGCGACGGGCTGCGCCACATCCCAATGTTCGGCGATCCGCCCGTCCTGGATCCGGAAGATATCGACCACGGCCAGCCCCGGCGTGCCCGGCTCGAACACCAGATGGACGTGCGCGGCGACCAGATCGCCGCTGGCGATCATGCGCTTGACGCGGTGATCCGCCTGCGTGTGCCGCGCGCGGGCGCGCCGCAGCATGTCCTTGAGGGCGTCCGCGCCCGTGGCGACGTTGGGATTGTGCTGGATGTAGCCCGGTGCGACCAGGCGATCCACCGCGTCGGGATCCATGGGATCGAGCAGCTCGGCATAGACGCGCTCCACCAGGCGCAGGTTCGCCGCCTCCTCGGGCGTGGGCATGGCATCCTCTCCCGCCGGCTTGCCCGGCATTGCACCCCATCGTCTCCCGGCCGGCGCCTCCTGTCCAGCCTTCCCGCACGCCTCTTGCCGCCAGGGCGCATGGCGCGGCAGGATGAGGCTGCATGAACCCGATCTTCGCCATGATGCCGATCACCGTGTTCGAGGAAATGTCGGCGCTTTCCCGCGCGCATGACGCGATCAATCTCGGCCAGGGATTTCCTGACGGGGCCGGGCCGGCCGACGTGCTCGCCGCGGCGGCGGATGCGCTGCTCACCGAATCCAACCAGTATCCGCCGTCGATGGGCCTGCCCGCGCTGCGCGCCGCCGCCGCCGAGCATTACCGCCGCCTCCAGCAGCTCGATTTCGCGGCGGAGGACGTGCTGGTCACCTCGGGCGCGACGGAGGCTCTGGCGGCAGCGCTGTTGGCGGTGGTGTCGCCGGGCGACGAGGTGATCCTGCTGGAGCCCGCCTATGACGCCTACCGGCCGCTGGTGCTGCGCGCGGGCGGCGTGCCTTGCGCGGTGACGCTGCACCCGCCGCACTGGCGCCTGCCGCTGGACCGGATCGCGGCCGCCGTGACGCCGCGGACACGCGCCATCCTGCTCAACAATCCCGCCAATCCTGCCGCGCGCGTGTTTGACGCCGACGAGCTGGCCGGGCTCGCCACCTTGTGCGTGGCGCACGACCTGGTCGCGATCTGCGACGAGGTATGGGAGCATCAGCGGTTCGACGGCCGCGCCCATGTGCCGCTGATCGGCCTGCCGGGCATGGACGCGCGCACGGTCAAGATCGGGTCGGCGGGCAAGATGTTCGCGCTGACCGGCTGGAAAGTGGGGCTGGCGATCGCACGACCGCACCTGCTCGGCCCCGTCGCCCGCGCGCACCAGTTCCTCGCCTTCTCCACGCCTCCCAACCTGCAGGCAGGCGTCGCATATGCGCTGGGAAAAGCGGCCGACTGGTTCCAGGCCCAGGCCGACGATCTCCAGCGCGCGCGGGACCGGCTGGCGGGCGCGCTTGCCGCGGCAGGCTTCGCCGTGCTGCCGGGCGAGGGCACCTACTTCCTCAACGTCGATCTGCACGCGTCCGGCCTGGCGGGCGATGATATCGCGCTGGCGCACGCCATGGTGACACAAGCAGGCGTGGCGGCCATCCCGCTGTCCGCTTTCTGCACGGGCGGGGACGCACCCCAGGGCTTTGTCCGCCTGTGCTTCGCCAAGGCCGATGCGGTGCTGGACGAGGCCGCCGATCGGCTCGGCCGCTGGCGCCGGGGCGTGCTGGCGGCATAACGCTGCTTGGGGTCGGGCAATACTTGCTGCTTTGCCAGGGGCTGCCCGACGCGGGAGTTAGGCGACCCCAGCTGGAGTTCCGCCTTGCCCGATCAGCAGCCCTGCATCCGTCCGGTGATCGGCGTGCTGTGCTGCAACGAGGTGAACGACCGCGCCGTGCAGGCGGTGGCGAGCCGCTTCATCGAGCCGTTGTCGCGCCTGTCGGACGTCACCGTGCTGCTGGTGCCGGCCATCGCGCATGCGGCCGATGCGGGCGGCGTGGCGCGCCTGCTCGACGGCCTGATGCTGACCGGTTCGCGCTCGCACGTGGCCCCCGATCGCTACGGCGGCACCCCGGGCCTTGACCACGCGCTCGATCGCGAGCGCGACGAGGTGGCGCTGGCGCTCGCCGGGCGCATGGTGGAGGCGGGCAAGCCGGTCTTCGGCATCTGCCGTGGCCTGCAGGAGATCAACGTGCTGTTCGGCGGCTCGCTTTCCGCCGAGCGCTGTTCCGGCCATCACCGCGGCGGCGGGCACGACTTCGCCGCCCTGTTCGACCACCGGCACGAGGTGGAGCTGACGGCGGGCGGCCGGCTTGCCGCCGCCACTGGCGTCCAGCGTCTGGTCGTCAACTCGGTGCACGAACAGGCGGTCGATCGCCTGGGATCTGGCCTGCGGGTGGAAGCGGTCTCGGCCGGCGACGGTGTGGTGGAGGCGGTGGCGGCGCGGCCCTGCGGCGGGGACGTGCTGGCGGTGCAATGGCATCCCGAATGGGACGTGGCGACCAACGCGGAAAGCCGCCGCTTCTTCAGCCTGATCGGCCGAGCGGTGCGGGCATGAGCCGCCAGCTTCATCTCGGCGCGTTCATGCGACCCGCGTCGATCCACACTGGCGCATGGCGCTGGCCTGGCGCCTGGTCCGACGCCAACTTCAACCTCGCGCACATGAAGCGCATGATCGCGACGCTTGAGGCGGCGAAGTTCGACGCCTTCTTCATGGCCGATCATCTGGCCGTGCTGAACGTGCCGGTGGACGCGCTGAAGCGTAGCCACACCGTCACCTCGTTCGAGCCTT
>Ga0325400_1004046_pt1 | contig 13474 bp, 13 predicted proteins | sample PopdelMetagenome_2_FD_205662 | JGI IMG/M metagenome (GOLD analysis project Ga0325400, IMG submission 205662) | Populus deltoides microbial communities from Bellville, Georgia, United States - Xylem-PdKOR-R1 | ecosystem: Host-associated > Plants > Phyllosphere > Stem > Wood/Secondary xylem... | reverse complement strand
AAGCTATTATTATCATCTAATGCGACTAGATTTTTTGGACTTGGACTTATTATCATACTAGTCTATAAATATACCTATTAAATTATCTATATAATTTATCTATAATAAATTTTTATTGAACTATAATAGATTTACACTCACTGTTTAGAATCACCCATAAAGAAAAGCTCGACAAATAATTGCAAGTCTAGTCGCCAACAATGGATGGACGGATGGATGAATAACATTGGTCGTTATGCTTGAAACAAAACTGATAGATAAAATGAAAAGGGTTGTTTATGAATCCTTAATCTCGATGTTTGTCGTAGTTGTTGGAGCATAGTACTTGCAGACAGGCAGGCAGGAAGGATGGGATGAGATGAGGAGGGCATCCATGTACAGGGACTAACTAGGGCGTACAAGATAAATCTCTTATTACAACTTGCAGCAGCTAGCAGACACCAATTATACTGCTTTACAGCCCACACAAAAATAAACGACTACAGTTCTACTACTACAGCAGCAGCAGCAGCAGCAATAATAATAATAACAATAACAATAATTTATTGTTATTATTATTATTATTGTTATTATTATCATAATAAATCTCTGTCTCTCTCTCTCTCTCTTACTCTGTCTATTTCTTATTCATCTTCATCGTCATCTTCTTTCCTTCTTCTTCTTCTTCTTTTTTTTTCTTGATATTATTAATTACGTCAAGACTTTTTTCAGTAAGAATATGGGGTTTTATTTATTCATTTAATTAAATATTCTTTGTTGTATATAATAAAGAATTATTTGTGATTTAGACTTTTTAGAGTGATGGAGTTTCGTGTTTGAGTTTGGTAGTGAGGGTGAGGGAGTAATAGTAGGGAGTAGTAATAAACCACCTCTTCCCTGGTCGCGTTGTCGGCGCGAGGTCACTTTCTGTCGGCAATGTCTGTACTGTATCCAACGATGATTCTCAACTTTATTATTTATTAATATTATTTTTAAAGAGAAAAGGTACAGCAAGCTGCTGATTGGTTTCAGATTTTTCCTTGCTTAATCAGTCGCAGTTTGTTTGTCGTAGACCAGACCTTGAAGCTGTGTTCATCTTCACAACTGGGGTTTGTTTCTTTCTTGTTTTTTTTTCCTTTGAGAATTTGTTGCTGGGAATGTGGGGTGATTTTTTATTTTGGTGATTGTGCTATTGGAACCCTGACTCAATTTGTCACTGGCAAATGAAGCTGAGGTTTCTGGGGATCTGGCTGCGTAATTTATCTGTGAATACAGGTTTGGAGATTTCAGATTTCCATTTATTTTCATGTCTTTCATTCTTTTTAATCTCAAGGAGTTTCAGTTTTGACACATTTCTCGTTTCTTTTGCTAGTCTGCTAAGTAGCGTTTGTCGGTTCTCAATGACTTTTATAGTGTGTTTAATTTAATTAGTTAGGGTTTAACCATATGATTAGAACACTGGAGATTTCCTCTCGAAGGTTACTATTTGTCATTAATGCATTTGTCTTTGCTACCTTTACCTGGGATTCAACTTTTCGCGCAGCTCACTTATTTCAAACAGAAATTGTCTTTATGGTTGACTTGAAAGAAGATCTTTTTCAGGGACTAGATGACTGTTTGACTAAACGAAATATCAATTCCTGCACCAATGTCGTTGCGTTATGTGTTTCTGTCATCCATGGTTATATGGATTATTGAATGCTGCTTGTTTATGAGGTTGCATTTTCTTTTCTTCATTATTGCTTATCTGCCTTTCCTTTTCCAGGTTCCATGTATATTGTCTCATATTCGACTAAAACCTTACGGCATAGCTGAAGCGGTTCCCATACCAGATGTCAAGGACTCTTGCAGCCATATTGGGAGGTGCTGCAGGAGTCATGGCATTGGTGGGGGTAGTTATTTTTCTTCTATGGTGCCTTTCTCACAAAAAGAGCGTGTCAAGAACTTCAGAGACAGGATCTTCTGAAACATCTGTTCAAGGTAATAGTTGCATCATACATCATTCAAGAGAGGCTCAAAAGCAAGTGATTAAATGTTAAATGTGGCTGTTCTTTCGATTACCTGCTGTAGGAAGGCATGCAGGGATTGAGTTGTCATTACAAGAAGCAAGGCGTTTTGAGATGGAAGAATTGTCTCTGTCGACGAAAGGTTTTAGCGAGAAAAATTTGATGGGGTCTGGAAAGTTTGGGGAGGTATATAAGGGTTTGCTTAATAATGGGATGGTTGTAGCCATCAAAAAGAGACCTGGAGCTCCTAGTCCTGAATTCGTTGATGAGGTAATCATCACTTGCTGAAAGAATTGAGTTTCAGTCTTTCGGATGAAAACATTCATTAATGAACGAGAACCATTTTCTTTTAAGTTTGGGTTCTCCCCATAATCGCTCCATTTTTCATTCATCATTAATGCTGCAATGAACGGTGGGAGGATTGTTTTGCTAGCTTAGCACACCAAATTTTCCGAGGAATGAATAATAAATGCAAGTAATTATTGTAGACATCATTTGAGCTTTTTGTTCCTCCTAATTTTTAAATTAACCTATGGCATGATAGTTTATGTCATAGCCTGGTTGTTTGCCTATATATAACTCCAGGCTTAATAAAATAAAGCTTTTCTTCTCCAATTTATACGGATCTATCCTTTTCTGCGGAACTCAGCTTCAATTGTGTGGTATCTTAGTCCGTTTGTTCTAGGAGCCTAAAACTAGCATATGAATTTCATCTATGCTGTCCTTGATTACTATTCATGTATCTCTATTATGTTATCTCTATTGTTACATTGTCGAAGTTTTGGTCTTACAAGACTGACTTCTCGAAAATTAGGTGCGCTACCTTTCACCTATTCAGCATCGGAATCTTGTGACTCTTTTGGGCTACTGCCAGGAAAATGACCTACAGTTTCTTGTATATGAGTATATCCCTAGTGGGAGCGTTTCCAATCACTTGTATGGTAACTCTCTATCCAGTCACTGCTTTTGCTTGTTTGATCTGTGTTGTATAGAATTTACCGAGCTATTATGTCTTCTATATTGTTCTTCTCCATTTAAGCATCCATGGGACATATAGCTAGAAATTATTTCACCTGGATTTTCTTCCATGCATTATCATGAGATGTGCGATACTGCCACTTCAAACTGTTCCTCATGTCATCTTCTTCTTAGATCCGTATATACAAACCCTGTATCCATAATAGTTGATTCTCATTTATAATAAAGTCCTGGTGTTTTTGTTTGCAGGACCTGGTCAAACTTTGGATGGGAAGCTTGAATTCAAGCATAGGCTCTCAATTGCTCTAGGGGCTGCTAAAGGTGATCCTTTGCAAAATCAGTCAGCATTTTGGCTTTCCTGGTATCAGTTTTTCTTTCCTTTAGATATAATGCCAAGTTCAGTACAAAAAAATAGAGAGGGGGGGGGGGGGGGACAAAAAGGAATATTAATATTGGTTTCACAAAATACTATAGAGTTTGGTAAGACTTCATATTTATAAAAGGTTCTTCTTTGTGTGTATGAATGGTCTCAAAGTGCATGTGCCACCTCATTCATCTCATCCCATGCTACAGGTTTGGCTCATCTTCACTCTCTATCTCCCCGTTTGGTGCACAAAAATTTCAAAACAGCCAATGTTCTCGTGGATGAAAATTTCATTGCTAAAGTTGCAGATGCAGGACTTCGTAATTTCCTGGGAAAAGTTGATATTGCAGGCCCATCTACACAAGTGACATCAGATGAGATATTTCTTGCCCCAGAGTATTACTCCGTAACTCTCTGTGTTCTATACAGCTTTTAACACTTTATAGCTTGTCAGTTACTCATATGACATTTACAAATGCAGGGTGAGAGAGTTCAGGCGATTTTCTGAAAAAAGCGACGTGTTCAGTTTTGGTGTATTCCTTCTAGAGTTGCTAAGCGGCAAGGAGGCAGCAGAACCATCTCCAGGGACGAGTCAAAATCTGGTTGAATGGGTAAGTTATCAGTCTTAATCACTGTAGATTATGCTGTGACGTGTCTGTTTTAAAGTAATTCACTTGCTTCATTTGTCACCAGTTCAGCTAGTCATATTAGTGAATGTCTGCGTGAATGGGCAGGATTGAGAATAAAGATTGTTTTTACTGCTATCTTGCCATCACAAAATATAATTGCCACAGATTTTCATCATCTCTCCTCGTGTGCTTGAATGAAACATGCAAGTGCCTGTGTTAATTTCTAAATATTCCCGTACTTCAAAAAATCAATAGAACTTGCACCATGTGTGGTAGTAAATTGCCACTAGTCTGGAAGTAAAATTAATTTGGTATCTTTTTCTTTAGGTCCAAAATACTCAGGACTACGCCAACTTTGCCAGCATTGTCGACCAAAGATTGGGGAGTAGCTTCACTGCTGAAGGTATGGAAGAGTTTATACAGTTGATGCTCCGATGTGTGGAACCTTCAAGTGAGAGACGACCAGCCATGAATTATGTGGTAATGGAACTTGATCGTATAATCGAGAAAGAGATGAACTTGACGACAGTCATGGGGGAAGGAACCACAACGGTCACCCTTGGAAGCCACTTATTCAGATCAGCCAAATAAAACAAATTTGTTTTCCTTAAAAATTGTTGAGAGTGATTTTTGTGATACTTCAATTGTTTACTTCTAGTGTTTATTCCCCTTTTTTGAGAGCTCAGTGAAGATAGTCAGCTGTTTGTAAGTGTATAAAAGAACAGCTGTGTTATTATTGTTGTTATTTTTTTAATTTTTTTTTATCATAAATGTATTGATAATCTTGCTGTAAACCATTACTTTTCGTATACAAGGTGTTCTCTTCTGTTATTGTGTTGGAAGAATTCTCCCTGCGGAGGGAGAAAAGACAGCGGTTAAAAATCTTGTCTGGCTTGGTGTTAGCTTTTAACAATATATCATAATAAAAAACAAAGGCTCTCTGCAGCTTATCCAGGGAAGGTGGTGGGTGGTGGGGATACCAGATCCACACTACAAACTACATGAGTATATAGATGGAGGTAATATAGGATGGCCCAGCTTGTCACGTTTTGGTTGGAAGACTAAATTCATTTGAGTCCATATCATTGTTATTTTATTTATTTAACTTATTTGGGCATGCTCATAATTATTTTATTATTTATATTAAACAGTTTGATTTGATAGGCCGAGCCCAATAGCGGGATGTTTTAGGGTTTACTATTTATATGTTCATCTGTTATTTTGAGACACAGTTTTGATGATTAATGAAAAATTTGCAGACTTTGCATATCTCCAATCCCCTTTCTTCTCTTCTTCAGCTTCTTTCTTTTCTAAAACTTCTTTTTGTTCTTGCTTTAATTTTATTATTTATTGTTCTGCATCAAATTTGGTATCAGAGCATGGCTTTTAATTGTTTTTACAATTAAATGATCCACAGGTTTATGTTTAACCCTAGATTGATCTAAAAGAAAAAAAAAAGAAAAAGCATACTGTTCTGATTAAAAAAAAAATTGTTCATCGGTACTGTTCATCGTCGATCCTCAGCAGCGGCACCCCACCATCAGCGGCGCCTCAGGCAATCACAACGGCAGACCCACCACTAACAAGACCTGCGCATCAGTCCTACTGAACGATCAGCCATTCTACATCAACGCCGGTCATAGCCAACGATCACAGCCAACAGTCACAAGTCCACGCCGATTTACTGCCTTCAACAACCCGCAACGCCGCCGCCACAGAAGCTCTTTGTCTTCGGTTCCAAATTTGCTAACCATCAGCCGCACCCCAATAGCAACACCAGCCGCAACGCCACCATCCACAGTGCCCTCACCTTCAGCAGCGACAATGGATCAACAGGCCCCTGTCCAGCAGCGACACCACAGACACCACCGCCTCTTCCCTCGCATCGCCGGGCCCAAGCAAAGTCATGAAGCCCCGCTTCTTGTGCCGTCGCCGACAGCAGCGACAACAGTTCACAGAAGCTAGGGAAGCAAGAAAACAGAAGTTGCAAACATAATTAACCTAGCCATGTCAGCACCATGGCAAAGCATCTGTGGCATCTGCCACGTCATCAGTTCTTGCCATGTTGTCTGCCACGTCAGCGCCCCATCACATCATCTGCCTCATCAGCATATCCTGCCATGTCAGCTGCCACGTAATCCTCCACTGCCACATCATAAGGTCAGAATTTTTACCCATTGAAAAATCATCATTTCTGGTACGTTTTTACACTTGTTAACCAATATTTAGCATTAATATTATTTTTTTATGCTTGCCCATAACTAAAACATAGCCCGCCTTTATATTGAATTACCTTAATTTTGAGCTTATTTAGCATTAAAGATCTGATCCTCTTAATTAATTATGGAGCTTGGTTAAATTTGTGGGAAAACTAAAACATTGTGTTTGGATTACTTGTGTGCATTTAGAGGACTTACATTACTTGCTTGCGTATTTTCCTGGTTTAATCTGTCATTACTCAGTCTCCAAGATAATTTAAAAAAATTATTTTCTTTATTTTTATTTTCTTTATTTTTTTTATTAGTTATAATTTTATTTTGGGTTTTACTTGCAAGTGTTATTTTGTGATCTCAGTCTTAGGATTAGTTTTGCATGCATTTACGTAGTGGTCGTCTAGTACACAATTTAGAAGTCATAGCTACCATGGACTCGAACTCTAGTAATGTTCTTAGAGATATTCAAGAACAATTACAACTTATGCGAACAAAAATGAGCAACATGTCCAATCAAATGAACAACCTTTCTGGGAGGATGGAGTCCATAGAAACTTTGCAAATAAGATAGTCTAGTGAGAGTGAGCATTCTGGTGACAACCATAGGAATCCTCAAAGACCAGTTCCTTGTAGGAACCGCCACCATAACCAACACTATGGTCACAATGACTTTGATGACCCTCATGATAGTGAGCGTTCCAATGATTACCGTCACAGACCAGTTCATCCTAGGAATCGTCAATACAACCGCAATCAGGGCCATTACGATTATAATGACCCTAACGAGCGAGTCATGAGGCATATCAAGGTAGAAACCCTAACTTTTAAGGGTCAACTTGACCCGTGGATTTTTGATAGATGAATCTGTGACATGGATCAATTCTTTGGCTGGTATAATCTATCTGAGAATAAAAGGGTAAGATTTGCAAAGATGAAACTTAGTGGAACCGCTTAGCTCTATTGGGAAAGTGTAGAAGAGTCTTTGATTAGGAGAGGTCAACCCCTTATTACTGACTGGGTTGAAATGAAAACTAAGTTGGAAGAAAAGTATTTGCCTCGTTCTTATAGAGGAAATCTTTTGGACCAGTGGAATAACTTGAGGCAAGGAGGCAAGTCTGCCAATGAATATGTGGCACAATTTGATGAGTATAGGATGAGATGTGCAGTTAGGGAGTATGAAGTGATGACCCTAAGTAGATTTCAAAAAGGCTTAAACGATGACCTTAGAAGAGAGGTTGTGCTTAGGGGTGTTTCCACCCTTGATGAAGCTTATACCCTAGTACAAAATTATGACTTGGTCACAAAAAGCCAGTGGACAAGACGTCAGGACACTCGTAATACCCTTTCTAGATCTCAACCTGGTAGTAAAAACTCCATATTAAGTGTCCCACCTCGTAAACCAAATCCTTTGATTTCCCAGATACCTAGAGAAGACAAGGGTAAGGGTATTTTTTATGAAGCACCAAAACTTCAAGAATTCAGTGTTTTAAGTGTCAGGGTTTTGGTCATATCTCCTTTAGTTGCCCTAATAAGGCTTTGTTCATCAAGGGGCAAGAGGATATGGATGAAGAAGATACTTGTGATGATAAGGTATATAAACCCAATCCCGATGATTTTCAAGATCTAAATGATGAGGATGATGAGTCTAACTTGCTAGGTTTTGTTAGGTCTATATCCACTCAAATTAAGATAATCAGGTTAGGTGTGAGTAGATGTGCTTTAACACAACCTAAAAGAACTGAGGATTGGAGAAGGACTGCTATTTTTTACACTTACATTAAATGTGGAGATAAAGGGTGTAAGATCATCATGGACAGTGATAATTGTATCAATGCAGTTTCCTCGGGTAGTGTTTCCCGCTTGTCTGTTCCACACCCTAAACCTTATAATGTGTCTTGGGTTAATGATACATCTATAGCGGTCAAAGAGAGATGTCTTTTTCCCATTAAGATTTTTTACTATCATGATGAAATTTGGTGTGATGTCATTCCCATGGATGTAGGGCACGCCATTTTGGGTAGGCCTTGGTTATATGATTTGAACGTTACAATCTTTGGATGATCAAATTCTTGTTCATTCACTTTTCAAGGTAAAAAAATCCAACTTATTGGATTACCCTCAAGATCTAATGATAATAGTCAAAAGAAGAATAAAGTGAAAAATGGAGGGCTTAACATAATAAGTCCTAGGGAGTTTGATAAGGAGATTTATGAGGAATCTGTTGTGTTTGCTGTAGTGGCTAAAGAGATTGTAGAAGACTTTTTAGAGGATCCACCTTAAGAGGTAAGAGAAGTGTTGAGAGAATTTCTAGATGTTTTCCCTTCTGAACTACCTGATGCTTTACCCCCTATGCATGATGTTCAACACGCCATAGATTTTGTTCCTAGGGCTACATTACCAAACTTGCCTCACTATAGGATGAACCCGAGTGAACATGCTGAATTGCAAAGGCAAGTATGTGAGTTGTTACAAAAGGGATTTATAAGAGGGAGTTTGAGCCCTTGTGCAGTACCTGCACTGTTAACACACAAGAAAGATGGATCGTAGAGAATGTGTGTCAACAGTCGAGCCATCAATAGAATTACAATCAAGTATCGTTTTCCTATTTCTCGATTGGATAACATGCTAGATATGATGGCAGGAGCTCAGATCTTCTCTAAGATTGACTTGAAGAGTGGATATTATCAGATTAGGATCCGTCCGGGAGATGACTGGAAAATAACATTTAAAACTAAAAACGGTTTATATGAATAGCTAGTCATACCTTTTGGCCTTTCCAATGCACCAAACACTTTTATGAAAGTAATGACAAAGTGCTTCGGCCATTTATGGGAAAGTTCTTGGTGGTATACTTTGATGATATTCTTATTTATAGCAAAACCAAGAAAGAGCATTTTGATCATCTTATTCAAGTTTGTACCACCCTAAGAAAGGCAAGTTTGTTTGCAAATGTCAAAAAGTGTTCTTTCTTTACAGATCAAGTGGTCTTTTTAGGGTTTATAGTGTCATAGAAAGGAGTCTCTGCTGACCCTCAGAAAGTCCAAGCGATAGTAGATTGGCCTGAACCTAAGACTATTCATGAGGTTCGTAGTTTTCATGGGTTTGCGACTTTCTATCGTCGTTTTATTAAGGGATTTAGCACCATCATGTCGCCTATTACAGATTGTTTGAAACAAGGTGAGTTTAAGTGGAGTAAAGGAGCTAATAGGGCATTTGAGGAGGTTAAGAAGAAAATGACGGAGGCCCCAGTAATGAAGCTACCTGATTTTACTAAAGTGTTTGAAGTAGAATGTGATGCTTTGGGAGTCGGTATAGGTGGAGTACTTAGTCAGGAACGTCACCCTGTAGCCTACTTTAATGAGAAACTTAATGAGGTAAAACAAAAGTACTCAACTTATAATAAAGAGTTTTATGCGGTGGTTCAGGCCTTGCGTTATTGGTGCCATTACTTGTTACCACAGGATTTTGTTCTTTACTCCGACCATGAGGCCCTTTGCTATCTTAACTCTCAAAAGAAGCTTAATCATAAGCATGGTCATAGGGTTGAATATTTGCAAGCATACTCATTTGTTTAGAAACATAAATCTGGAATAGAGAATAAGGCTGCAGATGCTTTGAGTCGTCGGGTAATGCTATTATCTGTAATGAGTGTTGAAGTCACAGGATTTGAGAGACTCAAAAAGGAGTATGAATCTTGTTCAGAATTTGGAGAAATATACTTGACATTGAAGGATAAGAATCACTGTGTTATAAATGGTTATCACCTCCAAGATGGATACTTATTTCAGGATAATAAGCTTTGTATCCCGAAAACATCCGTGCGTGATTTTTTGATATGGGAGATTCATGCTGGAGGTCTCTCAGGACATTTTAGAAGGAATAAAACCATTGAAGAAGTGGAACGCCAGTTCTTTGGGTCTAGTTTGAAAAGAGATGTCGCTAAATTGGTAGGTCAATGTCGAACTTGCCAACTAGCTAAGCATAGAAAACAAAATACTGGTCTTTACACCCCATTGCCCGTTCCTACTTGCCCTTGGCAAGATGTGAGCATGGATTTTGTGCTTGGGCTTCCACGTATTGCAAAGAAACATGATTCTATTTTTATGGTTGTCGACCGCTTCTCTAAGATGGCCCATTTTATTCCTTGTACTAAGACCATAGATGTTTCCAAAGTTGCAAAACTCTATTTTGATGAGATTGTCAAGTTGTATGGTCTTCCCTAAACCATAGTTTCGAATAGGGATGTTAGATTCACAAGTTATTTCTGGAAAACCCTTTGGCATATGGTGGGAACCAAATTGAAGTTTTCTACTGCTTACCACCCCTAAACTGATAGTCAAATTGAGGTGGTTAACAGGAGTTTGGGCAACGTTTTAAGGTGTCTAGTGAGTGATCATAATCGGAATTGGGATCTGATTCTTCCTACAGCCCAGTTTGCCTATAATAGCTCTATCAATAGGCATGAGTTCCTTTGAAGTTGTACATGGTTACAAGCCTAGGAAACCTTTAGACCTTCTTTCCATGTCCCTTCATGCTAGAGTGTCTGAGTCAGCCGAGTCTTTTGCACGTAGAATTCAGGATTTGCATATTAAGATCACTAAACAGATTTAAGCAAGTAATGTGCAATATAAACTTCAAGCTTATTTACATAGACGACATAATGAGTTTAATGTGGGAGACTATGTTATGATACAGATTAGACCCGAGTGGTTTCCTTCGGGAGCTAATCGAAAATTACATGCACGTAGTGCCGAACCTTTCAAAATGCTACAACGGGCTGGTCCAAATGCTTATATTCTTGATTTACCACATGATTTTGGCATTAGCTCTACATTTAATATTGAGGATCTAGTTACATACCACAAACCATTTCCTATTCCAGATGATCCATTTGAGATACCACTTAACTCCCCTTCTGATGATCCTATTGAAACCTCTATCCCTTTCACCTTGACATCAGCACAAAAGGATAATATTGATGTAATTATGGATGAACAAGTTGTTGTTAACAGGAATGGTGAGGTTCAACAGTTTCTAGTTCGTTGGGTGGGTCGACCTGACTCAGATTGCACTTGGATTACTAGAGATACTTTGCAGCAGCTTGACCCAGATCTTTGGGAGTACTATCAGAGTCGACCAGTACTACACTCGAAGGGGTCGAGTTTCTCTAACCCCAGGAGAGTTGGTGGGGACACCAGACCCACACCACAAACTACACGAGTATATGGACGGAGGCGACGTAGGATGGCCCAGCCTGTCACGCTTTGGTTGGGAGACTAAGCCCATTTGGGCCCTTTTCATTGTTATTTTATTTATGTAGCCCATTTGGGCCTGCTTATTGTTATTTTATTATTTATGTTAAACAGTTTGATTTGATGGGCCGAGCCCAATAGCGGGATGTTTTAGGGTTTACTATTTATATGTTCATCTATCATTTTGAGACACAGTTTTGATGATTAATGAAAAATTTGTAGACTTTGTATATCTCCAATCCCCTTTCTTCTCTTCTTCAGCTTCTTTCTTTTCTAAAGCTTCTTTCTGTTCTTGCTTTAATTTTATTATTTATTGTTCCGCATCAGAGGGCTTTTTGTATAAGCAGCTAATTCACTGGAGAAAAGACGTCCTCTAGCAGGTCTCAAGCAGTGTGAGCATCGACATCATTGCTCTCGTTAGCAAGTGACGACCGTAAAGGAATGAAATTCAAAGCTTTATCTTTTCTTTCTTTCTAAGAGTCGCTTGTGAGGTTGAGTTCCTCCCAGTTAATGGAGTAGCCAAACCTTAAAACCTCATACTTGTGGGTGTGTGGAGTATGGAGTTTTTTGAGTTTGTTTGTTTTTGTATTTTAAAAGTATTTTTTTAAAAAAATATTATTTTTTTAATTTTTTTTCTTTACTTTGAATTAATATATTTTTTTGTTTCCAGATTATTTTAATGTGCTGACGTCAAAAATAATTTTTTTTAAAAAATATTATTTTAATACATTACTAAACAAAAAGCACTTTGAAAAGCAACTAATTTCAAATATCCTCCAAGGCAAGTGTATAGACCTGCGATGTCATGTAAGCATCTTTATTTCCTGAGGGGTAAAGAGAGCATGAAGCACAATCTTCCATTTTAGGGATGTTTGAGAGTGATATTGATTATTTTTTAAAGTGATTTTTGCTCGAAAATATATCAAAATAATATATTTTTTTATTTTTTAAAATTTATTTTTGACATAAGCACATCAAAAAAATAAAAAACTAAAAAAAATAACTGAAAGCAAAAAAATAAAAATTTAAATTTCCATGAAAGACAGATTGAACCACAATCCAAACGGATACTTTGACTTAACAAGCATAGTAGTAGCTTGCTCGATCTCTAGCAAATTGAGAATTTTATTTAACTTCTGGTGCAACAGTTAAAACTTATAAAAATTCATGGGATTTATTACAAATTTTCATGAAAGAATTTCTTGTGAGGTTGAGTTCCTTCCGGGTCTGTTTATTTATTCATTTTAAAAGTATTTTTGAAAAAAATTAATTTTTTTATTTGTTTCAAATTAATATTTTTTGGTGTTTTAAAATCATTTTGAGGTGCTAATATGGAAAATAATTTTTAAAAAATAAAAAAAATATTATTTTGATTCATTTTCGAGCGAAAAATACTTTAAAAAGCAACCGCTACCATATTCTCAAACACCCCCTAATAATCAAGGAGCCAAACCTTAAAACCTTCTACTTAGAGTGTGAAGTTTCTAACCAGTAGCAGATAAATGGATGTCATGCAAACATCTCTATTCTATGAGGGGTAAAGAGATCATGAAGCACATTAGAGGTGTCTGAGAGTGTAGTTGTAGTTGTTTTTCAAAATATTTTTTATTCAGAAATGCATCAAAATATTTTTTTATTATTTTTTTAAAATTCATTTTAGACATAGTACATCAAAACGATCAAAAACACTAAAAAGATTAATTTGAAGTAAAAAAAATAAAAATTCAAATTTTAATGAAAAACAGGTTGAATCGCAGCCTCAAACAGGTACTTTGACTTGACAAGCACAATGGTAGCATGCTAAATCTCTAGCAAATTAAGAATCTTATTGAACTCCTAGTGCAAGCGTAAGTGGTTTAAACTTTAAAAAATTCAAAGATTTATTATAAGTTCAAACTCTTAAAAAACAAGAAAATTCATAAGTACAAAGAATCACTAAAAATATTTAATTTTCATTTATTCAAGTCTTAATTGTCATAATCTATTACATCTCTTTATATAGCAATAACATGCAAAGTCATTAAATGACTAGACAAGTGAAATAATGTTTAGT
>Ga0325400_1004043_pt1 | contig 13477 bp, 10 predicted proteins | sample PopdelMetagenome_2_FD_205662 | JGI IMG/M metagenome (GOLD analysis project Ga0325400, IMG submission 205662) | Populus deltoides microbial communities from Bellville, Georgia, United States - Xylem-PdKOR-R1 | ecosystem: Host-associated > Plants > Phyllosphere > Stem > Wood/Secondary xylem... | reverse complement strand
AGAAGGAAAATTATAATCCAAGGTGGATTGTTTGGAAACAAACCACCCTCGCGTTTTGTTAAACTGAACACGGATAGAACCTTAACCATTCATTTTATTGTCTAATAATTATTCTCTACTTGTCTAATTAACTCTTTGAAGAAAATTAAAATCCTTTAAATATTTCAGAAACCGATCTTAAAAGGAAAAAAAATCAAGATTTTTAAAAGAAAAATAATTTTAAAAAATTAAAACTAAAAATTCAATATTAAATAGAAAAATCATAAAACAAAATCGTTCAAGTCTAATTTAAATATCTTTCTAAAGTGAATCTATGGAGCACGTTGGCTTCCCTGTAGAAGAAAGCATGTAGAATATATTGATTTAATTTAAATGTAATTTAATGATTGAATACAAAATTATAAGTTTTTTTTATTATATAAATCATATGACACAATCAAATAATTTTTTAGATTTAGATTTATCTATAAGCTTTTCACATAACTCAACTCTGTAATATCCTTGTCAAACAATTCAAAACTTCTACATCACTTAAAATTCCTTTGATCCTTGGATTATAGAAAGGCTATGGTTGAGATTTTGTATAATAGGTTTTGAGTTCGAGTCAGGCCGTGTATTTTTTATAAAAATTTAAAATAGTCAGAGTTTTACTCGCTCACTGGATCAGAGTATGTTTTCCGAAGGACAAGGTTTCTTCAAATCCAAAAACAAAAGCTATGGTTGAGGCCGATTTCTAGGAGGCCATTAGGGCAAGTTTTGGATGTTTCTAATGTATATGCTATCACTAAGGGCATTATATGCTTCTTAAACAAGAATGGGAGTGTCGAGTTTCTCATATTTTAAATGAAAGTAATGATACAGTGATATATATATATATATATATATATATATATAGAGAGAGAGAGAGAGAGAGAGAGAGAGAGACGTTTGGGCTAGCTAGAAATCCTAGCTATGAAATGACCAGCAAAATGTATAGGAGTTTTGGATGTCTCGTGCAGAGTGAGATAGAAGGCAATGAATGCACTCAAAGGCATTACATGGGTAGAAGAGAAACGCGAGAGGAGGAGAAAAGGTGGCACAGAAACCTAAGCCAAGAAAGACGAGGAAAAAAACAGAGAATAAGTTGACGAAGATATACATAACTTTATTACAACACCCTAAATACTATTAAATACTATTAGAAATATCTTTAATATCCTGGAAAACCACCGCACTTGTCGTTCAAGAATGACAGGCGACTTACCCACACCCTTCGAGCTTCGGCAACCCATAGAAAACTCAATTTTTGTCCTAAGTTTTTTTCTCAATTTCATCTGAACAAAAACAGTTTGTGCATCTTTGAGCAATTTAAGAGCTTAGGATTAGGAGAAGTGATCAGTTTGGGCATTCTTCTTATCGAGGCCTGAAAGCAATTCTAGAGGGTGATTTTATGCGTGTTGCTTTTGCTAAAACTAGTTTTTTTGTGTGCGATGTCACGAAATAGTTTTAAAAATCTATTTTTATTTATTTACGTTGCAATTAAAATATATATTTGTAAGAAAGAGAACAACTTAAATTATAGAGAAAAAATAAATTTTATTAGGTGAAATTTCCTTTTCACATTACATAAAATATATTTTGTTAAAGGCAGTTAAGTTATGCAACATAAATATATTTTGCTAGAACTACTTTTTTTCTACATGATGTCACGTTATAGTTTTAAATTTTCAGTTTTATTTAGTTGTGGAAATTAAAATAGATATTTGTAAGAAATAAAACGACTTAAATTAGTGAGAAAAAATATATTTTATCATGTGAACTTTCCTTTTCTTATTTGATTATTTTTTTGACAAAATATTTTTTCTTAATAAAATTAAAGATACTTAAAATAAATTATCGTAAAAAATTCAATCATTTTAATTAAGGATCTCTTCAATAAAAACACCATTTCCTTACTTGCACATTACTTTTTTATTTTTGAGAAAACATGTTTTTTTTATTTATAAAAAAGCATATTATAATCTGAAAAGCAAAAAAAAATCAAGACTCGACAATTCTTTGCAATAGAAGGAAATAAATAAAATATTAATTAATCTAAGCAATTATGTAGAAATATTACAACAAAAAAGATATTTTGTTATTATTTAATATTCATGAGCATATTTGTTTTTAAATTTTTTTATATTAGGTTTATATATAATAATTTACAAAGTAATTGTTAAAACTACCATTACAAGTTATAACATTATCTTAAAACTACGGTGAATTTAGATAATTTTTTAAATAATTTTTTACATTGAATTTTATTTTAAAATAAAAAATATAAACTAAAAACACAGATGAGAAACGTAAAAAGAAGACAAATATCTCGGCCTAAAAGGATGGGCCAGCATGCCTGTAAAAAAACAAAAAGCCTCTGCATGCAAGGCTAGCAAGGCTAGGTCATGCATGCCTGAAATTTGTTTTTTAAACTTTAAAAACCTATATTTTAAACTTATTTTTACTTGTAAATTCTTAAAAAGCCATATAGAAACCATTAAATATATTCTAATTCAAAAACTCTTTCTAGTCGGTTTAAATATATAAAATTAAATTGAGTAAAAATAACTTTCCCGAGTTTCAATCTATTTTTTTTGGACAAGGTAAAAAAATTTAAATTATTTCAATAGAACTTCTCTTCACAAAACAAATTCATAAACACTAAAATTAATTTTTTTTTATGGTTAAAATATGTTGGTAGACTCTTTTTTCTCTCATTTTATTTTTCTATTGTTTTTTTTTCTTATCTCTCAACACTTCAGCACTAAAACATGAAAAAAAAATTAAAACATAAAATCTTAAAACTAAGGATAAAATATGTGTAAATTGAGATGCAAGAAACACTGTTCTTTTTTTTTTTTTTGTCTTTTGAACAATATACTTTCTTTCCCTTTCTTGTTTGATTCCTTTTCTTTTAATTTTCTTAATTAATTTATAATTGAATGTTAGAATATTCTCAAACATTTTGCATATGGAAGAGCATATGAAAAAAAATCTCGATAAATAAAACACTTTCAACATAACAAAAAAAACAAATAAAATTTGATGGTTAAAATAAAAGGAAAACAGTGACATCGACAGAGGTAAGGGAACAATATTCCATGAATGAAGTGCCTTTTGTCTTGGTTTATACTGTAATCGTTGTTGTAACTTGTAATGTACGTTTTCTGTTTATGTCCTAAATATAAAACAAATCCAGTTTTTAATGGAGTCGGGTTGCAGTTAATTGTTTTTCTTTCTTTAAAAAAAAAATAATCAAGCAAGTACATTTATAGAAAACGTGGGGTTAAGGAAATGTTTGGAAATACGGTCTAATTTTTTATTTTTTTTTATTAAAAATTATTTTTTTTTAAAATTTTAAATTGTTTTAATATATAAATCTTTAAAATAATTTTAAAAAAATAAAAACATATTACTTTAATATATTTTTAAATATAAAACACTTTAAACGATAACTATCACAATCACCAAATATCCTTCCAAATCTAGCCAGGAAACCAATCAAATTATACCATATTTTATTATTTACTCTTATTTAAATTTTCACCAAGCGGACACATGGGCGTGGGTCTCCCCGCTTGGAAGTCATAGTTTCTTCTCTCTTCTTTAAACTTCAAATTGAAAGGGCAACAAGAAAGAAGCTTCCTTAAGAAACATCCTCTTCCATTAAAGAAGAAGAAGAAGAAGAAGAGGCTTTCATTAGTAAAGTTATTGTCTTGGTTGAATTGTCTTTGAGAGAGATCTTGGAACACCATGGCTTCTCAGGAGCACTTGGACAAGATGCAGTTACGACAGAACTATAGAAATCTCTGGCACACTGATTTAATGGGCACCGTTCAAGCTGATGCCCCATGTAAGAAATTAGTATTTTTGCAATCTTATTTTGTAAAAAGTTGTGACCTTTGTGTTAAGTTTTTGGGGGTCTGATGCTGATTTTTTGTTTTTTTTCTAATGCTCAGATTGCTGCTTGGCTCTTTGGTGGTGAGTGCTCCTTGATCTAATTATTTATTTGCTTTGAAATGTAGATCTGCTTGTTTTTTCATTTACACTCCTTTAAGTTTCGTAGGGTTTTTGTGGTTTCTTGACTTGGTATAATATGGCATTGATTCTGATTCAGTGCCATTGCTTTTGTTCAAAATTGGGTGATTTTGATCCTTTGGCAGGATAGCTTTATGTGCTTTAGTTCTACTGTTTTTTTCCTAGTTGTGATCTTCTTTAAGTCTGCAATTTATATCTTCTTTTTCACTCTTTAGAGTTTTTTCACTGTATTGAAGTATTAAATTTACTCTTATACTCATTCTCCTGTGTTAACTCAAGTTATTATTCCCATTTCCGAGATATTTTCAGATTTTAATAAATCGACATGGATTGCTTGGAATTTGATTGTCCACATCGTATCATTTTAACTGCTTTTGATTGAATGGTGCTTGCAAAATACATGCTCTCGTTAGATGGTGCCTTCCACCCATGTCCAGGAATTGTAGTTTCAAACAATTTAGTTCTGCGAGGCTTCATTTCAATCAATCCAAAAGTTGCTATGCCTCTCACTTTGATTCATACCCACATTCTGTTGTCCTTTTATTGTCGTCTTGGTTTTATTTCATGTCCCAGAGATTCTTTTTTCATGGACATATGCATTGATCTATCCATGCTATGAATGCTCTGATATCTTATGCTCCTTTTCCTTGTCTTCTCACGCATCTATATTACATGTATGTCTTTTGTGGCCTATGCTTGCCATATGCTTTACAACGATTCTTAGTGGGAGAATTCTCATCAGGACATGGGAAGGAAGAGGGGGGCAAAAATGTTAGGTGGGTTAGGTGAGAGGGATTTGTTGTAGCGTTGTTAGATAGCACAAGTTCATGAGGTGGGCAGAATTGCAGGTCTTTTTATAGAGTTCTTTCTTAACATGTTCTGGCTCTATACTTTATCAGTTCATTGGATTGTTTGCCTAAAAATATTATAGTCTTTGGCTGTACCTATGTGAGATGTTATTTTACCATAGAAAAATTTCTTGAAATTCAATAATTAGCATCAAAATAGATTTTCAAGATTGAAATGTCAACAATAACATTTTTTGGTCTGTTCTATTGTGTCCCCTCAAAATTGTTGCATGAAATTCACTTCCTCCCCTGATTGAAGAAAAGCAAATTGATTGTTTCAAAATATTTTTTTTAGATATGAAGCTTGAAAAGGTATTCTATTCCAGATTGCTGCTTATGTTTCTTGTAACATATAGGTCTGTGAGGTGATTGAGTACTGTTGAAACATTGGTTTATTATTATTTTGGATGACAATTTCACCTAATCTAGTGGATATTCGGTGTCACCTGATCAGTCCGGTTTGATCCAAGTCAGATTAAATCCAACCTAATTTGATCGGATTCGAAGTTGGGGGCTGGTGAGGGCTTCACCCAACCGGGGCCTAGACCCGACCTTACCTAGTTTGTTTACTGTTTTTTTTTATAAAAAACATATAGTTTTTTTAAAAATTATTTTAAATTTCAATGTAATGCATGGAATATTATTTTTATGGAGGATTTTAATGATTGTATTTATGGATTTGAAGTTTAAACTATATTTGATGGTTTTATGATTCATGGATTTTATCTTTAAAAAATTGATTTAAAAAAAAAATGGATCGACTTGGGTCGAGTATCTGCTAGGTGGAAAATTTTCCTCTAGACCTTATCCGATCTGGTTAGAGTCGGAGTTGGGTGATAGATGTTCTGATTCAGAGATGGGTGGGGCAAAATCAGACTCATCAATCCATTGCCACCCCTCAAATTGCACATTCAATTCTGATGTAATTTTTTTACTTGTTTTTGTACTCTTTTAAAAGTGCTGTTCTTGGTAGCACCTTTTTCATTCATGATATATTTATGAATTGTAATGTTGTCATATTATGCACACATTGTCACCTTTAAATAATTTCTGGATTTTCTTAAATCACAATGCAGCTAATTCTCCTCCATTCTTTTGTAGTGGGCCATGTGTATCATACTTGCTCCGCAAACGAGCACTTTACAATGACATGTCAAGGTAATCGATGCTTTTGATTCTCATACAATGTTTAAGAGAGATTGTTATATTCTTGTTTAAATGATCTGCCATCTTGTTGGTCACAGGTACGTTTGTTGTGCTGGTTACATGCCTTGTAGTGGCAGGTGTGGTGAAAGTCGGTGCCCTGAACTTTGTCTTGCCACAGAGGTAGGGAGTAGTTTGTTTTTAAGAGAGATTGTTATGTTCTGTTTATATCGAAATAGGACTTGGACTCATCTCTAGAAGTTTTATAGCAGAACACAGTACTGAATGTTACAGGCTATTTTTTTTTTCTGAACTTAGCTAGCATACGGTAGCATGCTAGATTCATTTCCTCGTGACATCTGGGGTGATTTCAGATTAAGATGTACATCAACCCCAATATATGGGTATCTTTCATCTAAAGTTCTTTTGTTGATTCCTGACAGACAGAAAAATGTTTATCTTCCTCCATTTAGTTTGGTCAAATTACTGTAGAACATGCTTCCTCATGGATAGGAACTCTAGATGGTTCCTGACATGCTTTTATACTCACAACAGTGGGACATATTTTATCGTAAAACTGCCAGATATTGTATTGAAATTATCTACAAAGAAAGTGGAACATCAGTTTTAGTTGGTTTTATGGTTTTAAATAGTAACATACGTTATGCCTGCCATTAAAACACATTCCTGTAGTTATTTTATTACTGACCCCAGTTTGTTTTGAATTCCCAGGTATTCCTTTGCTTTGGAAATTCAGTGGCCTCTACTCGCTTTATGTTGCAGGATGAATTCAACATTCAAACTACAAGATGTGATAATTGCATTATTGTATGCTCGTGCTCGTCCCTATCTCGATCTCAAATAAGCATACATAATATCTTTGCTTATCTGCAGTTGTTTAAACATGTTGCCTGTTCCTATTCAGGGTTTTATGTTCTGCCTCCAACAAATTGCATGCATATTTTCTATAGTTGCAATGATTGTTGGAAGTGAAGAAATTCAAGAGGCTTCCCAGTTGCTATCTTGTTTGGCTGATATGGTGTACTGCACGTAAGTATTTACACCCATATCGTAATATTGAATGCGTTCAACCCAATTGGCTTACAACTTTCTCACTGATTCTGCTGTTTCATCCTTTTCCCCTCTGGCCAGGGTTTGTGCTTGTATGCAGGTATGTTGTTGATCCACAAAACACCTCATAAAATACTGATTTTTTGAATGACGTCAAATCAACTATGCTAACTGGGTAAGTTTTTCAGACACAACACAAGATTGAAATGGACAAAAGAGACGGCATGTTTGGGCCACAACCGGTGATGGCAGTGCCCCCTGTTCAGCAGATGTCACGCATTGATCAGCCAATTCCTCCCTCAGTTGGATATGCACCTCAAACATACGGACAGCCCTATGGACAACCCTATGGTTATCCACCGCAGCCCCACCAAGGCTACCCTGTAGCAGGTTATCCTCCATCTAACTACCCACCCCCTGCTTATCCACCATCTGGCTATCCAAAGTGATCTTTTCACTGTGATAAATGTTGTCGTGCAATCTCAGACAAACATTTCATTGTGGCTAGTATTGGTTTGGAGGTGATGAAAAGTTCGAACCTCTGAGTTGTGTCTGGGAAACAAATATCTTTTATTATATATTAATTAATATATAATATAACTTTTAATGAATATGAGAACGATTGTTATAATCATTCCATATATGACCAAACTCATATTTGTTATTGTTCTTCGTGCACCGTGTTAGCACCATCCTAGTTGGAAAATTCCAATCTTTATTTATCATGTTCCTGCACCAAAAATGGCAATGAGAAAGGGAATATGAGAAAATTTAAGTTAGTACCAAAGCCTTCCAAGACGTGTGAGAAAATTTCAATATTTTGATTCGTAGCAGAAAATTAATAAGATATATATCTTATTAACTTCAATATATATATTTTCCACCATGATTGATTAAATGTTAAATTAATTATCCAAAACTTTTTGTTCATTTGGGAATAAAAAATCTCTTAATCTATACCAAACTTTAAGGTTAATTTGTGTGAATGGAAAACACCATTTATAAACTTTTATTGAGTTTGAGGAGAGCCTGCGGTTTCATTTGATCGATCTTGTTCGATTAATTTGAGAGAAAAAGTGAGTTATCAATTTGTATATATGACATTTTGAGAGAGAGTGGAGAAATTGGTTGATATTTGATCTTCTCTTCTCAATTTGTAAAAATATTGTATTTAAACAAAAAATTCATATTATTTTTTTCTATTTTTCTTGTTAAAATAAAGTAATACTACCGAACACATTCTTAAATCTCTTTGAGATTTTTCTCTTCCTCCAAGCTCACACCAAATATAAATAAATGAGGTAAATAGTTTCAAGGCAAATGCTCGCCCCCTTCACCCTCCTACTAAATATGCTCTTATTAAAATAATATGAATACATATAAAAAATATATTAAATTTTCAAAAATATTTTTAAAATGAAAAATCAAACGGACTTTTCATTTTATTAATTTTCAAAAAAGAAAGAGGTATGTTAGGTTTATAAATATGTTTTGAGTTGTCTCCTCTGTAATCTTAACATCTCATTTCCATTTAAACATCATTTTTAAATCATATAAACGAAGGTAGGTGTAGTCTCATAATTCAAGTTTGTTTGTTTTTGTGTTTTTAAAGTATTTAAAAAAATAATTAAAATTTTTTTATTTTTTATTTATTTTATAATATTTTTTATAATTTTAAATTATTTTAATATATTGATATTAAAAATAAATTTAAAAAATAATAATAAAAATTTATTTCAATATATTTTTAAATAAAAAAATATTTTAAAAAACAACCCATAAATTTATAAACATCATGAATGGATATCACGCAAAGATACGGTCTCTTTAGTCACTTCACACAAAAATTTATAACTTAGGATTCAACTAATCAATAATATTCCATCATTAATTAATATAAAACTAATTTCCCAACAGTTTTTAATTAACTCTTAGTAACTTCTGATTCAACTAATTAATCAACAATATATACTCCATCACTGATTAATTTAAAACTAATTATTCAACAATCATTAACTAATTCTTAGAAACTTCGATTGGATGTCTAGTTGATTTAAAAATCTATTGGAACCTAGAGAAACTAGCAAGCTAAATATGTAATAATGTGCCACTGTCTGAGGTTAAAACTTTCTTTTATAATTAAAAAATTCATAATAGTATTGGTATTTGATGTTGTATCGATCGGCAAGAAAATATATACAAGTTCTTTAAAAATTCTCTCTCTTATCTTTCACAAGGAGATCCACTATGAATTGCACAAGGAATAAGAACTCCCTCCTGCTGCTCTTGAACATTACAAGTTATGTCATAAATCTGCAGTTATTTATCCCAACACTTGGACAGTAAAAGTCCCAAAAACAATTGTTAGAAATTAACCAATGCACAGTACAATTCTTCAAGACTTTAGCTGGGAAGGCTCCTTGGAGCTTTTGAGAGGGTTTCTCAAATGGCCTCGTTAAAAAGAGGATAAGAAAGAAAAGAAACAAAGGTAAAGAGAGACAAAAGGAAAGAAAAGAAGAAAGCAACTGCTCACCAGAAATATCCTAGGAAAAGAAAAATGCTGAAAAGGATCCTTAAAACATGGTTTGAAAAGGTTCCTTAAGGCACACATAATCATTTTCATGCTTATATATGTTCTATTAGGGATTGGACAAGATCAAGATATATATATATATATATATATACGGTGTGCTTAAACGCACACTCACTTGGTTGGTCTGTGAAGGTGACTCTAAACTTTCCTTTCAAGAAATGTAAAGCGAAAGACAGTAAGATACAGTGATAATTGATGCCCATATATCTAGCTAGTCCTAATTACAGTGGCTAGATCTTTGAAGCTTAAGACTCCAAATCCAATGCAAATGCAGTGAACAACAAAAATAATATTAACGTCTAGTTCTACCCTCTATTTTGTCTACTTGTAGCAGAAATCAATAATGCAGCATCCAAGACTTGGTTTTTTATGGTTGAAAGACCTAGCTGATACGCAAAAAAGAAACCAAAACATGAGAACAAACATTTCCACATCCACGCATAATAATACCCTTGATATGTACAGAATGTCATGAATTACCTGCCCAATGAACCAAGATTGATAGAAAGAAGACATCACATTACCACAAGAAAAAAAATTAAAAGAGAACGCAAACCTCTACGGCGGCCGGTTAACATAGCTAGTGGTGGAAGTCTGCACTTGAAATGTGTGGTCAGGATACACATCTCAATCGGAATACAAATTAAAAGCAGTTGTTAATTAGAGACCATATCTATTATAAGAAGGAATAAGTAAATGAAAACATATGGAGGAAAGCATGGGACTGCCAATATTGAAGCTCGTCAGCCCATAGATAGGGAAATTAACAAAATCTATTTGTACAGAAAACCTAATTCTAACACCTGGATTTTCTCTCTGTTTTTTGTTTTTTTTATACCCAACAACTTTTGTATATTTACAAACCATACCCACCTCAACCCCCCTCCACCCCAGAAAAAAAGAGGCAAAACAGAAAGGAAAAAAATAAATCCCTGTTCCCTATCTTTTCTTCTTAAAATAAAATCTACTACAAGCCAGGGATTTGTGAATACTCCCCATAAAAATCAGTAATAGCAGAAGCAGCCCATAGCCTTTCATTGAAACTCTCTTGCATATCATCGGGAATAACGTGTGTCCTACAAAGCGGACAAGTTATCTGATCATACCCCATCCAACGGTCCAAACAGCATTTGTGGAATATATGGCGACAGTTTGCAAGCCGTCTGATCTCGTCGGACTCTTCAAACTCGTACAGACAAACAGCACAGCTATCAGCAGAAGGATCAACAAGCTCCGAAAACTTGACAACAGGAAGGATCTCGCGTATCAGAAGGGCAGAAACAGAGTGACTGTGAAAGTCAGGGACACGAAATGGGGGGGTATTCTCAGTTGAAGAAGAGGAAGAAATGCCCGGTTCAAGAAAGTCAGGGAGACCTATGCAGTGAAAGAGAGTGTTTATCAGTTTTCTAATGAAACCCAGGAAAGAAAGTGTGTGGAGGAGGAGTTTTGGGAGAACTATTTCTGAATAGCCTACAGGAAAACCCATGCTGCTCTACTTGTGTTTCTTCTTATGTCACAGAGAGAGAGAGAGAGAGAGAGAGAGAGAGAGAGAGAGAGTTTGTGTTAGATAAAGAGAGATGTAGAGGGAGAGGAAGCTGCTGGGTTTTATATATAGGAGTTCATGTGTGACTTTAGATTTTACTATAGGTACATACATATATAATTAAGTAATAAGAAATTATTTCACTTGTGTCTTATCCTCGGTTCTTTTTAAAGGTTAGAGTTTGGTGCAATGTAAATGGGAAATGTCAGGATAGCTAGCCGTGTTTGTCGCCATTGCTCTTTCGTTGTTAACCTCGCACACATCTCTTTTGGGATTTATCGATATGTGCAAGCCATGAACATTGCACAATTAGAAGGGGCATTAGCTACACACACTACACTATTCCGTCAACGAGAGGTAAAAATATTCCACGATATTGCTTGAGTATTGATGCAGCATTCAAGATCTTCCACCACAGTTTTTTTTTTTTGAAAAAACAAAATAAGAGCAAATATTAAGGTCAGAAGATTTCCTCCATAAACCTCGATGAAAGAAAACTCCAATTAATATTAAGTTTACAGTTTATCAATTGACGCACGGAATGGTTTTGATTAATTTGGGAATATTAAATTAATTAATGACCGTATGGAATTTACGGTAATTAATCTAAGGATATGCATGACGTGGTGATTAGGATCATTTATTTATATATATATATATACTCCCACGATGATTGTCATCATAATCCAAAAACGCACTAAGAAACTTGTAATTTGAATAAATAAGCATTTCACCAACAAATTTAGGACCCACATTTGAAATTGTTGAAAAGTAATGGCTAATGGTTCCATCCAATGTCTAACCTTCGTTGACAATTACATTTCACCTTGATAAGATTAACTAATTCAACTCTTGGATAGATTAGGGCGGAGGAAAATTCATCAGGAATCTTCAATAATCAAGTAATGGGCCAAAACGGGAGGAGTGAGACACACATTGATATGAAATTTTCTAGATGATGTGATAATGGTTGTTTTTTAAATAATTTTTTGTACTGAAATATATGTTAATAATTTTTTTTATTTTTTAAAAATTATTTTTGACATCAGTATATTAAAACAATTCAAAATATATAAATTATATTAAATTTTAACAAAAAAAATTAATTTTTTTAAAAATACAGTTTGCACCGCATTTTCGAAGTGGACAATGACTCCACCAATGGTCCATAAAACAAACTAGATATGCATTAAAGGAACACCAAATCAAGTGGAAATATCAAGTAGTCATGGCGCCTTGTGGGGGTCATATTTGGTGCCCTAAACGCATCATGGTGTCATTGTCCCCTTCTTGGATGGGTTCACCACCATTAACACTAGATGGCCTTGTTTGGCCTTGTTTGGATTGATTTGACTCAAATTTTGATACATTCATCTCTCTTTTGCGCTATTATTTAGATTAAGAATATGTTTCACACATTGCGCGGTCCAATTATATTTTTAATAAATAAATAATTTTTTTTAATTTTAAATTAATATTGTGTGTTTTTAAATCGTTTAAATGTGCTAAAATTAAAAATAAAAAAAATTATTCTAATACATTTTTAAATAAAAAACATTTTAAGAGTAACTTCCATCACATTCTAAACATGCTCTAAATCTTTTTCAAGACATTACTCCATACAACTACTTATTAGAGTCTGTTTGACTTTGTGATAGAGATTATTTTTTAAAGTATTTTTTTTGGAAATACATTAAAAAATATTTTTTATTTTTAAAATGTATTTTTGATATTAGAAAATCAAAAAAATCTAAAAGATTAAAAAAATTAATTTTTTTTAATAAAAATACCCTTTAACAAAAAAACGACTTCTTGAAAGTAGTATATTTGACGTTCAAGTAAAAGATATTATCGACCTCCATGTTAACCACATATTAATGAGTGGAGAATAATTTCATCTTGGATAGAAAGGTTGAATCCTAGCTAGCTAGCTAGCTAGGGCTTTCATTACCATAACTAAAAGTAAAACCATAATTTCAATGCATTGTGGATCGACTTTTAAGCATGTAGATAACCTAAGCTCCTTCTTTTTCAGCAGAACCCCTTATTTATGTAATGAGATTTCGATGAAACAACATTGTCGCCGTAATGAATGGCTAGCTTGCATTTATATGGAAAAACTCTTCAAAGGGCACCTGTCCCTTTGCCGGATTTGAGATTTTTATTTGAAATATTCAAGTTTGAATTTCAGGAAAAAGAAGAAGAAGAAAAGATGGATTTCAA
>Ga0325400_1004042_pt1 | contig 13479 bp, 7 predicted proteins | sample PopdelMetagenome_2_FD_205662 | JGI IMG/M metagenome (GOLD analysis project Ga0325400, IMG submission 205662) | Populus deltoides microbial communities from Bellville, Georgia, United States - Xylem-PdKOR-R1 | ecosystem: Host-associated > Plants > Phyllosphere > Stem > Wood/Secondary xylem... | reverse complement strand
TTACTATTATGATGATGAGTAAGGATTTTAATAAACTTTTAGAGTAATTAATGGTTTTTTGAAAGGTTCTCATAGACGATGTCAATGATGATGTCTCAAAAATCCAATATGTTCTTTGGTGTTTGGATAGTGGTTAATCAAATGTTCATGTACTTATTTCCTTGTTTTTAGCCCAGGAAGTGCAAAAATTGATGATACTAGTGCTGATATCTACAAAAACAATCCTTGTTAGGGGGCTTAAAGACCCTTCAATGATAAAGTCTTTAAATGGATGTGAAAATAAATGAAAGAAAGAGCTTTTGATTCCAAGAACAATGATATTTGTTTTCGGTATTTTATGATTAATGCTCTGAAATATATAAGCTTTTAGAATAAAAAAGGAGAACCTTTATCTGGGTGGTTCGGGGGGTACTTATCACCTCTGAATCTTGTCATCTTTAGGAAAAGAAAAAACTGGAAAGTCCTTTTTTTTTATGACATCAATGAAAAATAAATATTCCTTACATATCGATGTATTAATGAGGGACAAATATCTCACACAACATTAATGAGATGAAAAATATGGTAAGCCGCTTAAGAGACCTTTTATACATCTATAGATATAGAGACATGATTACATTTGACATGAATAGTTCATGTAAATAACCTGAAGACAAAACTCTATGGTCCTAATATGGATCTCTAAGTCCAACTAGGTCTGTTGTGTGGTCAAACTTAGAGGAAATGGGTTTAGCGTCTTGCTAGACCCATAATAACTTGAGCTCGGTTCATGGTTAAACCCAAGTATATTGGATATGGTAGGATGTCAGACCCACATTTGATTGGACTAACACTCCATTTATGGATTTGGATGTTTCTAAAGCAAAAATATGTAGTAAAAAATACTCATAATATCTCTTAGTTTTCGTTTGTGCTCATTAAGCTTTTTTACTACTAATATGTATATATACAATGATTTCCGATCTGACTAGTTCATTTTTGACAGGCGTTTGTAGATACAAAGAAACCCCCAGAATTGATATCAGGCAACATGGTTACAGGTTTTTTTTTTTTTACATGTTTGAAATAAATACTACAAGAACTAGCTCTTTTTACGTGTTTGCCTATAACATTTATTTGTAGCAATTAAGCTTAAGCTTATATATAGATGGAATTTATGATTGTTGGTGTAGCTATGTGTGTTTATTCAGCAATGTTTATGAGGTTTTCATGGATGGTACAACCACGCAACTTGCACCTTCTTGCATGCCATATCACAAATGAGACACTGCAGCTTTATCAGCTCTCACGTTGGATAAAGGCTCATCGGTAGGCAACAATTATCCTGTGTTTTTAGGTTTGGTTTATTCATAATTAGTTCTTGACATAATCATTAACTTACACTTCAACAAATTAAAGGCAGTTTTATAAAGGCAATTAATGAGGACATCTCTGTATTTCATAGTTAAGAAACCGGTACTCACTTGGCTAAAAAAAAGGAGAATTGCTTTGATATGACTGAGAAAAAAATTTTTTATCTATAAATATGTTGGAAAAAGTAAGAACCTCAAGTAAATTTGTATTTATTGGAATGATGATTCACTATTTGCTCATTGATCCTGCTAGTAAAATGATGTTGTTAAGAAAGTTGAAGTTCCAAAAATAACAAACATATTAACCTATTTGTGGATTGGAATTTCTTAATCATATTATAACTAATCTTGTCCAGCTCTTTCTCTACCCAATCTGTTGTGATTGATATTGGCCTTAACTTTTAATGATTGGGTTCTGTTTCAGGTCCATGCCACAAGAGGAAGCTAAACAACTCGAGGAAGCCAAAGAACAATGACTTGGCATTTCTCTATATTTTTAATGCTTCTTGCCTGCTCATTTACTTTTGAATTACTTTATAAATAACAAAAAGAAGAGAGCACAAGTATTTTTAATTGGACATAATGAATCATTTAATTTAATATTTCGTTACCTTTCTATGTTTGGTTGTAATGGATCATTACATTTATAATTGAGTTATTACGTTTCAAGCACTTCATTATATGACCGAGAGTGATATTAAAAGGACTAAGCTATTTTTCTTATAAAATATAATGAATAGAAAACTTTTGTATAAGGACCAATTTGTAATTGACCCAACAATTCATTGAATAAACCAAATTTGACATAGACCATGTCAAAAAAAAAAAAAGAAATTAAAGAAATAAAGATTTGTCTTTCATTTCTAAAGAAACTTTTACTTTCATAATTTTTTTAATCATAGTTGTCATATCCTGGTATAGTTCTCACCGGATCTAAGGTTCAGGTTGTAAATTCACTGGGTTAACTAAAAATATATTATTTCGACTTTTTTCATAATAATATCACTTTAGACAAATTAAAAAAATTTGAGATTGACTCGATTAGATGTAAATCAGGTTAGTTAGATTTGACTCGATTAAAGTTCAAATTAATTTGAAATAAAACCTAATCCAAGCCTCGGTTACTAGATAGACTCGTTGCACCTAACATGTTTCATAACCATGGATTTAAAACTCGCTAGTCATTACTTTTCTAATTTCCTAATTTATAAAAGACTAGAGGTTTGCCATTTGATTCTTCTAAAAAAACCAACGATATCGTCGGAGGATATATTGTTCCCAGCAGAGACAACAACCGATATTCTGAGTAGACAACCAGTCAAATAACTTGAATGTTTCAGTCGCATCATGTTGGAAAGAAATGAACAATCCTTATTTCATCAACAAACTTCTAAAAAAATCATCACTAGTAAGCCTCCTCCATAGAGGTAGATATGATACATTGTAAACTTATACACACCCCATCTCACCCCCATTGAACTATTCAAAAGTGACAAAGACAAGAACTTTAAAGTAGTGGGCTCATGGACTACATACTTTAATAAGTTTTCATATAACTATTGCCTTTTATAACCCATGTACTAAAGAACATAAAACAGTACTTTTTCATCATTTATGTTACATTAGATTGGTGGGCTGAGTTTTTCCCAACATAAAAAAAAAAAACATATTAAAGCAATACTAATGTTTTTAAAGAAGCAAATGAAAAAAACCATAAGACTCGAGTCATTGACTTGACTTGGTTTAATAAATATGTTTAATATAATAATATAATTAAAAAAACAGATAACGATAATAACAATAATATGAGCGTTTGCTAATATTATGAAAAGATATGCTTTCAATATTTTATAAATAAGCAAAAATTAAATGAGAACGTTATAACCTCATAGAAAGCAAAATGAAAAAAAAATCAAAACTCAATTTCCAACAAATCAAATGTTAAAGGAAGAAATTAAAAAAATCAAATTAAAAAGGATAAAAAAACCAACTCGAGCCAACTTTTCAAATACATGACATGGTTATGAGACAATGATAACCTAGTAGAAAGAAAATTGAGTGAAACAATAAAGCTTAAATTTCCGATAACCCAATTTAAAGGGAAAACTAAATAAAATAAAATGAAAAAAAACAATAAAAAAAGACCCAAATCAACCCAGATTAATCGGCTAAACCCATGATCCAGAACATGAGATCAAGATAACCCTATAGAAAGGAAAGTAAGGAAATTTTCGAAGCCCTATCCCCAACCAACCCAATATTGAAGGATAAAATTGAAAAAAAAAATCAATTTTCAAAAAAAAATAACCTAAAAAAATATTGAAGTTAACTTAGGCTAATTTTCAAAACTTGTAACCCAAGTCATAAGGTCGGGATTAACCCCATAAAAAGAAAATCTAAAAAAACTTGAAGCCAAATCCTCAATTAACAAAATACCAATGGATGAAATTAAAAAAAATAAAAAGGATAAAAAATAAAATAAATAGAAATCAAAAGCATTAGGACCATGTTTGATATAAAAATTAAATGAAATCAAATTTTAAAAAATAAAATCTAAAAAACAGATCAATAAAAAAAATTCAAAACAAAATAAATAGTAGGGTGTTAAAAAAATAATCTCATATGTAACATTAGCATTATTTGACTTAACTCAACTCGTCGAAGTCAGATAATATAAATGTTATAAATGATAGAACGTTAAAAAAACTTAAAAAATAGATATCACAGGTTAGGATTTTTTAGACTTGGTCAACCAAACCCAAATTATATACCCCATACAACCCAATTCAAGTTTATTTTTAGAACTTATTATGTTTTATTGTGATCAAGTTTTTTTTGTTCAAAACTTAATTTGTTGTTATATGTTATGCTATTTTTCTACAATTTATTCTTTCATTTTAGTCAATTCATTTAGTTAATGTATTAAGCTTAAATAGCTTATTACAACTTATAATAGGTTTTGGGCTAATTTATTAAGCTCGAGTCTTAATTCTAATTAAGCCCAACCATAAGAATTAGTAATATAAGCCTGACCTGTGGATATTTGTAATATCCATAAAAAAACTTAGCCTAACCTTATGTATCCAACTCGCTTGAGTCAAATTAAAAGTGAATGGTACGGGTTTTCAATTTGTAAAATATAAAAAGTTTAGTTGGATATAATTATATGTCCTATAACATTCTTAAACTCTAACTACTACATAAATTATAATCATTCCCAAATCTATTGATAAATCATGGATTTTTTTAGACTTCATTCTATTTCTCATATGTTTTTATCAAAAATTCAGTGGCATCTCTCTTGTTTTTAGACATATCAAGTTATCAACATTACTCCAACTTCTCAATTAATCACCAGTTACAATCTTGATCCAACTATCCTAGATCACATATCATCTCAATTTCTTTTCTTAATATTTCAACAATATTTAGGTATGTCTCATTATTGGACACTTACTTTACATTACAATGCTAAAATAAAAGAATAGATAACATATAAAGATAAACATACATTACATACATATATATTTTTTAGTTCCCATTAATTCATATTAATTTAACATATTATGCACAACATTAAACTCGTGATACCATCCTATTTTAGAGATTTACACTATCATACTCCTACACCACACACACTCTTACACTACCAATGTGTGTGCGTGTGTGTGTGTTATTACACATCATATAAGGATATATATATCTCTCAAAAGGTCTAATTATATAATTAATTACATTATTATATTTACAAGCCATAAAATTATTTCACTAATATCTAGTTCTCTGGCTTTGCTTATAAAGAACTTGTAATCACACCTCTAATTAAATAAAAAAATCTTATATTTATTTATAACCTAATAAATTTGCTAACTAACATTTTCACCTTTAACCCATTTCTTTTAAATCTATAATATGGACTTCCTCTCATTGATGCCACTGAAATCCGGCAACCTATTTTGTTGCCAACATTTCGCCCATCCCTTTATGAACACCGATTTTAAATTTAGCAAACCCATTTAGTTGCCAACATTCTAGCCTTCCTCTCACAAATGCCAATTGAATCTGGCAAACCCATTTGGTTGTTAATATTCTGACCATTTTCTCACATAATCCAATTAAATCCGGCAAACCTATTTGGTTAGCAATATTTTGGCTATCCCCTCACAGATGCTAATAACATCATGAATTCATAACATTATTTCTTTTGTAATTTATCAATTTCAACAATCAATACACATCAGACAAATCAACATATTTGTAATGACAAAAATTAAAAGCTTTTAAATTCAAATAGGATGACAAACACCTACTTGCTACTCGTGACGGTTTGACTCCTCCTGTTTGAGCTCTTACTCCAGCAACTTCTCCTGGATTCAAGAGAATTTTTTTATTACATTATTATTCTATCAATAATTCTTGTGTGCCTAATTTAGGGCACACATAAAAGATAATCTTCAATCTAATTCAACATATAAAACCCATTTAATTTCCAAATCCATTTCATTATTTTATCATGTTAATTTTATTCTCCCACAATTTACTTCATCCATACATAATTTAAAGTGAGCATTAAATTACCCTTAATAAGATATCATTAACAATACAATTTTCCAAAAACTCATACACTTAATCATCAAAAGAAAAATAATTTTTTTTTCATAATTTTTCCTTCATTCTCAATCATCATCAACACCACTACACCCATTAAATATATACCATTCACAGCATCAAAGCACTTTATCATTAAAATCTTTCATTAACCAATCCAAAATCACATTTTTTCTAAGATAGATTCCCTCCCCTGATCTATACCTTATTTGGTCGAAACAAAGATAAAAGAGAAGTTAAGATTTTCTTCAAATTCTCACTTGACCTGATGTTTATTTATGATCATTTACACATTTCAAAGACTATGTCATCATTTCCAACATCACCAACCCTTAATTCACAATTACACGACACTAACACAAACTATAGAATTTAATCCTAATAAAATAAACAATTTAATCATTGCAATAATATATCTTACCTCTAAGTTAGAAGTTTCTAAGAAACAAAATGAAAGAAAAACTCAATTTCTTCACTTTCTTCTTCCTCTCCCTCTATATTTCCAAACTTTTCCAACAAGTTCCCATCCTTGAAAAATCACTTACTCTCACTTGATTTTCTCTCAATCAAGTACTTATAACGTTTAATTTCTAAATTTTATAAGATTTTCCTTTAATTTCTAGGTTTTTTTTCCTAAGACTTTCCAAGTTTTTCTCAAGAGTTCCTCTCCTCTCTTTTTTTTCCTCTAATGGCCGACCAAATATGCACCCGCACACGAACACACACATACCAAATTAAATAATACATATTTTGTCCTACCTTCATGCCCTTTTGTTTTTCTAGGTAAATATTTCTCTGCTTCCAACATTCGTTTCTACCAAATTAAAGCTTTGCTATTTCAAATTTCTTTAAATTACATGTCAGTACTTTTTTTTCCTCTTACATCATTTCCATTTAGTTTTTATTTCCATTTATGTATTTCTTTAATTTTTCAGCTATTTTTTATATTTTTATTTTAAAATTAACACATAAGTATTTTATTTTCAATTCTCAAAATCCATTATCATCCCCTAAGTGTAACTATTCAATTTACTTGTTTAACATAATTTTTACTTCATTATCCTTATATATTTTATCTGGGGGGTTTACAGGTCTAAACTCAACCTAACTATATCCATGAGCATCCTTAATAAAAAGAATGAGGACCAAATTTGATACAAAAATATAACATGACAACTTTAAATTTTGGTAGGCCAGCTTGATTCTTGAGGAGAGGAGAGAGAAAAAAAAGGGAAGAAGAAAAAAAGCAAGTTGAAACCCAACCGCCCCACTGCCACCTACACGCTTCAAAACATTGGGAAAAACACGACACAAGGCTTCCAATGTTGTCATGAAAGTTGTCATTTGGATGCAAGGAGACCCCTAATGCTACATGAATACCGTGGACGCCTCTCATCTGCCAGTACAAGCGTTGCACATGCTAACCTATTTTCCCTGCCCATTTACCCCAATTTTCATACTTGTCTTTATTTAAATTTTGTTTCCTTAACACGTAATTATTTTAAATTAACTAATTTTTTTATTATTTTACAAAACCGAGCAATAAAAATTTCTCTCGATATTGCAAGATTCCCGTTTTAAGGCATCTAAAACAAAGTATCAATTTAAATCCCAAATAAAGTCAATGTAAAAGGATCAAATTAAAAAAAATAAAGGACCAAAATATATATTAAAAGAAGGACATGAGCTTTATTCTTGACCATACAAATCAGTCCGTGATGGTGGAAAAATAAAAGGGCTAAATATTTCTTGAAGCTTTAAATTTGGTCCCTAAGGCTCTAATTATTTTAAATCAATTAAATTGAATTGTGTTTTACAAAACCAAGAATTAACTAAGTAATGAAACATTTTCTTGACACCTTGAGATCCCTATACGCACGCATGGAAAAAAAATCCATTAAGACCAATTACAAATCAAAGCAATGTCAAAGGACCAAAAAAGAAGAAAATGAAATTTAGGGACCAAAGTGTAAAAAGTCTTAGAGACCAAAAAAAGAAAAAAAGGAAATCAATGTTCGAATGAACATTGGATCTCCTCATAGGCTACATTGTTTCATTGATGCCTAATAGTTTTTTTTATATATAATATAGTTAATGGTAAGAACTATACATAAGCTTGTCTAGAATTCAATTTTTATAGATTAGGGATGACCACATCAATGAAGACTATAAAGATGTGAAGGTTATTAGTTGCTATAGTGATACTATTGATAGGCTTTTTTTAGGTTAAAGTTTACAACTTGAAGTCTAGTTCATGGATAAAAAATTAAGGGTTGTCCTTGTTATCATGAGTTCTAAACATAGTTTGATGATCAACTTAGAAAGAGCCTGAATTATTGGATCACTAAATCAACTTGTTAGTCACTCAATCAACATGGATCAATCATTTTCTTAAAATAATATTATTTTGATCTTTTTTTTCAAAAAAAATTTGGCATTGACCTGACTAAGTCAACTAGTTCATGACTTAACTCAGCTGGGTCAACTAGGTTTAGTTAAGTCAATGTCATTTTCAATTCAACTTGAAACTCAACCTAAGTCAAGCTTTTAATTGCGGGGTTTTTAGATTAATTTATCGAGACAAATTTCACATATATGCTTATTACTCTATTTTTTAGCCCGAGTATCACTGTTTTAATGAAAAGAGTATGGTGTGTTTTCTAATTATATGGTTTATTATGCAGCAAGTGATACGATAAACGAAGGTATTTTTTTATTTTAGAGTTTATGGGTTTAAGATAATACCTCAACATGATTATTTGGACAATGACCATGATTATTTTTATGTGGGAGTTTTAGGAGTGTTTATGTTTGCTTTGTACTAAGAAAGGTTTACATATACAATTATAGGTGATGAAGGAATATGGTGAGAAGGATTCTTAGGCTAGGTTATGTAATGTTATTTTAAAGTTTCTAGCAATTGATCCATGTTGTTTTTTATGTTAGACCTTTAGCATTTGTAATAATTCAACTTTCTTTCTCTTTATGGTCTTCTTTTTCACTTGCATCTCTTCTTCTTATCAAGTCTCACCACATCATAGTTTAGTGTAACAAGGATTCCTATAAAAATCTTAATGTTAAGCAACTATAGAGCCCTATGAATCTTGAAAATTTTGGATTTTTTCATTCTCACATCATACCAAACAAAAAGCTATTATCCAATTCCAACAAAACTTCATCCTCAAAGACCATTTGAACTACTAGGTTGAACCCTAATGAAGTCTTACAAAAAAATCAGAAAAAAGTAGGGCTTTCGATGGCTGCATCATGAGATGTTGGTATGAAAAGGGCTAATCCTTGGTTGATGGGCTATACCTAAGCTTTATCTAATGGCTAGATGGTTGTCTGGAAAAAAAAATCTCCTAAGAAATAAAGAACTCTCCGATGCTTAAGTCAGTAAAACACAAGGGAGAGAAAATATGGAAAGAGAAAAGTATGATGAAAGTGAAAGGAATATATATATATAAATGTAGTATGAAAGTGATTATATGATCTAGAGTTGTTTATGTGGTTGTGAATAATTCTAGCCTAGAATGGCTTGTATGTTTCTGGCCTTGAATAGAGTTGCTTGGCTTTTAATGGATAAGTGTAGCTTTATCTATAAAAATGGATAGCTTTGTATGACGAGATTTTATAGAGGATTGTATGGCTGGACTTAGATTTCCTCCCTAGTATCTAGGTGTGTTTATACACCCAATATTTAAAATTTCTTCATGGAGAAAAAGGTGTATGGAGAAGTTTGTGCTCATTATTTATTGTGGAGATAACAATCAGTTGGAGAAAAAATAGTGTTTGTTAGTGTTATCCAATGCTTTTCACATAACAAGAAAATATTGGCTAGCCATGGTGGTCATTGATTATTTTACCATGATGTTGTTGTTATGTCATGCGCCATTGAAACAAATTTTGATGATGGTCAGTGCTTTAGCATGGAAGATGGTGTTGCACTACATAGAAAAAAGTTGTGTACGCATAGAAAAATATTATGTACATGAAAAGTTTGTAAGTTGAAATACATTGAGGTTATGCCAAGCATAAAACTAAGGTGGGGTGTTGGGTTAGGCCAAAGGTTGAAATTTCAGTTGTTTGGGTTGGCTAAATGACTATCAAAAAAGCTAGCCCCATTTGTTTATGTCAAGCTTAAACATGTTAGCCCTTAGGTAGCTTCTATTACGGGATATCTCATTGTGACCCAAAACCACAACATCAAAATTATTTAATAAAATATACTGATAAAAAAGAGAGAGAGAGATGATTCATTTTTATATATTTAAAATGATAGAAGTTTCTAATTGGTCTTTATATTATTTATATCATTAACTAGACATGTTTTATTTTTATAAAATGACATAGTTTTCAATCTATCATTTTCTTAACTTTTTTTTTCCAAAATAATATAATGCACATGACTCAGTGTTATACCAAAAATGGCAACATCAGTAAAAAAGGAGGGGGTTCATTAAAAAAAAAAGTACAGACAAGGAGGTTTCGAAGAGAAAGGGGGTGTCGACTATGTGTATTAAAAAATCTCTTTTATTTGTTATGTATTTTGTATATGATTAAAAAATTGATAAAACTCAAGGCCATTTATAATGTAATATTAAGTTATATGTATGAAAAAGTTCAATTAATTTAGACAAATTTTTTTAATAAAAGAATAGATTGGAAACTTAATTATTTTATAAGGATAAAATTGATTCAATCAAGAATATAAAGACATATTAAAAAATTGATTTAATAACATTTTTAGCCCTAAACTATTAGGATGTGGTAAATTAAGGTTCATATTATTAATTTGGTCAATCGCCTCCTATAACTATCATGTTTTAGCCAAATATTATATTATTTTCTTGCGTTACATTGTAGATCAGATAAAAAATATAAGTATTGCTAATATATTTTTTTTCTAAAAAACAATAATTGTGTGAGGATTGATCCAATTTGACTCAGTTGACTTGGCAGGTCCAAAAACAACCAAGATTACTAGTAAAAGTATAATCTATCTAAAAAATACATTCAAGACAACATATTTTTTTTAAAAAAATATCAAGATGAAAACATATTGAATTGATCCTAATCAACCTAGGTTAACCTGACATATCTGCAATCATGGTTTTAAAACCATGATAACCCTATAATAAAAATCAAAATAAATTATGAAGCATAATTTTCAATCAATCTAATGGTAAATGATGAAAAAAAAAAATTTAAAGGATAAAAAAAATAACATAAATCAACCTGGATTAACTTATCAAACTCACTACCTAAATCATGAGACTGAAATAACCTCATAAAATGTAAATCAAAACAAAATCAATTCTCAATAAACCTAATAATATTGAAGAATAAAATTGAAATAAAATATTCAAATAATAAATGCAAAAAAATGATTCAATTCAACCTAGGTTAATATGTTAGGTCGTAAAATTAATATAATCTCATAGAAATCAAATTGAACAAAAAAAAGAGATAATCTAGGTTAACCTACCAAACAACTACTCATGTTATGAGGCTTGGATGACCCTATAAAAAAGTAAATTAAAATAAATTTTGAAGCATAATCTCAATCAACTCAATGTTGAAGGATGAAATTGAAAAATAAATTAATAAAAAAAGACTAAAAATGATTTGAGTAAACTTGAGTTAACCCGCTAAACCTGTATTTTAGGTCATAAGACGAGGATAACCTTACATAAAGTAAACAAAAAAAAAAACCATTGAGCCTAATTCTTAATCAACAAATGTTGAAAGATGCAATTAAAAAAAAAGTTAATTAAGAAAAGAAGAGAAAAACTCAAGTCAACCAAGTTAACTCACTAAACTTGCGACTTGGATCACGATGTTAGGAAAACTTCAGAGAAAGAAAATTGAAACAAATTATAAAATTTTATCCCCAACAAACTAAATGTAGAAGGATGAAATTAAAATTAAAAAAAATAAAATAAAAAGCAAAACAATATTGAATAGATTCTTGTGAGGTGATGCATAATAAAAGCATCATCTCTTTTAATATTTTGTGAATTGTGTCTTTATGTTGATCGTTATTATTAATAAGAAAATCCTTAAAAATTTTTATTTTTTTTTTGTATTTTGAGTTGAAAATTGTCACATATGCTAATAAAATTTAAACTATTTTTAAAAATAATTTTTGTTTTTTTAGATCAAACAATATTTTTTATTTTTTTTAAAAAATAAATATTTATGAGTTTAGAAATATAGAAAATGATTTGGAATGATCCAAACATTTTTGGAGGCAAAAAGAATCATATACATTTATTTTTAGTATTCGAAATAGTTGTGTGGTCATATACATAGCACAACCAAAACTTAAAATAGGTTAATTTTAGAAACTCATATCTAGATATTTTGAAAACCATAATAAAATTATATAAGTAAACTCATATAACGTATTTATACATTTTTAATAATTTATAGATAATTTTATTTTTACTTTTATGTTTTTATAATGTTATTGTTTTTTTATTTCTCAAAAAAATAAAAATAATAATACCCGACTTTAAAAAAAATGAAATTGCTTACAAAAAAGGTACTAATTATATATATATAAACTCATTTCAAAATACTAAAAAAATAAATTTCTTAAAAGTGATCGATGATAAAAATTAAATCAGACAAAGAAACAATATTTATTCAAAATAAGATAATTTACAGATTAAATATATCAATTTGATAGTAAAGGCATTAATGTGCTACAACCTCAATAATTTAGTGACAAAAATTTCCAATAAACCCATTGGAAACTCAAATAAGAACTAACTAAACTATTTCTAAAAAAAGAAAAAAGAAAAAGAAACAAAGTTTGAAACAACGTTAATGAAAACACGAGTTCAAGGCACTTGCAAACTTGGGCTTTCTCTAAGCCTAGGAGGCCCGTACTTATATAGAAAACTAAGCCGAAGCTGAAGGCCCGAAATCATTTTGCCCTGCTCAATCGCTAAGCGAGCTTCTTTCTTCTTCCACCAAACAAACCCTGCTCGTTTTCAAGGTTTCCATCTTAAACCCTTTTCTAGTTTATTTTTTTTATAAAGAAATTCACTGTTTTTGTTTCTATGCATAATTGGGTAGATCATGTATTTTGTTTTGGTACTAATACTGGAGAATGATTTGCAGGTGAGAAACGAGAAATCATCTACTTAAATAGAAAAAAAGAAAAAGAAAGAAGAACAGAGAAATGGCAAGCCAAGCTGCAGCTAGCGCTTTTAATGGCAGCATGAAGGTGCTTCCTTTTGATCTTTAGTGACCCTTTTCTCTTTATGTTCCATTCCTTCATTTTCCATGGAAAATGAAGGTTCTTTTGTCACAAACTAGTAGAGAAATTAGACTTTCCTTTTCAGCACACCAAGTGTTGTAAAATGTACTGTATGGATTTTAAATGCCTCTTTTTTTTTTTTTTGTTACGATTTGATGCATATGTGTTCCGCCCGCGAATGTTTTTTATGCCTGGTTTCTTTAGAGCTGCATAGTTAATCATTCAATACAGTGTATGAAAATTAGATTT
>Ga0325400_1004041_pt1 | contig 13480 bp, 6 predicted proteins | sample PopdelMetagenome_2_FD_205662 | JGI IMG/M metagenome (GOLD analysis project Ga0325400, IMG submission 205662) | Populus deltoides microbial communities from Bellville, Georgia, United States - Xylem-PdKOR-R1 | ecosystem: Host-associated > Plants > Phyllosphere > Stem > Wood/Secondary xylem... | reverse complement strand
TGCTGTCTCTTAACTCTTGTAGAACACAGAGTTCAAGTATAAGATATCAAAGATATTGTGGGATTCCTCTTTTCTGCGTCTAATAATAATAAAGCTTAGGGTTTTGTGGTAAAGGGGCAGTTTCAGGTCTATTCATGCTGTTTATTGGGCAATAATTCGTAGGCTTGGACAAGCAAGATCATATCAGTAAAGCCTGATGGCATGCAATGTAGAATCATGCCCTTCATAGGATTAAAAATGGTGGGCTCACATGTTTTCTGCAGACCATAATTGAAACCACAGAGTTTGCTCATCCGTCTAATGATTCAAAGGTCCTTTTCCCTTCATGTGCAATTCCCCCTTCGGCTTTCACTCAACCTTTTGCTCCCTCCACAGACCATGGCTCACATGGAGATAAAAAACAAAAAAAGGGTGTTTTTCTGTCTTCTTTTTTAATTACCTGTTTGGCGTTGAAAAAGAAATATATCTTCTCTGAGTATATGTAAATATATGGGCATAAAACATCAAACCATGAAATGCTAAAATAAGCATGGATGAATTAGTTAAAACATTAAAATAAGATTGCAAGACATAAAATAAAATAAGTTTATCAAAACTGAATTTTTAATAAATTACTATTTGAAAATTACCAAAATAAAAAAATAATTTTTAATGGATGAATTAGATGATTGCTATGCTGCTGCAAAAAAATAATTTAGTTTGTTTTACATGTGAAAAAATAATGTCTAGCACAAGAAAAATTTATTTACAGCATTATTAAACCCAACTTAACATGTATCGATTTAAAAATCTCATTATAATTATTTTTTTTGACTAACTTGAGTTTCAAATTATATTATATAAAAATTATTTTAATATAATCTAATTAATTTCACGAGTTCAAAAAAATTTAAATAACTACTTAAAACATTATTTGATTTAAAAAGTTAATATTTACATGTAACGGAATGGTAACGTTACATCAGGAAAGAGGGCACCATAAAGTATGGTGGGGGCTATTGTGTTGGTTTTAACATACAATAAAGACACAAAAGTTGAAACGCACAAATACTTTAGTGGTAAGCACTGCCGTATAAGTGAAAATCTTAAACCCACAAGGCCATCGTCTCCTGGCTTCCTGTTTGCATGTGTAGTGAATAGAGAGCTGAAATAGCTACTCGAATATTTTGTCACCTTTCTTGACTCGAGACAGCAAGTCCCATTATTTTTTTTATTTTTTTTTATAACCCGGGTATCTATGTCAGCTTACGCGCACCACGATTAAATTTTTAAATCCATTAAACATCCTGCAAACCTAGTAAATATGAAAAACACCACGAGAATAACAGGTATACACGTAAAAACTCGAAACCAGTACACCTAGACAGTACAAAGCCTGCTAAAATCACTGAGCAAGTCCCATTATTGATTCTTCAGGCAGCAGTCTCATTATTTAAGTCTTCTGATTGGCGCCAAGTAGTGTCATGTAGTGGAACTTGCACTGAAAGTGAATAGAATAAACATCATGTCACAGCACTACACAGCCGGAAAATATGCCAGCCTTCTGCTCGGCCTTTCTTGGTCCAATTCAGACAAATCAATCCCAGATCCTAGGCCTGATAACACACTCCTGATCCACAGGGCTTAGTCATTTGGCAAAAGCCATGTACGGCATTCGATTCTAGACATTAAAATAAGATGCTGAGTACTGTTTCAACGGAGGGGCAAAATCAAGACAGAAGGCAAGAGAGTTAAAAAAAGAAGAAGAACGCAGCCAAGCCCTCTCTCTACGCCTGCAAAATCTGTAAGGATGGAGGAATTAGCAGAGACCCCAGTATCTTAAAGAAAGAAGAGCTTAAAGGCAAATAGCACAGGATTAATGAACTTTTTATATATAGCTACCAATTAATTAGGTGTTCTTGATAACATCACCAGCCGCAGAAAGGCTGGAATTGATGGAATCATTATTACCACTGATCGTGCAATCTCAAGTTATGATTAAGCCAACAGTCATCATAATTCATACATTCCAACACTACATGTCTACTGACCCCCACACACACACACACACACACACACACACACACCAAGCTTTTGTTTGAGGCAAAGTTCTAAATCAAACATGACTCGGAGGGTGGTAACTGCCTTTCTAAATTAACTCCCAGTATTTGTTTGTGAGAGCATGTGTTTATATAATTTTATAAATTATTTTAAATAAATATAAATAGTAATTAAAAGAATAGAGATGAAGTATGATAGATAAAAATTTTCAATTAAGAAAATAATAAGAAAAAAGTAAATAAAAAATAAAAATAATGAGGACTAAAAAAGAATTTAAAACAAAATATATAGTAATAAAAAATTGATGATTAAATTTGATATAATCAACAAATAATAAGATAATTATAAATTTTCTATAACTTTTAAAAAGTGTTTTCTATCCAAAATAAAAGGAAAATACTTTTTTAAAAACTAAGTTAAATTTTTCTTTGACTGAAAAATGTTTTTCGTAATAAACAAACACAAAAAATTTAGAAAATGATTTCTAGAAAATCACTTTTCATGAAACAAATAGAGTCTAAGTTCATGATAATATGTCCTTATTTTTTAATTATTTATTTTTAACGCTCAACATTTTTGTTAATTTATTATGATCATACGAAGAGAATGTTTGGGAACGCGGCTCGCTGCATGTTTCAAAAATCTAAAATCTTTGATTTTTCTTTTCTGTTTAAAAATAATTTTTTAATATTTTTTGGATTATTTGGATGTATTAATATAAAAAATAAATTTTAAAAATAAAAAATATTATTTAAATATTTTTACAAATAAAAAAATATTCTAAAAAACAACTAAATATCAAACAACGCAAGTAATCCAAAACTTACAGATGGAAAGAGAGTTCTGTACGCGTGTCGGTCCTCGACTCCTAGTAAACGTGGGATATGGGATCATCATCCGATTTGACAACTCATCCTCTTTTTAATTTTCCTGTAGATAGCTTAGCTCTTCTGTGTACTGGTTAGTTAATGCAATGTTCTTAGTAACTACGAAACCGAACTGTAATGTCCAAACTGTAAATATGGCGTGTGAGCGCTCAAAAAGCAGACTACTTTCTCTCAAAAGCTTACAGGTTTGCATCTTAGACTAAAATAGGATACATTAATCACCCATGAAAAAGCAGTTCAGGTTGGGGTGCTGTGGTTCTCATTACAACATGTTATCCAACTCATCCTCTCTTCATTTCCACTTTTGCGAGCTTTACACTTAATATAGAATTAAATTAAGCTAATCTTTATGGGCGTAGCTTTCACTAGCCATGATTACATCCCCTAAAAGCACCGCAGCCCTTCAGGATTCCTGCAAATTTCTCAAAGCAAAAACCATGTAACAAAAAAGGCTACATCTCACTGCCTTTCACCGAAAAGTGCTGTTGCACACCTCCAAAGCTCTTGACTTTCACCTTGTATGCACTGATTAAAGTATATATATCATAAGTCTCCTCCCACAAAAAAAAAAAAAACCCTCATTCTTGACTTTAGATTGAGCCAGCATGGGTTATGCTATAGAACTGTTTATAAGGTTAATTTTTTAATTAAAATGAGTTTTTATACCATATCCAGGTTTTTTTTTTTTTTTTTTGTGTGTGTGTGTGTGTGTGTGTATAAAATGGTTTTGAATTTTACCCTAACTTCAACCTCATAATTCCACCTCTCTTTTTAAATAGAAATAAAGAAAGAGAGTTGTCCCTTGAACAACCTGTCAGAAGAAGAATAATAACTCCTGTTTTGGTTTGTACTGACAAGAGATGGGTTGTTAAAAACAGTTAGATTTTTGAAAGAGAGACACTCACTTGTTAGTTAGTGGGGTTGTTGGTGCAGAACTTTCAGACGGGAATCTAAGACTGAATTGCCAGGTTTCTTTTTCTAACAAGGAGATGGGTGTGGTTACAGTAGGTGAACTGAAGCCAAGCATATCAGGGAAGAGAGCATTTCGTCCAAGCTCAAGTATAAGGCATGCTACTGAATGGTAATCTTTTCTTCCCTAAACTACTTTCTAACCAGCTTTGTCCCATGATTGTCTTCATGTCACTAGCTATCAACTCCAATCAGCTGTTTAGTGACGATTGTTTCTATGTACATTTCATAGTTCTAGCATAAAATCTTCTGATGCTTGCTCCGAGTTTTCAGCTGCACAACCTAGCTAGAGTATAATGCTTGAGAGGGTTTTTGTTGTTAGAGAGATCACTGGAAGTTCGATATGTGGATTGGGTTCAGAATTGTAAGAATGTGATTTTAATCTCAGAGGAAGACGTGATTTTTCTTCATCAAGTTCAGATTTTTCTTGATTAATATGGAAATAAAAAAAATTAAGGTAGGATGCTGGAAACTGTAAAGTGTATTCCCAGAAAAAGAGGTCTGGAAATTTTATTTTTTGTTTTTGAAAGATTCTTTTAAATTTACTCAACTGTGTTGAGTATTTAGTTTTCCAACCTTGTTGTTTTCTTTTTGATGAAAAAAATATTCTATAACTTGAAATGTAGAACCTTGCACAATTCAGTAGTTGGTCTTCTGTCAGTCCTGCAATTCTTGTAAACTCAGAGTTTTGGATTTTAATCAGTCAAAAACAGAATCTAGTAGATTGATTATAGGTTGAAATATATATAAAGAAGAAAAATAACTTTCTTAGACTTCCCTTACAATCCCCAACAGCATGCCTTTTTTAGGTCCAGTAATTTTATGAGCTTCAATAGCTGATTATGCTCGGCCATTAAGAGAAGAAAACAGCAGTTTTGACAGATCAAACATATGACCTTGACTTTCCATCTGTTCTGCCTGAATTGAACGACAAAGGCATGAGGCTGCAGATACATTCCCATCCTGCATCTTCAATTTTATGGATTGCAATTAGTTTTTTTACCTGTTACCACTCAATGATTCGCCCGTTAATTTTAACCATGGATAAGATCTAAAACATGTACCCATAGGCCGTACAGTGGTTCAATGAGTATGACATAATTTCTTGAGACAAACACAGCTATCTCATAACTCAAAAGCGACCCATATGCATCCTGTCATATCTATGCAGGCTGGCAAAATTTCGAAATTGTTTCCAGTGCACAAGAACAACCAGTTCTGCACTCTGCAGTTCAGTTTTTTTACATTTAAAACAAAAATATAACCGTGCTGCCTGCTGCAAATCTGCTTGGGCAGTCCCACTCATCGTTTAATAATTGAGCTCTTGGTTTTCCATCTGGGCCATCTTTGTCGATTCAGACAATGAAGATGGATAATTCAGTCCAGAGATATGAGGTTGTTACTTCATGATTAATCTAGTCCGGAAACACTTACATATAGAGTCCTTGAGCTATTTTGTGTATGGATATATAGAACTTGAGCACTTACTGTCCAGTGAATCCGTTTGGGATTTATGGTTTCAAAAATGGGAGTTCAGCCCTATGGTAGAAGCTCTTACATGGTCTCTAAATTATTGGCACCGACAAACGTGTAGGAATCATTTATTTCCTTTTTTTTGGATTTTTTTGTTTGTTTTCTATGCAGTCCCGCTTCAATCATTCTACCGTCTTGCAGGCCAATTTCGGATGTTTCTAGTGATCTTACAGTCGAAGTAGGAGCTGCAAACTTTGCACTTCACAAGGTAAGGAAAATCTAGTACGCTCATATGGGCATGCATTTTACAATAGGAATTTAGGATCTAAAACAGCTTCCCGATCTTCTTACCTCTGACACCTTGCCATCATTTGTGGTATTTAATACCGAAAATAATTTCTACTTATTTAATGTTGTCATACGTTAATGTTAAATAAATGGATTGTCCTATGGTGAGAAGAAAAGAAAAAACAAAGAGGAAACTTTATACTTCACTAGAAGCATTGATTTTATTATTCAAACTCTATGCAGTTTCCTCTGGTTTCTCGAAGTGGAAGAATCCGTAAACTGTTGCTAGAAGCGAAAGACTCAAAGATCTCGCGCATAAATATCCCTGCTGTACCTGGTGGACCAGAGGCCTTCGAGCTTGCTGCAAAGTTCTGCTATGGAGTGAATGTTGAGATTACACAATCAAATGTTGCTATGTTATGTTGTGCTGCCCATTTTCTGGAAATGACAGAAGATTTCGCGGAGAAGAACTTGGAAGCCCGAGCTGAAGCATATCTGAAGGAGATGGTGCTTCCAAACATATCAAGTTCGATTTCGGTTATTCACCGTTGTGAAACTCTATTGCCCATTTCGGAAGAGATCAAACTGGTCAGTAGACTTATCAATGCAATTGCAAGCAATGCATGCAAAGAGCAGCTGACCTCTGGCTTGTTAAAGCTTGATCACAACTTCCCTGCAAAAAGTATGCCATATATGGAACCAGAAACACCATCAGACTGGTGGGGAAAATCACTAGCAGTGCTGAGTCTTGATTTCTTCCAAAGAGTATTATCCGCAGTAAAATCAAAGGGTCTAAAACAGGATATGATTAGCAAAATTTTGATAAACTACGCCCATAATTCTCTTCAAGGCCTTGTTGGCAGGGACCCTCAATTGGTTAAGGGAAGTCTCCTGGATTTGGAGTTGCAGAAGAAACAAAGAGTCATTGTTGAAGCGATAGTTAGCTTATTACCAACCCAATCAAGAAAGTGTCCAGTTCCAATGGCTTTTCTTTCAAGTTTATTAAAAACTGCTATAGCGTCATCAGCAACCACTTCTTGCAGATCTGATTTGGAGAGGAGGATTGGTCTTCAACTAGATCAGGCAATTCTTGAGGACATCCTAATACCAGCAAATTCACATGGAAACAACCACTGCACCATGTACGATACTGATTCGATCTTGAGGATCTTCTCTATCTTTCTAAACTTGGACGATGAGGATGATGATGAAGACAACAACTTACGGGATGAAAGTGAGATGGTTTATGATTTTGACAGCCCTGGTTCTCCTAAACAGAGCTCAATTCTAAAGGTATCAAAGCTACTGGATAATTTTCTTGCAGAAGTTGCTCTAGACTCGAACTTGCTGCCATCAAAGTTTATAGCATTAGCGGAACTACTTCCAGACCATGCTCGTATTGTTGGTGATGGATTGTACAGAGCTGTGGATATCTTCCTCAAGGTTTGTAGCTCTTCCTACTTTTCTCTCTTTGTATTCACAGAAGCAGTGTTATTTCAACAGTCCACTTCATCTGCATGCCTCTAGATTTTTCATGTAAAATATTTTAACACCATTTTGTGTTTTGTTCATGATCAACTTACAGGTTCATCCAAACATTAAAGATTCTGAACGCTACAGACTCTGCAAGACCATCGATTGCCAGAAATTATCTCAAGAAGCCTGCAGCCATGCTGCACAAAATGAGAGGTTACCTGTACAGATGGCAGTCCAAGTGCTATACTTTGAACAGATCAGGCTCCGAAATGCAATGAACGGGGGACACAACCAGTTATTCTTTGGTGCATTAAATGGTCAATTCCCTCAACGTTCAGGCAGTGGTGCAGGAAGTGGAGCCATCTCTCCAAGAGATAATTATGCATCGGTTAGAAGAGAGAACCGAGAGCTGAAGCTTGAAGTAGCAAGAATGAGAATGAGGCTGACTGATCTCGAGAAGGACCATGTGTCCATGAAACAGGAGCTGGTAAGGACTCACCCTGCAAACAAGTTGTTCAAATCATTCACCAAAAAATTAAGCAAGCTTAACACCCTATTTCGAATCAATGGTCTTAAGCCCCTAGGGGGCAAGGCTAATTCAGAAACAAGGTTCTTATTCCAGAAGAGAAGGCGTCACTCGGTTTCATGACTGTAAATGTGTGGGAACAATTTCAAGTTAAAAAAAAGTGTATAGTAAATATATTGTGATTTTGGAGTGTTGATACTGAGTTGCCAAGTTTGTTCGAGAATATTGCTGCCTTAAGTTTTTGTTTGATGGGCCGTTGAAGGCGCAGGAGCTCAATCAAACTTGTTCTGTAAAAGGCCATGATGTCTGGAAAATATGTAATGCATGGGGTTTTTAGGACACGCATTTCAATTTTCAAGCAACTCCTGATATCATCTACTCTGTCTTCTGCACGAACATGACAAAAATAAATTGGTGGGACTCTTCTTTGGTCTGTGTTTGGCACATGGGATGTTTGCGGATTTACAAAAATAAATTAAATTTTCATTTATAAATTATAGTTTTTTTTTTTTATCAAAGTTCTTAGAGATAGTTTTTAGTGGCATTCATGTAAATATATAATCAATTAAATACTTTTAAATATATAATTGAGACAAAATATATTCCACATCTAATTTGAGTGTTGTGTGATGATGATGAAAATATAAATAAAAAAGGGATTAAAATTTACCCTCAAAGGAACCAAAAGTGGGGTTAAATTATACCCTTATCCTTGGACTTGGAGGATATAATTAAACCCCTTAATTTCTTAAAATTTCTTTTCATTTTCTTTTTTTTTTGTCTCCAAGTACACCTCAAAATAATTTTTTCATCTCCTTTTCTTCTATTGTTATTAATAATTTAATAGTTTTTCTTTCTTTCTATTTACAAATCACCCTTTAATTTTTTTTATATTAAATATTTTTTAAAATTAATTTTTATATTTAAAAAATGGTTGTTGTAATAATTATTTTCGTAATCATTGATTTTATATATATATATATACACACACTTTATATCCAAAATGCCATCGTAAAACTATGCTCAAAAGGAGCAATAAACAGAAAAATATATAAAATAAGAAACCGCATGCGCAATCATTCGGTCACAAAAATGATCACGATGTGATCCTCGAATGCAATCAATTTCTTTTCTATAATACATTTATAGAAAAGAAAAAATTCCAAAAAAAAAAAAATAGGCCGTATAGACTAACAGACAGAACGCAAGAGGTTAGCTGTACTGGTGGTCGTGTCACAGATAATTCAGATACTAACCCAATCCAGAAAAGCAGCGTGGAAAGTTGATAACAAAAAACTAAAAACCGGACACAAATTCAAATGTTCAAATGTTTTTGTGCTGGGAGTATTTTTATTTTTTTATATAGTTTATTAGTGATTAAAAAATTAATCAGGAATATGAATATCTTTTTCAATTTTTAAGTATAATAAAATTATTTAATTACATTTCAAGTCTCGAATCAACGTAATGTCATTTGATAGGTATAAACATTTATTTTTATTATTATATCATTAAATAAACTATGTTTTAAAAAATAAAGTTTTTAAACCTAGTGAACTCCGTGATTCGGGTCACAAGTTTTACGAGTTAAGCCGCAAAACTCGAGTCGATCTAATATATCATTCTTTTAATATTAAAAAAAATTATGTTGAATTTTTTTAAAAAACCAAATCATGTTTTTACTGGTTGTCGGGATTTCCTTTAGATTTGCCAGGTCAACTAAGTTACACAGAGTAAACTCTCGTGCAAGTTAATTATAAACCTGAGTTAAGCAAGGAGTCAGGCCAAAAAGTTTCAAGGTTGACCCGTTGGGTTCAATTTAATAACAATACCAAATAATTTCTTTTTAAAAAAATCCCATCTTTTATCTTTTTTTTTCTTTTTTCAATTGAGATTTTTTTTAATCAATTTTATCTTTCAACATTTGATCGATTTTTAAATGTTTTTCATAATTTGTTTCGATTTGCTTTCTATAAAATTATTGCAGTCTTAAAAAACACATTTTGATATTTGATTGATGCTCAATTATATAAGTGTTTATTTTTTATATTATATAATTAAGTAAAAAAATAATTTTAAAAAAAATTGTTAAACCTAGTGGAGTCCATGAACTCGTTCATAGGTTTAGTGAATTAAGTCATGAAACTTGGTAGATCTAATATGTCATAATCTCCATATTTTTAAAAATTGCAATCATGTATTTTTTTAAAAAAAAACGCTAAACTATGTTTTTTATCAGTTGTTTGGGTTATCTTCTGACATATCAACTCGACTATCATATTAGAGCAACTCTCAAAGGATTAATTTTAAACTAGAGCTAAGTAAAAAAAATTAACTCGAGATAATTCACAGTTCATCTATTAAATCATATTTAATAACGATATCAAATAGTTCATTGGAGTCTAAACATTTTTTTAGTTCATTTTTTTTATCCATGCAAAAAAAAAAAGTTATATAAAACTCTAAAAGGCGTGGGAGAAATATTATTCTCTCACGTACTTTAGCCTCACACTCATAGGTATTATAGATTCACCGTGCCCATAAGTGTTTTTTTAAGTTCTTTTTTTATTTATCTATTTTTTAATTTTTTCCTTCAAGGTTCTAATTGGTGGCTAATTTAGCTAAAATTGTTAAGGGAGGGTGAAATTGAAAAATAATTTTTGATTTTTTTTGCAAAATGTTCAACTTAGTCTTGATTCTTTACTAATTATAACAATAGGATCCCTTCAATTTTTCATGTTTCAACAAAAAATAATTTAATTTGATCCAAAAATTTATTTTTTAGTTCCTAGTTTGAGAGAGGAGAGAGAAAATTGCTGGATTTCAATGACCGAGAGAGAAAAATATCGTTGACATTGATTTTGACAACCAAAATAATTGATTTTTATCTCAAATGATTCTATTTAATGAGAGAAGTTCAATTTAGGTATTATTTTTTTTTTACATTGAAAGTACTTAAAAAACAAATATGAGCTCTGGAAGATTTTATATTTCAGGTTGATTTTAGTTTTTAGGATGATTTTTAGGGTTTTTTTTTTAAAGTTATGTATATGTTTATTAAGATGCCCAGATTGTTTTATAAGTATTTTTGGGTTAATAATAGGATGAAAAATGAGTTTTTTTTTTAATAAAAAAGCTTGAGTTTTAATTTGCCAGCCAACATATTGTCTAGAATCCAGAAAAAATCAGACAAAATATTGTCTGATTTTATTTTTTTCAAAAAATTCATCCCTCCCATTTGCGACTAAAAAATTTAAAAGCTCAAGCGCGCAACTCTTACTAAATGGGCCAGATGCACTGGCTTGACTTGTTAGGCCCATCAACACAAGAACACATGGTTTTTTTTTCTAAATTTATTTTTTAAATGATGCTTTTTTATATGTATTTTTTTAATTTACTCTTAAAATTTTTTAATGTATCAAAATACATAAAAAAAAACTGTATATATATTTTATTTATAAAAAAAATATCTGGCCCAAGCTCCCTTAACAAAGAAGGACTCTACTCTGGCCCAACGAATAAGGCGTTGGTCTACGGAATTAGTGATTTTGACTTTTGAGTTCGTTCCCCGGTGGAGCCGTAGTTTTTTTTTTTTCCCCATAATATCTTTCCTTTCATAAACTTCAGGAAACAAAACGGCATCACTTTATAAACAAAAAGCAAAACAAACCAACCGTCTCTCTCTTCCAGCTTCCTTCTTTGAGCACGAAACGCAATTCAATTGAATTCAATCGCAAAAAGAAAGGGACTGATTGTCTTCGAGAAGGAAATATGCGCATATCTCTTTCTGGAATGCGAAGTGCTTTCCCCTTTTCAAGACTCGTAAGGTCCAAAACAGTTTATTTATTTAACAATAGTAATAATTAGGTTTTCAATTTAGAGTAAAATCATACGGATTGCTTGTTTTAAATTCTTATCAATCCGACTGAAAATTGTAGTTACTGTTTTTAATCGTATCTGATGATACAGGCAGCTTGAACAAGAGATGGAAACGGTGGTTAAGGTACTGCAACCTGGACCTTTGGGAATAGTGGAGCACAATTTCTCTGCTGTGGAGATGCGTCAGGCAAATGCCATTGTCCGAACTGCAGTAGACAATTGGCGGAGGAATGCAAATCTAGAGAAGAGAAGCAGCGTGTTAAGAGATTTTATTCAGAAATAATCGCTGCATCATTTTTCCTTGACTATCAAATCATTAATATTTTCTAGATTTCTAAGCCCTAGTCAAATACTTCATCGTGATGTTATTACACCGTTGTCTTTTTTTTTTTTGTCAATTTTTCTCAGAAGAAGCACTTTTTTGAAGGATTTTATTTTCCGTTTCTGTTTCTTTTGTTACTTATTTTTAGAGACGAATTCCTTTAGGGTATGTTTCTTTTGCCTTTGTTCGGTTCTTATTGACGATCCCCAAGGTGCTTTTGACGACTGAAACAGCGGGATATCCTTTTGAAACTTGTATGATTTGCAAGCCTGGCCGCTGATATGGCTGCGAGCCCTGGGATGCTAGCTCCCTATTAGCTTCATTTGTTCTAGTGATACAGTGATCTGCATGCTCAATTGGTTTTTTGGCTATCAGGTTTCTTTTTCACAAATGCTTGCTATATGTTTTCTGCAATGGTGGTCCAAAGAAAATGTCATCATTTCTTTGGACTATATCCTAAAAAGAGATTTTGTTTAGAGTCTATGAACTCTGGGATGTTACCTTGCTGTCAACCTTCTTTGTTTTAGTGGTGCAATGACCTGCATACCGATTGCTTTCTTCTAAGTCCTTGCTCTGTCTTGTGTGGTAGTTCATGGTAGTCAGCCCCAAAAGTCCAAACATTTGTTTGGACCTTGTCCTAAAGAAAACTTTCTTTAGAGGCTACCAATCTTTGTATGTTACAATGCTGTCTGTAACAGCCCAGTTAGCTTTGCAGATGTTGCCCAAATGCTTTTTGCTAGCCTCTCTTTTCGAAGTCCTTGCCATGTCTTCTGTGCAAGTTCCTACTGATATGTCTGCCGACAGCATTTTTTTTCAAGTACGTTTAGAAACACTGAAGTTTACTGCTTCCTTTTTGTTCCCCTTGTCTATGTATATTGGACATGTTCATTGGCTAGGTTCTTGTGTATAAATTTCTTTAGGTAGAACGAATGCTTTTTGCTAGTCTCTCTTTACCAAGTCCTTGCCATGTCTTCTGTGCAGGTTACAACTTACATGCCGGCAGATTTTTTTGTGTTTTATAATTACTGAAGTTTATTGCTCCCCTTTTATTCCTTTTTGTTTATGTATATTGAGCATGTTCATTGGCTAGGTTCATGTGTACATTTTTCTTGAGGTAGAACATCAGTGATCTCGAAGTAGAATCTAGAAGTTAATTCTTATTCGAGAATATATTCGAAGCAATAGAATCAAATGAGTTCCTTATCAGAAAGTTATTTGCAAGTCTTTATGTCATCATCTTACTGCTCAGTATTTTCAAAACTTGAATATCGAATAGATTGTGATATTGACTTATGGCATCATTATCTGGATTACACACTCTGACATTGATTTATCAAGTTGTTCATGCATGATGGTTCTGTTTGTGGTGATACGCTATTTTATCCAGAAAGATATGGCTGACTGCTGTATTCTCACTTTTATAGCTTTTCCAGATGCAATCCATTAGAAGAAATTCCAACAGCAATGTTGATGCTTAAAAAAGCGTTTGAAAATTGATGTGAGCAATCAGGGAGCATGGAGCTCAGATGTACTGAGGCAAAGCAGAACCTCAAGTTCAAGTCCTAACTTGGACAATCTTTTGCTAATTTGGTTTCCATAGCAGTAAGTTATCTGTACTTC
>Ga0325400_1004036_pt1 | contig 13485 bp, 13 predicted proteins | sample PopdelMetagenome_2_FD_205662 | JGI IMG/M metagenome (GOLD analysis project Ga0325400, IMG submission 205662) | Populus deltoides microbial communities from Bellville, Georgia, United States - Xylem-PdKOR-R1 | ecosystem: Host-associated > Plants > Phyllosphere > Stem > Wood/Secondary xylem... | reverse complement strand
GTGTTCAACGCGCGGGCGGCGCGCGTGAAACTGTGGAGTTCGGCTACCAGGACGAAGGCCTGGACGGCGTCGGGATCGAGGCTTCGCATGGCGCTAACCATATCATTCCGAAATCACTGCAAGCCATACCCTGTGCGTTCAGCAATGGCCGGGCACCGCGCAGACTGGCGCCCATGTCCACCAGCACCGCATCCTCCGGCCCTAGCACGCAGCTCTGGACCGTCCTTGGCCTCGCCGTCGTCGCGCAGACGGCAGGGTCCGTCGTCTCCCAAGGCGTCTACACCCTGGTGCCCGTCTTCCGGGACACCTTCGGCCTGACCCAGGCCGAGGCGTCGCTGGCCGTCACCGCCCTGAACGGCGGACAGATCCTGTCGCTCTTCACCCTCGGCCGCCTGATCGACCGGCACGGGGAGCGCGGCGTCGTGGCCGCGACCATGGTCGGCATGGGCGGCGTGGCCCTCGGCGCCGCCGCCTTCGCGTCCAGCTACGGGGAGCTGCTGACCTGCCTGACCGTGCTGGGGGTGCTCTACGCCTCCGTCCAGCCCGGCGGCACGCGGGCCATCCTGCGCTGGTTCCCGCCGCGGCACCGCGGCCTAGCGACGGGGTTCCGACAGGCCGCCGTGCCGCTCGGGACCACGGTCGCGGCCTTGCTCCTGCCCTGGCTGGCAGCCTCGGGCGGGTGGCGGTCGGCGCTGCTTGCGCAAGGCGTCATCGGCATCGCGGGGGGCGCCCTGTTCTGGCTGTTCTACCGCGAGGGAGACCAGGCGGAGGCTCGGAAGGCGTCCGCGGTCCCGGTCCGGGACCTGTTCCACACCCTCGACCGGGACCGGGGCTTCTGGCCGGTGCTGGGGGCGGGGATCGCCATGTCGGCCTTCCAATTCACCTTCACGGCGGGGGCTATCTCCTACATGGCGGACGCCTTCGAGCTGGGCCTCGTCGCCGCGGCCGCGCTCTTCGCCGTGGTGCAGGTCGTGGGCATCCCGGCGCGGGTGCTGCTGCCCACCGTCGTGGACCGGCTCTGGCCCGGGCGGCGGGAGCGCTGCCTGGGGTGGGTGATGGCGCTCTGCGCCCTGACCACGGCCGCCTACTCCACCCTGCCACCGGATGCGCCGCCCTGGGCGCTCTACGGCGTCCTGGCGCTGCTCGGCGTCTTCAGCATCGGCTGGTTCCCCCTCTACCTCCTGCAGATCGCCGAGATCGCGCCCAAGGGCACCGTCGCCTCCACCGTCGGCGCTGCGACGACGCTGTGCATGGTCGCCATGTCTCTCGGGCCCCTGGCCTTCGGCCTCATCGTGGACGCGGCGGGCTATCGACTGGCCTGGGCGGCGCTGATCCTGCCCGCCCTCCTGCTGGTCCCGGTGCTGGTACGCCTGCCGATCCGGCCCGTATCCTGAGCACCGGTCATCGGCAGGGGCAGAACATGGGCATCGAGCAGCGGATCACCTCCGGCCGGGCCGAGTTGGCCGTGGAGGTGGTCGGCCAGGGCGAACCGGTGGTCTTCCTGCACGCGAACGTCAGCGATCGACGCATGTGGCGTGCCCAGATCGATGCGATCGGCGCCACCCACCGCGCGATCGCCTACGACCGGCGGGGGTTCGGCGATACCCGTGCCGGGCAGGAGGGGTTCTCCTCCGTGGAGGACCTGATGGCGGTGGTCGATGCCGTGGCGGGGAACACGCCGCCGATCCTCGTCGGCTGCTCCCAGGGCGGGAAGATCGCGATCGACGCGGCCCTCCGGTATCCTGGCTGGGTCCGCGCTCCTGTCCTGATCGCCCCTAGCGTCGGCGGGGCGCCCGAGGCCGCCCACCTGCCCGATATCGCGGCCGTGCTGGCCCGGCAGAAGGCGGCTGAGGACGCCGGAGACATCGACGCCGTGAATGCGATCAAGGCGCGGCTCTGGCTGGACGGCCCGCTGGCGTCCGAGGGGCGTGTCGCGGGCGAGGCCCGTCGGCTGTTCCTCGACATGAACGCCGTCGCGCTTCGTGCGCCGCCGACGGGGTCGAACCACGACACCGCGCCCGCCTTCGATCGCCTGGGCGAGATCACCGTGCCCACCCTCGTGCTCTGGGGAGACCTCGACTTCCCGCACATCCAGGATCGGTGCCGTCACATCGTGGCCGCCATGCCGGATGCCGCGGGCCACGCGCTGGCCGGGACGGCCCACCTGCCGAGCATGGACGAACCGACGAAGGTCACGAGCCTTGTTCGGGACTTCATCGACCGGCAGGGCCTTTGAAAGCCTGACCTTACGGCTGCTCCGGATTGGGCGATGAGGGATCGACCGGACGGAACCTCGATCACCCGCAGGTAAGACAGCGGATCTACGTCACCCAATCGCGCCACGGCTGCCAGTGGAGGACGGCCTCGTGGATCAGGGCATAGCCACCCCGGTTGGCCGAGCAGATGACGACGGGGATCGAGGAAATGCATGAGGGCATTGCCGAGGCGAGCGATAAAGGAAAGCCGATGCTGCGGCGCATCCTCGCGACGCACGAGGCGGTGCTGGACGAGGTGCGGAGGGCGCAGGGAGCGGGGTAACCGCATGGCATCGACAGGATTTGAAGTCGAGGTTCGAGCCTTAGCCAATAGGGCGCGCGCCCCATGTTGGCAGACATGGACCTGCGCCTGCCGACCAGCCTCGAACGCCATCATCCCCTCCGCAGCGTTGCCCGCCAGTTCCGCGCCGTGCTCTGGCAGGGCCTTCCGGCCGCGCACCGGCGTCGGCTGCTGCTGGTCGCCGCGCTGGTCGCGCTGGGGGCTGCCATCCAGGGTCTCTCGCCCCTCGCGCTGAAAGCCGCGGTCGATGGCCTGGCAACGGGCCATCTCCAGGTAGCCCTGATGGCCGTCACCGCCTACGCCGCCATGGCCGGGCTGTCGCGCGCCCTCCGCCAGGCCGTGTCGCTGGCGCACGGGCAGGTGGCCCGCGGGCTGGAGCGTGATCTCTACCGACGTACCTACGCCCATGCCCTTGCCCTTCCGCACGCCGTGCATCTCGGCCGCAAGGCAGGCGAACTCGCCCGCACCGTGACCGACGGGGTGCGCGGCTGGCGGCGCATGATGGACGCTGCCGTGTTCACCGCTCTGCCCTTCGTGGTCGAGATCGGGACCGTTGCCGCCGTGCTGCTGGCGGCCGCCGTCCCGGCTCCGCTGGTCGGCGTGCTACTCGCCTTCGCCGTGGCCTACGGCCTCGTCTTCCACCGCGGCATCCAGCGCCAGCGCGAGGGCTTCCGATCCGCCGCCCGTGCCGATGCCGAGGCCCAGGGCGTGGCCGCCGACGCGCTCGCGAACCAGGAGACCGTGAAGCTCTTTGCCCGCGAGGCGCTGGTGGAGGGCCGCATCGGCGAGGCGTTCGCCCGCGGCGGCGAGGCCTGGGACGCCTACAACCGAGCGGCCACCCGCAACGGGCTGACGCTCTCCGCCCTCTTCACCATGGCGCTCGGCGCGACCCTTCTGCTGGCCGTGCGCGAGGTGGCGGCGGGGCGCATGACCCCGGGCGGCTTCGTGCTCGTGAACGCCTACGTGCTGCAGGTGATCGGTCCCGTGGAGCGGCTCGGCAACATGGCCCGCGAGGTCGTGCAGGGCCTCGACCTCACCGCACGGCTGCGGGAGCTGATGGCGGAGCCCGGCGAGGCCACCCTCTCCCCCGGCACACATGCCCTGCCCGGCGAGGGACCGCTCGCCGTGGAGGTGGAGGGCCTGAGCTTCGGCTACGACCCGCGCCGTCCCGTACTGCACGGCATCGACCTCGCCATCCCGGCCGGGCGCACGCTGGCCGTAGTCGGGCGCTCGGGCTCGGGCAAGTCCACCCTGGCGCGGCTGCTCTGCGGCCTCTACCGCCCGGATGGCGGCAGGATCCGGCTGGACGGCGTGCCGGTGGCGGACCTCTCCCTCGCCGCCCTGCGCGGGGCGGTCGCGGTGGTGCCGCAGGACACCGTGCTATTCCACGACACGCTGCGCGCCAACCTGCTCTTCGCGCGCCCGGGAGCGGATGACGCCGCGATGCAGGAGGCCGCGCGCACCGCCGGTCTGGACGTGGTGGCCGAGGCCCTGCCGGACGGGTGGGACACGGTGGTGGGCGAGCGCGGCCTAAGACTTTCAGGGGGTGAGAAGCAGCGGGTGGCCATCGCGCGCGCCGTGCTCAAGCGCCCGCGTCTCCTGCTGCTGGACGAGGCCACCGCCTCGCTCGACACGCGCACGGAGCGCGCCATCCAGTCAGGGCTTGAGGCAGCAGCGCGTGGCGTCACCACCCTCGTCATCGCCCACCGGCTCTCCACCATCCGCGATGCCGACGAGATCGCGGTGATGGAGGAAGGCCACATCGTCGAGCGGGGGCGGCACGCTGCACTGCTCGCCCGGGGCGGACGCTACGCCGCCTTGTGGCATGCGCAGGAAGCAGCAGTTCCTGCCCATCCGGAGGAAGGTGGGCAGGCTGTGGCCCTCCTGAACACGCCAGTATCGGGGGCGGAGTAGCGGTGGCGTCATCCGACCGCAGTATCACAGCCGTCGGCCCTTCAGAGTCTTGGCGACCGGCTCGAGAACGCCGTGTCCGAGGCAGCGACAAGGATGGAGGGGGTACAGGCTGCTCTCGTCGAGCAGACCCGCCGAGCCGAAGTCATGGAACAGCGGGCAGCCGAGTTCGAGGGACAGCTTGCCGTCGTAGAGGCAAGGCTGGCGGTGGAGCAGATGCACTCGGCGGGTCTCGCGGCATAGGCATCTCATCTGATGGCCGTCGCCATCGAGGCCGACCTGCCCACCATCACCGCACTGATGGCGGAAGTGGATGCCGATGGGCTGGCCAGGACCCGACTGTCGGGAATCTACGCAGCAGCCTCCGATGCCAAGGCTGTGGAACTGGGCATCGACGATCCCGCTCGCTTCCGGGAGGGATAGGACCAAGCGCTCGGAACTCTGCCATCGGGAGGATCAAGGCGCCGCCGGATCCGGCCACCGGGTACCAGAGGAACGAGGCGGTGCCTCGGTGGCGGCTCCAAGCCACCATTCCGTCCGCCATGATTGCACTTGGCATTCGGCAACGTCACCGTCGGACCGCGCGTTCCAGTCCAGGTATCACCCGGCGGGACGCATCACCATGAGCGAAAACCTTTTCGGACGGTCGGGCGGTCTGCTCGGCGCCGTACCCAACAGCGTGAAGGCCGCCGCCGTGGTGCTCCTCGTTCAGCAACTGCTCAAGCACTCCCAGGCGACGGGGGCGCAGCCCGGTGGAGCGCCGGGCGGCACGGCATCGGCCCAGGGAGGCCTGGGTGGGCTGCTCGGGGGACTGCTCGGCGGAGGGGGACCTTCGCCCATGGCTGGCGGCACGGCCGGTGGTCTCGGTGGCTTGCTCGGCGGCCTGCTCGGTGGCTCGGCCTCGCCGATGTCGGGCGGCGCGGGAGGTGGGCTGGGCGGCCTGTTGGGCGGGCTCGGCGGCCTCCTTGGAGGATTGCGGAGCCAGGGTCTCGGCCGACAGGTCGACTCCTGGGTGGCGTCCGGCCCGAACCAGGAGATCTCGCCCCAGGATCTGGAGGGCAGCATCGATCCGCAGGACCTCGACGAGGCGGCACGCCACGCGGGCACCGACCGCGCCAGCGTGCTTGCGGAACTCAGCGGACTTCTTCCCCAGTTCGTGGACCAGGCGACGCCGCAGGAAAGCCTCCCGCAACACGAGGGGGAACTGGGCGTTGGCGGCCTCGCAGGCATGATGGACAAGCTGCTGGGCAGCGGCGGTGGACAGCAGCCGGGAGGAACGTCATCGCGAGGTGTCTGACACCTGAGCCAGATCACCACGGGGCGGCCGTGATCGCTTCCCCGTGGCGTATTGTTGTCCGGTCACATCGGTCTACCAGCTCGGGTGCCTCGCCTCGGAGACAGGTCGGAAGGGTGGAATCCTCCGCTGTCCGCACGCGGACGAGCGAACGTATGTATCCTGATTCCTGCCATCCCCTGACGGCCTTCCCCCCGAGGCTTCCACAAGGACGATGCGCTGCGGTCGGAGTTCGTCCGGCGCCTGTTCGTGGCGGAGCGCGCCGAGGGGGACCCGCCCGGCGTCTCTCCCTTCATCCCGAAGATTCTCGTGCGCTTCTGAGACGATGCCGAGGCCGTGCCGCCCGACGTTAGGGACTGCCTGGAGAGCTGAAACCCGCTGCGGAGGGAAGGCTTCGAGGTCCTGACCTTCGACGACGCGTTGGCCGCGGCCTACATAGGGAGGAGCTGCGGCGCGCGGCACCTGGACGCCTTCCGGCTGTGCCGTCACCCCGCGATGCGCAGCGACCTCTTCCACCCGGTTCGTAGTCTCCTGAAAGGGGTAACCACGCGCCCCTGCCTTCTGGCGACCGTGCGCGATGTCAGGGACCAGGGGGCAGGGTCGCTGGCCAGCTACCATCCCTTACCAGTTCGCTGAGCACCCCTCGCAGAAGATGCCCGACGGCTCGCACAGCATGTGTGCCGGGGCGATCCGACGGGCGGCAGAGATAGATAGAGCGGGTGATGGCCGGGTCCTCGATGCGCCACGCGACGATCCGGCCAGCCTCCAACGTTTCCCGGATCGTCGTGAAGGAGAGGATGGACCAACCAAGCCCTGCACTGACCGCGGCGGGCAGCTGAGCCAGGGCGTCCACCTCGGCCACCACGTGGAGCTTCATTCCGCTCCGGCGCGCACGCTGGTCGATCAGCTCGCGCAGTCCATGCGGCACGCCTGGCAGGATCATCGGGAGCCGTATCAGTTCCTTGAAGGTGACGTGGCCGATCCTCCCATCTCCTGGGACAGGCGGCGCCACCGGCGAGGCGGCTGGCCCGATCAGGAAAAGCTGCTCTTCCAGGAGGTGATCTAGAACAAGGCTGTTTCCGACCTCGGCGCGGAACACCATTCCCAGGTCCAGCCTGCCCTCACGGATCCAGTCCGGGATGTAGCCGGTCATGCTCTCGATGATGCGGAGTCTCACCTGTGGCAGTTCTGCTAGCACGCGGTTCAGGAGGGGGACCGTCAGCATGGCCGCCACGGACTGCGGGAGGCCGATCGTGACCTCCCCCGTAGGCTCTGCCGCCTCGCCACGAAGATCGTCCCGGGCCGCCGCGGCGCGGGCCAGGAGGTCACGGGCGTGAGCGAGCAGCTTCAGCCCGGCTGGCGTCGGCGCCACGCCACGTGGAAGACGCTGGACCAGCTGGCAGCCGAGTTCCTCTTCCAGCCGCCGCACCTGTAGGCTCAAGGCGGGCTGAGCAATCCGCAGCCGTCCGGCCGCAGCCGAGAAGGACCCTTCTTCCACGACTGCCACGAAGACCCGCAAGACCCGGAGATCCATCACCACCTATAACGGGAACGTCTATGACATAGATACACCATGTCTTTGTGTTCTGGGAGGATCTGGCGGAGGTTGCCCACCGCTCCCGCTCGGGGGCACAGCGCCGCGGCAACGACCGGGTGGCGCTCACAGGGGAACCGACCATGATCACCCGCCGTCTCACGCTCGCGTTCGGCCCGGCGCTCCTCGCTGCTCCGGCCATCCATGCCCAGCCTGCCTGGCCCTCCAAGCCCGTACGCGTCATCGTGCCTTTCGCGCCAGGTGGCCCGACCGACCTGATCGGACGCCTCGTCGCCGAGCGGCTGGGGCAGGAGATCGGCGGCACCGCGATCGTCGAGAACCGGCCTGGCGCGAACGGCAACATCGGCTCGGCCGTGGCCGCGAACGAGGGCGACGGCCACACCGTGCTCTTCTCCACCGGCACGATGTACACGCTGAACCCGACGCTCTACGGCACCTCCCAGGTCGACATCTCCCGTGGGCGCCCCAGAAGCAGGGCCAGTCCGCCACCTTCATGGCGCTGAACCGGAACAAGCCCATCCTCGCGTTGGACCTGAAGTCCGAGGCAGGCCGGGCGATCGTCCACAAGCTCGCCGCCGAGGTGGACGTCGTGATCCAGGGCTTCGGCGGCGGTACAGCCCGCAAGCTCGGCGTGGACAGCGATACCCTGCGCGCCCTCAACCCCCGGCTGATCTACTGCGAGATCTCCGGCTTCGGACGTAGCGGCCCGCTGGGCGACCAGCCCGGCTACGACGTGATGCTGCAGGCCTTCAGCGGCATGATCAGCACGATGGGCCAGCCCGGCGGTCCGTTTGCGCGGGCCAGCTTCTCGCCGGTGGATCTCGGAACCGGCATGTTCGCCCTCAGCGGTATCCTCGCCGCCCTGCTGGATCGCGAGCGGACGGGCCAGGGCGCCTATGTGCCACTGGCGGATCCGCCCGGACAGGGGTGACCGGTTCGTACCCGACCGCGATCGGCTCCATTGCAGCGGCAGCCTCGATAAGGGCGAGCCGCCTCGATCGGTCATCAGGAATCAGTACTGACGGATCATGCGGTCCTTTCTCGACGGCGGCGCCTTTCCCGTCGCGCGCTGGCCGAGGTGGGTCTTGGCGTCCGCATGCTCGAAAGGCTGTCGCGGTCCGAGTGTTGCTTTGCAGAGGGCGTCCGATGTCTCGAGGAGGTTACGGATCCATGAGCCACCTATGTCGCAGAAGTCTCCTCGGGGCAGGCCTCGGAATCGGGATCGTTCCTGCTTCCCTGGCTCAGTCGGGTGCGGCATGGCCAGCCCGACCGATCCGCCTGATCGTTCCCTACGCCGCAGGCGGCCCGTCGGACGTTCTGGCCCGGGCGATCCAGGTTCCGTTGCAGGCCTCGCTCGGGCAATCCGTGGTGGTGGACAACCGCCCCGGCGGCGGCGCCATCATCGGCACGGAGGCGGCGGCCCGCGCGGATGACGGACACACCTTCCTGGTGGCCGACAGCCCGCACACCATTATCCCGGCGGTCCAGCCCCGGGTGCCCTACGACCCCGTGGGGGACTTCGTGCCGGTCACGCTCATCGGGGCGGTCTCCATGCTCCTGGCGGTCAACCCGACCTTCCCGGCCAGGGCATTGCCCGATTTCCTGACCGCCGCCCGCGCGAAGGAGGGCGGCATCACCTTCGGCAGCTCCGGCGTCGGCAGCCTCACGCATCTCCTGCCGGAATGGCTCGCCCTGCTGACGCGGACTTCCTTCACCACCGTGCCGTACCGCGGCTCCGGCCCGGCCCTGCTCGACGTCGTGGCCGGGCAGATCAACGCGATCTTCACCTCCACCCTCTCCGCGGCGGGCCCTCTTCGCGACGCCCAGGTCCGCCCGCTCGCCGTCGCGGCCTCCGCACGCATCCCGTCCCTGCCCGAGGTGCCGACCTTCCGGGAGGCAGGCATCGACCTGGTCTCCGGCAACTGGTGGGGGCTGCTGGCTCCCCGCGCCATACCGGCTCCGGTGGTGGCGCGGCTGAACGAGGCCTTCGGCGCGGCGATGGACGATCCCACGGTGAAGATCCGCTTCGAGACGCTCGGCATCGAGGCCCGCCCCCGCGGCCCCGCTCCCTTCGCGGCGCTGTTGGCAGCCGAGTTCGAGAACTGGGCGAGGGTTGCCCGCGATGCCGGAGTGAAGGTGCAGTGATCCCGCCGGATGGCTTCCTCCAGGCCCTTCGTGCCGACCGGGGCGCCCTGGCTGCGGACTTCGATGCTCTCTGCGACCTGGGCGGCCGCCTGCAGGGGACGCCGAGCGCCGACGCGGCGTTCGACTTCGTCCGCAGGGCGCTGGTCGGCCTCGGGGCGGGGCGCCTTTCCTCGCCGCGCACCGCCTATCACGGCTGGACGCTGGAGGAGGTCGCCATCCTCCTGCCGGACGCGGAGGACATTCCCTGCGCATCGCTGATCGGCTCCGTTCCGACAGGGCCGGAAGGCTTAGAACTGGAGGTGGTCGATCTGGGCCGGGGAACGCCGGACGAGATCGCGGCCTCCGCGGAGCGGGTACGCGGCCGGGCCGTCCTTCTTCGCCACGAGTACGCCTTCGCCACGGACACGATCCACCGCCGGGTGAAGCTTCGGGCAGCCGCCGAGGCGGGAGCCGCCGCGGTGGTCATGGTCCAGCCCTTCGAGGGTTACGGCCCGGTCTCGGGTGGCGCCAACCTCTGTCCGGTCCCCGGCTTCGGGGTCGGCGTCGAGGGGGCGCGGCGGATGCTGGAAGCGGGCCGGGCGCGCTTCCTCCTTCGGGGGCGTCATCACGCGGCCGAGACGGTCAACCACGTGCTGGATATCCCCGGCACGGGTCCGGGCCGCGTGGTCCTCTCGGCGCACCTTGACGGGCACCCGCTGGCGGAGAGCGCGCTGGACAACGGGACGGGGGTGGCGGCTCTGCTCGGCTTGGCACGGGTCGCGGCGCCCTTCGTCGCGGGATTGCCGCGCGGGCTGACCGTCTGCGTCTTCGGAGCGGAGGAGTGGTCGCTCTCCGGCTCCCGGGCCTGGCTGGCGGGGCTGCCGCGCGCCAAGGTGGAGGCCATGACGCTGAACCTGAACCTCGACAGCATCGCGGGATCCCCGAACCTGACCGCGCTGACCTCCGGCTACCCTGCCCTGGGCGACTTCGTCCGGGACACCGCCGCCGCCGCGGGGCACGAGCTGGCGGTGCATCTTCCCATCTCCGTCAGCAGCGACCACGCGAACTTCGCTCACCACGGGGTCCCAGCACTGCGCCTGATCGCGGGCTTCGACGAGCCGGAGAGCCGTCTGTCCCGCCTGCTGACCGCGGCGGATACACGGGATGCCGTGCATCCCGACGAACTCGCCCGCGCGACGGAGGTCGCGGGAGCCATCCTGTGGAAGGCCCTCACGGCCGGGGAGGCGGAGATAGAAGCACTGCGGGAGGGAACGCCGGACCTCCGGGGGGCCATGGCAGCCCTGGCGCCCCTTCCTACCTGAATCTCCGGCCCCGATGCTCTCCCGGCGGGAGGGCCGGGCGGGTCCAGGACGAACGGCAATGAGGAGCGGGGCGCCTCCTCCCCTACCGATAGGCAGCGGCGTCCCAGTCGGCCGCCAGGATGGAACCCGTCTCGGACTCGGTGACGAGAACGGTCCTCCCGTCCGGCGCGAGAGCGAGGTTGGTGGTGGTCGCTCCCCGGCAGGACCGGATACGCGCCACGACCTCCCCCTGGGGGGACAGGACGAAGACGGAGCCGAGCGAGGCGTGGGCCACGAGGAGGAGTCCCGAGGAGGGATCCATCGCCATGCCGTCCGGGCCGCTGGTGCCGTGGAACGTCGCGAAGCGCCCGACCTTGGCCGTGCTTCCATCCTCCAGCAGGGGCAGGCGCCAGACCGCGTTGTCCCGCGTCATGGCGACGAAGAGGACATCCTCGTCGCGGGACAGGGCAAGGCCGTTCGGGCTGGGGCCGTTGGAGAGCAGGCAGTCGAGCCTCCCATCCGGGCGCAGCCGGTACACGCGGCCCGTGGGATCGTGCAGCCCGCTCTGCCCCTGATCGGTGAAGTACAGATCCCCGTTGGAGGCGAAGACGAGATCGTTCGGTCCCTTGAAGCGCTCGCTGTTGCGCCGGGCGAGGAGCGGACCGATCGCGCCCGTCGTCAGGTCGAGGGAGAGGATGCCCTGCTTGTAGTCGGCAATGCAGAGGCGTCGACCGTCCGGATGCAGGGCCAGACCGTTCGGCTCGCCGTCGTACTCGGCGATCTGTGACCAGGCACCCTCCGGCGAGATCCGGAAGATGCGGCCATGCGGGATGTCGGTGACGTAGAGATGGCCCGCGCGATCGAAGCACGGCCCCTCGAGAAAGCAGTCCACGGGATGCCCGCGCTTGTTGGCCCTCGACCACTCCGTCACCACGGGGCGACGCACCTCCTTCGGCATCTCCGCGTGAAGGTGCGTCGGCACGTGCGGAGGCAGGGGGTCGAGGCTCGGCATGGTCCAGTTCCCGTCGCATCGGTCTGGTGAGAGGCGGACTTCCCCCCGAGGGTACCGCGCGGGTGGAAGGGCGCCCATCCCGGCGCGGCGCCCGTGGTCGGTCGCGAGCGGGCCGATGCCGTTGTTGACCCGGCCGCGAGGTCCGGTTCATCACGAGGGCAAGAAACCGCGGAGAAGACGCGTCCGATGCCCATCCAGTCCCGCACCGTCCCCCGTCGGCTGGTGCTTGCCAGCGCCGCGAGCGCGGCTTCCGCATGGGGCGTGTCCGGTGCGGCCCGGGCGCAGGGCGAAGGGGGCTGGCCGAGCCAGCCCGTCCGCATGATCCTGCCCTATGCCGCGGGCGGGCCGACGGACGTGATCGCCCGACTGCTCTGCGACACCCTCTCCCAGCGTCTGCCGCAGCGGATCGTGGTCGAGAACCGGACGGGGGCCGGGGGCAACATCGGCGCGTCCGTGGTCGCCAAGTCGCGTCCCGACGGCACCACGTTCCTGTTCACCAACACCGGGCACGCGGTGAACCGCGCCCTCTATGCGAAGCTCGACTACGATCCGGCGAAGGACCTCACGCCGGTGAGCATCGTCGCCGAGGGACCGATGGTCCTGCTGGTGCCGAACAGTTCCCCCGCCCGGACCCTGGCGGAGTTCGTCGAGCGTGTCCGCGCGAAGCCCGGCGAGTACAGCTACGGTAGCACGGGCACCGGCGGCGCCCTTCAACTTGTCAGCCTCCTGTTCACCAAGGCGGCGGGACTGCGGATGGAGGAGGTCCCCTATCGCGGGAGCGCACCCGCCGCGCAGGATCTCATCGCCGGGCGGATGGAGATGCTCTACGACGCGGGGGTCACGGCCTTCCCCCTCGCGCAGTCCGGGCAGGCCCGGGCACTGGCCGTCTCCTCGGCCCGGCGCAGCACCGTCATGCCGGACGTGCCGACGATCGGCGAGGCCGGGTATCCCGACGCGACGTTCAGCGTCTGGCAGGGCGTCCTCGCCCCTGCCGGGACCCCGGCACCCATCGTCGAGCGACTGCGGGCGGAAATCGTGGCTGTCCTGAACGAAGGCAGCCTACGCGCCCGTCTGGTGGAACTGGGAGCGGAGCGGATCGTCGCGAACACGCCGGACGAGGCGCGAGCCTATGTCGAGGCGGAGATGAGCCGGTGGGAGCGGGTGCTGCGAGAGGCGGGCGTCCGTCCCCAGTAGGGACAGGAGCCTTCCGAGCGGAGGGCTCGCCCAGTCTCTCGAAGTCATCTCGTCGGCAGGTGCCGATCTTCCGGTCTCGGAGTACGGCCGTCACCAAGCGAGAGATCAGGATCGGCCGTCGGGGGCCTGTCCGTTGCTGTCCTGTCCCGAGACGTCGCCGGGTCCGCCTCCCACCATGCTACAAGGGGGCATGGCTCGCCCTCCCCGAGAACTTCCTGCCACGGCCGACCTGGCCGAGCTGCCGACCGAACCCATCGCCGAGCCGCTGGCGGATACGGCCTATCGAAGGATCAAGGCGGCCATCCTGGATGGAAGCCTTCCGCCGGGTCTCCAGGCCGCCGAACAGCGGATCGCGGCGCAGCTGGGCATGAGCCGCACGCCCGTGCACATGGCGATCGTCCGACTGGAGCACGAGGGATGGATCAGTCTCTCGGCCCGCCGCGGCCTGATCGTCGCGCCCATCGTCCCGAGCGATCTCCACCACGTCTACGAGACGCTCATGGCCCTGGAAGGCACGGCGGTCGCGCGCCTGGCCAGG
>Ga0325400_1004032_pt1 | contig 13489 bp, 11 predicted proteins | sample PopdelMetagenome_2_FD_205662 | JGI IMG/M metagenome (GOLD analysis project Ga0325400, IMG submission 205662) | Populus deltoides microbial communities from Bellville, Georgia, United States - Xylem-PdKOR-R1 | ecosystem: Host-associated > Plants > Phyllosphere > Stem > Wood/Secondary xylem... | reverse complement strand
CCTTTTTTTTCTTCAACTTGGCCTGGCTTCAGACTCGGTCAGCCGGATCTCTGGTCAACCTATCAGACCGGGCCGGATTTCAAAACTATATAACCGGCACAGAGTAATTAAAATATTATGTAAATATCATATAATATCGAATAAATACAATTCCTTATATATTTAATATTTTTTCATAAATATCAGCCTCGTCCTTCATGATCAGTCACTCAACCAAGCCAGCCAGCAGTTGAAAAAAGCACGATTAGGATTCGAAACGTGAAAGCGAGTAACCGACGCCACGGGATTAGATTTTCGCTATATATTTAAAATATCAACAACGATCAAATACCTCGCTCACTTCCACCTGTAGAATCAGATTCTCCGGTATTTCCTTTCATTTCCTTTCAAAATCGAATCAATCACTCTAACATCTCCTCTTAATGTTCTTGAACTGATAAATCTCTTTCTATTCCTCTTAAGATCGTTCTGTAATACTGTGATTGCAGGTAGATCTGATTAAAATGAAATGCTATTTTTTTATGAGGTTCAGATTTCTAACTCTGTTTTATTTATCTATTGAATGTTGTTGCAGTGAATTTGAGGAGAGAAATTGAAGATGGAGGCTTCAGCTGGCCAAGGAACTGTTTTTGCACCATCGTTGGAAGGAATGAAGCATGTCAGATCCGATAACGGAGAAATACTCACTAAACCTTTCTTGGACGTCTGCAAATTGATTTTGCCTGTTATTGGTCCGTTCCTTTTTTCTTAATTATTTAATTACTACTATTAATTCACATTCTCGTGTTTTTAATTCTGGATCTCTTTACAAGTTACTGAACTGTTTTTTAATATGTTATTAATTTAGACTGATCCCTAGTTAAAGATATACTTCCTATTGTGATGTTAGATTCAGAGTCTGTTTGTCATGATTCAAAAATTATTTTTCTATTTTTCAAAAATTACTCGTGAAAAAAAAAAGTTTAGTTAGAATTATGTTCGTCAAAAAATGATTCATAGTGACTTTTTTGAACAAGGAAGGTTGTACAAGCTAGAATTTAAGTCAAAATTTTGTAAAAACCTTTTGATTTAAGTCGAAAATTATTTCTAACCAAACATATGTATGACTTTTCTTGGAGTCAGAAGTTAAAAAAGCAACTCGAATCAATTTGCAAAAGTTATGCCGAGCGGTTGCTTAATTTCTAATTTCCTTTACGAGATTCTTCACCATAATAATTTTATTTCTTATTTCTTTTGAATTATCATATCTTCTCCCATTATCCAACTACTAGATGCTTGGTCGCAAATTTAAGTCCTTCATTACTTCTGATGACAGATAAGTTTGGAGCTGCTATGGCCCTTGTAAAATCTGATATCGGTGGTAACATAACGGTAAGCATTTTTGCTTCTTATCTGCTTGTTTATATAAGTTATGCTGTCTGCATATGTGGATTGATAGAATATGTCTTATCATAATGAATGACAGATACAAAATTGTAAGATCTCTATTTCCCCTACTGTTTCTGTTGATTTGCATATCTATGAAACTCGTATACTTAAGTGGTTCATAAACAAATAAATAGATAATAAATTTTGAAGCATAATTGTTGTTTCTCTCTCTCTCTCTGTTTTTTTTCCTTCTTAATTTGCCTGTCATTGACATTTGAGCAGTGTGCAGCTTATACATTCTATCACTGTACCATTTTCTTTATCACATTTGATTGTGATTTGGCTCTTTTCTATGTTCATGTTCAATACTGATTTAACTGAAACTATATAATTCTTGGTTTTCACTTGTAGAGATTGGAAACCAAATATCTGTCAGATCCATCTAAATACAACCAATTTTACACTATGGTTCAAGAGGAGGTTGATGCTAAAACAGCAAAAGGATCATCAAGTTGTGCCAATGGTCTTCTTTGGCTGACCAGGTAGATACTACATAATGTTCGCAACACAATTACTTTCTCCATTCTTTCCCTGTATTTTATTTTGTCATTGGCATGCATATTGTCACAATGGACTATTCTGCAAGAGGGTCAAAGAAGTTTTGGAGCATGTTGATCATCACAGAGTTGGGTGCAAGAAAGTTATTGTGGGAAAGATTACCGTGAACCTTTATACATCTGATTTCCTTAAAATCATATCTTATATGAAAATTTTAAACTTTGAATGTCTCATTGAACTGCCTCGGTGCATAGTTTTCAAGTGGTGAAAGGGTGTAAGATCAAATGCAGGACAAGAAATAGGATTAAAGCAAATAATCTTGGGCTTTTGAGTTTTCACTAGAAAACAATCTTGGCATACCAGAAAAAGAAATTTATATGCTCTTTGTGAATGGCAGTCATTGCTTATAATCTTAGGAATTTAAAATTATATACTCTCATGTGTTTTAATATTCTTGGTGATCCTCAGAGCAATGGATTTCCTGGTGGAACTTTTCCGGAATTTACTTACACATCCAGATTGGACAATGTCACAAGCCTGTACAGATTCCTATGGCAAGACACTGAAAAAATTTCATGGCTGGCTTGCCAGTTCAAGTTTCACTGTATGTCTTTTTGTCTCTGATCTATTTAGTTCTATCCTAATATTCTCTTTATATGAGTGGAAAGTATACGCAAAGTACTTTGCTTCATGTTGACCTAAACAAGACGATGGAATCCCTGAACTGATTTGATTGTTTCTTGAATTACATATTTGAAAATTATCTTGGACTATAGCAAACCGTAGCAAACCCTGGATAATGAGGGAGCATTTTGTTTGTCTCAGTTTTATGAGAAAATGGAAGCCATTATTGCAGCTATGCAAGATTTTCTGAGTCCATAGTGCAGAAGCTTAGGCAATAAATTGGACTGTCATTTAATTCCCAGTAGCTTCACTAAAATATTGACCATGTTTTGTAAATTAGTTTTTGAAACATTCTGGTGTAGGGTTAGCCAAATTGGTTTTTGAAAGACTCTGGCGTATGGCAAGCCAAATTAGTTTTTGAGACTTGTTGACTTAATGAATACTGGATTACAGATTGCCATGAAGCTTGCTCCAGATAGGAAGAAGTTCATGGAAGTAATAGCTGGCACAGGCGATGTTGCTGCTGACATGGAGCAATTTTGTACAACCTTTCCTCCATTTCTTGAAGAGAATCACAAGTTCCTGGTAAGATGGTTTTGTAACTGAATATCCGAGATACCCAATGTCTTTGTAACTGCTTAATCTAGGATGCAATAATTGCACCTTTGACATTTGTGACAAAGGCCAAATTGAAATGCAAGTAAGCCATTGCCAGTATAATTAAGTGTTTTCTATTTTGTTTTGTTTTTTCTGATGGGCAAACTCTGAAAACTGGGAATTTTCTGGGGCGCGAGGCAGGAGGAAAGGGCCCGGAGAGTCTAGTGGGCTAGCTGGGAGGCTTTCTGTTTGTTTTCTTTAGGCTGTAGCACCATAATTCTAAAATGTCACGTTATACTTGCCTGCTAACCGCTTCTAATTTGTTGATGCAGGCTAGTGTTGGTCTGGATGATATGAAAGCTTCATAATTGAGGAGTTCCTTCTGATGCCTGCCAGTGGTTTTGGTTTTACCTTTTCTCCCTATTGATTTGGCTTAAAAAACTTTAAACGGGAGAAATAATTAGCCACTTCAAATTTTACAGCTATATAACTCTTCTATTCAACCTTTTCTGTGTAACTTGTGTTATGACATGCTCACTCTTTTCATTTAGTCTTTGCTCCTTACCTTTCTGAATGGTTCAGAACAAGTCACACATTGCGCGCTTAGCAAGGCAGTCCGTTGCGTTGCTATTATCCTGCTCTGGTCTGAGTCTGATGCACATCATTTCACGCACGCTTGAACCCCCCCTCCCCTGGGTTGGGGTTGAGACAGCAATTCGCGTCGAGGTTTCTTTGCGTTCAAGTGGATTCATAAGAAATTCTTTTTTTGGACCACTTTTATGATTCAAACCCTGGATTACAATGTAGAGAACAAATCCAAACACATCAGGGTTATCTTTCGAAGGTATTTCTCCTTGTAAATTAAAATAAGAATAACCTTCTCAGAAGACGACAATCTAGTTTACAAATATAGATGCATCTAGATTGCTGGGCAATCCAATAATTTTTTAAATGTAGAAAAAAAAAGGTTTAGACAAATAAAAAAAATTGATTGCTTGGATCATCATGCTAGAGGAAATAATTTTATAAAAAGTAATTTGAAAAAAAAATATGACCCTCAATTTTTGGCCAGTTTAATATACAATATTGAAAAAATATCAAATGAAAGAGAAAAAATCTTACAGAAATCAAATAAAAAATATATATAAAAAGAAAATAAAAAAAATAAAACTCAATTTCCAAACAAGATAAAATTGATATAAAAAAAATTATAAAAAAAATAACCTAAGTAAATTCATCACACCCCACAATTCCAATTAATCTAATCTTGAAGGAAATTGAAAAAAAAATAATTAAAAAAAATAATCATGGTCAACCTGAGTAACACAACAAACAAACAAAAAAAGCTGATATAAGAAAAGGACAATTAAAAAAACTCGGGGTAACCCGTATTAACCTTCCAAACTCATGACCCAAGTCATGAAACCGAAACTACCTCACAGAAGATAAAAAAAAAAAAATCATGAAGCTCAATTATCAACTAGCCTAATAATAAAGAAAAAAAATTGAAAACCAATGAGACACTATGAAAGCCACCGAGGAATATTTGATTTTGATACTAGAAAAAGCTACATGCATCGTAAGAAAACAACAACTTGCCCTATATGTTGGAGAGTGGGTTGCGTCCGCAAACCCATTCCCCTTGCCTTCCTCTTCGGTCCTTGACCTTGCAAAAATAGAGCTTCGTATTTGGTTTTGTTTAAAATTCAGTCCTCAAAATCTTAATATTTGTTTTAGATCAATAAAGTTATATTTTATTTTGTTTAACCAAATATTAATTTTTTTTTTCTCTCGACATTTTAAGATCCCCATATGTAAGCAACCAAAATAAATTATTAAGTTCAATTCCAGATAAAATCGATGTGAAATTATTAAATTAAAAAAAATAGACTGATAAAAAAATGGGGCTGAATATTTTCTTCTGCCCATTCAATTCAGTTTGTGATTCCAAACAAAAAAAGAGGTTGTGTGTTTGTCCAATCTTCAAATCTAGTCCTTAATTTTTTTAAATTAATTAAATTTTATACAATTTGGCCAAAGTGAGCATTAACCAAGTCACATAGATTTTTTTTGACACGGCGAGATCCTCTAACTTAGGAAGCGAAAATAAAATGCCAAGTCTAATCTTGAATAAATGCAATATCAAAAAATCAAATTAAAAAAATTAAGGAACAAAAGTAAAAGATAAAAAAAAAAGAGAGAAAATGATTATTATTAAAATTCATACTGTTTTCTCTCGTGCTACAAGCCTTTCGCCAAACCTCTTAGTATGTTTTTTTTTTTTTTTAATAATTTAATCTAGTTTTAATTTGAATTGATCAAGTCCTTGTACTCCTATCTGCCTTCGGCAATGTACAAAAGTAGTCCTATTAAAAGTAATTAATGATTTCAAATTAAAAAAAAAAAAAATAGAGTTCCTGATTTTTTTTCCTTTGTTTTTCATTTCACTACTATATTTATATATGTGCTATGTCTCAATAGAGAGGAGCAACAGAAGGAACCAATAGCAAGTAAGAACCATAACCGTTTTTCCCGGGATTTTATGAAAAGAAAAGACAGGTCACAAAAACCCACCCAAATTTAGTTGGCTTTGCCTTTCTGGATATTTGGCCTAAAAAATAGGCCATCTACTGGTTTTGATTGACGGACAATGGGAATTGAAAACGCGTACTTGAAAACAAAAAATGATGTGTGACTCTACACATTTCGGAGATTTCCCAGTTCATACTCTCCCTCTTCTCTTCTTGATTGGAGACAGAAGTTAACGATCAAGATTTTACATCCATCCCCCCCACTTGGATTTTATATCAGACAGGGTTGAGGGATGGCATCTTCTTCCATGGACCCAAGCTGTGTGGTTTTGGTTTGAGAATGTTTGATGTGCGATCACTGGCATTGCCGCAGCTACCATGGGATCGTCTTGACTTCTTGTTTTTCGTTTTCTTTTCCCGCAAGGTGCGGTTTTCTCTATAGAATGTCCACATTCTCTGTTTCAATTGAAGTTTTCTTAATGTTTATTTTGTTCTTAACTACCTTGATTATTCCTAGTCGTCATGAGTCTGTCTTACGATCCTTGGTGAGTTGATGGATTTGAATTTTGCTTTAGGGATGTTTGTTTTAGAATATATATCGCCTTATGGAAACAAATTTTAAAATGTTTAAAGACGGTTTTTTGAAATATAAATAGATGTCAGATAATTAATTTCAATTCGCAAGGATTTAAGATGGCGAGGAGATTCTTCCTTGTTTCGGTGAATTCTTATGGGAATACACAGGATATTGAGATTGGAGAAAAGCTTAAGAATTTTCTTCTGTCAGCTTTGCTGATGTATATCCTTGTTTTTCTCCTTTTTTTCAAGTGCAGAAGCAATATTTCAACAAACGCAGCAACCTTGCTGGCGCAGCTAAATTGCCTGGCTTGGCCAAAATGACAACCAAAGTGAAAGGTCTTTTGAGAGGTCTAAGATACATTTCACAAATATTTGGTATGAGCAGCTTTCCCCTCTTAAAAGCAAGTATTGTTTCAGAACAAATGATATTGCAGCTTCAATATGCATTTGATATCAGCATGCAGCATTCTTCTAATTCTGCTATGTCCTCACCAAAGATATTGCTAGCGTTTTCAGATTGCTCGTATTCCAACATTTAATTGGACATGTATAAGCAGCAGTAGCACTGTACTATGCCTGTTGTCATCAATCGTTTCTCCAATTTTGCAGATGAAAAGGAACAAGAAATGCAAATTGGATTGCCTACTGATGTAAAGCATGTTGCTCACATTGGATGGGATGGCCCGTCTGCAAATGCACCAAGCTGGGTACGCCAATGAGTTTCCTTTTTCATTGCCTCTTAAGGTCGTAGTTATCTACGAAGATGATCCTGGTTGCTTAAGTCTCCTATATAGATAGGCAGTCCCATTTGATGCACCTTTTGCTATATACCCTGCCTCACATTATCAGCTATGTCTCCATTCCATCAGTCATCATTGAGATTTAGACCAAAAAATCTTGACCCCTACCTGCTCCCTTGAAGAACTTACGATAGGTATTGCTAGATCCCAGTGCTCAAATAGACTTTTTGATGCGAAATAATTCCCTACATGTGCAGATGAATGAGTTCACCTCGCCTCCAGAAATTTTAAGTGGGACGTCAAATTCTACAGAAGTGAAGAGCCTTTCAACAGATTCAACCTTGGAAGGTTTGCTTTTCCCTGATGATCATGGATCTATGTTTTTTTTGGATTAAGACGTGTGCAATGTTCTCCAAATCTTCTATTCTGTTGCTGAGGAATTATGGAAAAAATGTAGTTTGCTGATTCTGCATTGTTTTAATATCACAGGTCAAACTGAAAAGCCGAAGCATAGTTCAAGGCTCTCATCGGGTAGTGCTAGCTCACTCTTAAATTCCCCAGACCGAAGGAGTACCGACTCATCAAAGCACTCCAGGCGCCAAGCATCTAGCAGTACTGGCTCACCTTTAAATTCCCCCAGTGGCACTGATGCGCCAAAGAGTTCTAGGCGTCACCGCTCTTCAAACAAGTCAATGGACTCTCCAAGGGAAGAATCATCAGGGAGCAGCCGAACCTCAAGACGACACAAGACCTCAAGTCTTGGTGCTGAATCGCCTATTCAAGACCAGCCCACCATCCCAAAGCATTCTCGTGGAAGAAAGTCCAAGGGATCTTCAAGATCAAAAGAAAAGAACTCTTCAAACGAAGCGCTTCCTTTCTCGGATCCTGGACCTGGAGGGTCTGAGTCTATACATGGAAGGAAGAACACTGCAAGCCAACTAAGTTCTGTTTTGGAAGCATATGAAGAAGAGCGATGAAAGGAATGCGAGGATTTGTATGTTAGAGATTTAATGTTATGTGCATTAAAGTGTCAACTATAATTCAATTTGTCTTGAATTTGCTTTTAAATTCTCTCTACATATACATTATCTTGAATTTGCATTTAAATTCTCTCTTCATATAGTTACGTGTTTATCTTGCATAGAGAAAAGTCGAAAGCTTGTGCTTCAGCTTTATTGTTGATTTGTTACATGTAAAAAATAAAATAGCTTACAGTTAAGAAGCTAAAACTAGCAAACTCAACTTTCCCTGCTGGCATATAAAAAAGGAAACATGGATATACTTTTGGCGTACCCTATAAACGGTGGCAAAAAAAGAATCCGCCTCCCAAGACCATTGTTCAGGTATTCCTGTTTCGTTGTGAGTTTTATCCAATCTTGTAAACCCTAAAATAAAATACCATTTAATAGAAAAATAAATCTGAAACTACCATTTAGATAAAAAGAACCTGAAGGCATCTGCAATGCTACAATTAACACATTTCTTACTTGAGAAATAATGAGAAAAAAATTAGAGCAGCAGAAAGAAAGAAGAGGAATGATTAACAAAAATAACCCGACAGAAAACCAAACTCACATATTGACAACAAATTCACATTTAAAATCCAGTAAGAGTACATATGCATATATACTCAATGCATCAGATACACACACCATGGCTACTAGTGCCTTTGAAGAGTAGCGAAGGGAGTAGAGTTCAGGTGTGCAGCTAGTTTGGGAGATAGATCAGAAACTTGATGTGACATGCAAGGCATAGGGGTGAGTGGTAGCTTATTTTCCAATGGAGTCAATGGAAGAGGGGTTGATGGGAGCTGATTCGAATCTTGGGTTCCCTTGGCTGGTCGCAAGCAAGCCAGATAGCCATGGGATTGGTAGTTGCAAATGGGGAGTTTGATGGCCTGTACTGTTGATTCTCTCTCTTTTGGAACTGGTGCTCCAGTAGGATCCTGCACATATATATAGCATCCCATAAGAAAACAGCAGCAAGTAAAAGCAAACACAAAGAGGCGGGTTATCTTGTTTAAAGGAGCTAACTAAAGGAGGATAAAACCTTACCCCAAGCACAAGAAAAGTGAATGCTTGATTGTCTGCAGCAAGATAGATTTCGATCAGCTTCCGCAGGTCAGCAAGTGTGGCATCCTTCAACACCTTAAGTGTGGTGATGAAGTTACCACTGTTTCCTTTAGAAGCTTCCCATTTCACATGCACTTCAATCTGTGAATCAGTAATTTTTACTGAAGGGTTGTAGTTCTCCTTTGAAGCCAATGCCATCATGTCGGACAGATTTTTCCCACATTCTATCAAAGGCACATTTTTCTGGAGCGGTGAGTTTTCCTTGTTCGAAATTTTTTGAGTAGAATCCTTGCCGACAGTCAAAATTGGAGATGGTTGAGGATCAGTATCTGCAACCCTCTTTTTTCCAGGTATTGGAGTTCTGAATTGTTGGCAAAGCTCTCTGTTATTCCCACAAAGTGTAAATATGTTCTGGATTCTTAATCGTCTAGAAGAGGCTGAATCTTTCACATTCTCATACTCATTTACTGGTTCTGAAACTGAGTGCGAATCTTTCACATTCTCATACTCATTTAATGGTCCTGAAACTGAATGCCTATCTTCTGAACCATCCTTGAGTGCCTCAAACTTCAGAGGAGAAGATATCAAGGAGCCAGCACCAAAATTGATGATCCCTGGACTAGACACATCAACAATCCTCGTCACTTCTATTACTTCTTTCTCCACCTCTTCATCTTCAACTTTATTTTTGTGTTCTTCCTCCTCTTCTACCTCTTCCTCCTCAAACACAGTGCTAAGACAAACTTTATCTCCATGATCAACCACCTGATTCAAAGTACTAAAATGAGGATAACTAGACAAGCTTTGGGTTTCAATGACGCTAGATTGATGAGCAGATGCGCCAACAAATCTCACATCACGAACAAATGCTTCTTGATCACCCATGTCTAAATCCATCGATTTCACCATCCCTGGGTCCTCATCAGCATAAACCCCCAGCAGCCTTCTGGCAAAGCTGCAGCCATCAATGTCCCTTAGACCATTCTCACCACCATTTTCATCCCTTGAACGACATAGTTCAAATTCAATTTCTTCCAAGCGCCTTCTCAGCATCTCAACTTCCTGCTGCTGTTGAAGTATCTTCTCTTCCATTCTCCTCCTCTCCATCTCCACAAACTCTTCAGCCATTCTTTGGCACTCCTCCAACTTCTTTTCCAACTGAAGTTTCAGTATCTCTGTACGCTCATTCACTTTTAGGTTTATCTCCTCTTCACTTGCTTGAGATCCCTTCTCTTCAATAAGTGCTCTCAGCACAGCAACTTCTTCTTCTTTCTTCACTAGCTGTTTGTGAGCATCATTTCTCTCCTTTTCTCTTAGCTTGTTCTCCATTTGTAGTTTGTAGATAAACTGGTCCATAGCTGCTATCCTGGATCCTAAGATGCCCACAGAAGAATCTTCAGCACCAAGTTTATCCTTAATTGGCGTATGAGGACCACGGACAATACATTTCGCTTTTGCTCCATATTCAAGCGTGCAGATTGTCTTGTGTATTTCTTTTGGGTCTGGGCTTGCACACAGAATCATCAAAATTTTTGACTTGTCATCTTCGAAAGAATCCTGAAAAATAAGGAACAGGAAAACCTGATAAAGCAGAGTTTAAACAAGCTACATAACATAACATAGTTGTAATCAACATGAATAGGACATTACTTGGAGCAGCATAGTTAACTTGCTATCTCTGAAAGGTACATGAGAATCTCCATTAGCAATAGATTCAACAACTCTCTTTAATGCTATATTCCCTTGGTTGATCTTCGCAGTCTGTCATTTCAAAAGAAGCACAAAATCAGCTTTCCTTTTTAATGCCAGGACACAGAAAAGAGGGAAAAATGAATTCCCAAAAATTCACCTGCATTTTAGCTTCAAAACCACTTTGCCCAGCTTGGTCAATATTTTCTGAACCTGCCATATCCACAAGCATGAGTCGGCCTCCCACGGTCGGGACATCAAGTATTATCTGTGCAAACAAGCAATTGAAATGTTGTGTCAATCTCAATAAACAACAATACTTTTTCAATGGTTTCACTTTTTTTATCGAAGTCAGTTTTAGAGGAGCCATACCATGCAGTGACTCCTAGAACTTCGCTCATTACAAAGCGTGCTCTTAATTATCCTTCGCTTCTCAACTTTCTGAATCTCTTTTGAAATCTTCCCAGCTTCATTTCCAGAGATAAAAGTCGCATTTTTAGCCTTCTTTCCCATCACTTCTAGTCTTACCTGCAAAAAATGATGACAGCAGCATAATTCACTATAACATCTTGTCCACCAAGAACTGATATTAGGTGATGACAGAAAAAAATGATGACAGCAGCATAATCTTCCCATCACTTCTATCATAATACCTTAATCAAAATATGAACAGCAATATCTACTCAAAATTAAGCAAATCAAAACCGAATTTTAATCCCAACAACACAGCAGCTGAAGCAAACTAATTAACAGAGAATTCAATGGAACTTGTTGAAAAGTTTACCTTGTATCCACTGCCACTCTTAGGCCACCCGATTCCAATTCCTCCCCCACCATTAGTCGACAAAAGATCATAAATTTCTTCATTATAAATCTCTAAAACTGTAACTTGCACAAAAGTACCAATTTGTAGCTTCTCCCCTTCACCCCCTTCACTTCCCTCTTCTCCTTCTCCTAAAATACCTTTCAAAGACCGATAAACAATGCCTGGCTGCTTCGAGCAACCAAACATTGTATGGCTTTTCCCAGAACCAGTAGGACCATACATCATTATTGTGCATTTTGCACCCAATTTAACCCCATTAATCCTCGACTCCACGAACTTCTTGTAAAAGGAATCGAGGTCTTCTTCTTCAGAGAAAGAGACCCCATCGAAGCTGAAGTCTCGGTACCCAATGTCAGCACGGACACGAAGAGTGTTGTTCTCGGGATTTACTTGCAAGATCGAAGTGGGTTTCTCTTTTCTCTCAGGATAATCTCGTATCCTGCTAATCACTTCAATGGGGTGGTCTTGAGGGGTCTCTTTGATGGTGTAGTGAGGGTTTGGAGATGGGTTCGGGTTTGGAGTTCTTGTTGAAGAGAAATTTATCCTATGTTTTGACTGAGGAGTCTTTACGACGTGTGGGTGATTCGATTTAGAAGAAGAGGAAGAGGGTGTAGGGGCCATTGTGTTTGTTTTAAGGGAAAGACAAGAATTTTATGGCCTGCAGCTGGTTTTTTTATGGGTTTTCTTTCAAGACTAGACTGTGAACTCTGTTTTTAGAGAGATAGAGAAATATTGACATTCGATCTTGATCTTGTAAGATAGATGCAGGAAGAGAGAGAGATAAAGAAGAGTTGTTGAAATTGAAATTAGGGTTTTTCATGTTTGAAATTGAATATAGCCGTTACGGTTTCTAACGTCTATTTCTGTGCTGGGACGCTTCTCATGTGAACTGTCCCAGCCACTTGAGAGCCATGAGCCTTTGCATCATAACACCTCTTATTCATTGAAATCAAGTTTTTTTTTTTTAATCCTCGTGTTTCAATCGCACCAAAATAGACTAAATGTTGGTCAATTTAGTAATTTACCCCAACTAATTATATAGGAATTGAATTTCATTTTTTTTTTTTTACAAATGAGGACTGAATTAAACTTTTCCTGAAAAATCCCTCCTCAGGTACTCCTCACCACCAAATCATCCCATATATAACCAAAGCAATCCTTTAAAGACATCACAACATTTTTTAAAAAAAATTTAAAATTATTTTTTGGATTTTTTCCAAAACAAATGTTTTGAGTTAATTAATTTATTTCTAGAAAATGAATTCGGTCCCTTTATTGGGGAGGTTATTCATCGGAGCCAGTTGGCCCACATTTTGTCAGATTGGGTGTCAATTGATCAAATCGAAAACATAGGGGGGTAAGATGACCATTTGTAAATTTACAAGTCAAGATTTTACGATCTTACATTGCTGCCTCTTCCTCTTTTCCCTGGGGGATTCCCCCCCCGCGGTTCGTGTATTCACAAAATAACACAAAGCACTAACATGTGGAAGACAACTTTACATGTACAGAAACCTTGAATGAATCTCACGGAACGTTTAAGAATTAAGACACTGTACAAGAAGGAATTTACGAGATCACAAAAACTCGAAGCTCTCCTCTTGTCACACGGGTATCAGCATCAAGGTAGGTAACTTCAAACTCACCACTTCCAGTATTAGATGGAGGCCTGAATGCATCTGGAATTCGAGGTACTTCTAATGGCGGAAGATGTGATAAGTTCCCAGTTGTCTTAACAGTTGTTTTCTCGAAGCATTCGTCTTGGTTTCTAGTTCGTTGGAAAAGAAGAAATAATAACAGTAACGAGAGTGACAACCAAATACAAAAGGGATGAGTGAATGAGAAAGGCCAACCTATGAGCTCAAATTAGCGGGCCAAAGTGGCAGTCACTTCAACAGATTGTAG
>Ga0325400_1004029_pt1 | contig 13491 bp, 8 predicted proteins | sample PopdelMetagenome_2_FD_205662 | JGI IMG/M metagenome (GOLD analysis project Ga0325400, IMG submission 205662) | Populus deltoides microbial communities from Bellville, Georgia, United States - Xylem-PdKOR-R1 | ecosystem: Host-associated > Plants > Phyllosphere > Stem > Wood/Secondary xylem... | reverse complement strand
AAAAAACGTGTGCTAGTTAATTTGTCTAGGTTAGTTTGTCAAAGTCTATTTTTTGGGCTTGACTTCTGCCATGTTGAATTTTTCCTAACTTTGGAGGGATGTTCCAGTTATAAATATAGTATCAGAATATGTAATAAGGCACTTTTGGCCAATATTTGAAACTTAATTCACAGAATTACGAGTTGTTCTTCCAAATTAATTTTGTGAAGAACCCTACCTGACTTATCACTCTTCAATCACAAAGAGTGTGGCGTCGAAATCCTAGATTGATCTTTGTGGCGTCCAGATCGACTTATCAAAGCATCATTCTAGTCTATCCCCCATCTTATTTACCTTAAAATCACTATAATCCAGCCTAAACACCAAAAGAAGAACAACACAACCAGACCCATCCTTCATCCATTTTCGTCATATTCATTGTTGCTGGATTTCGAATCATTCACGGCACATCACCTAGAGAGACTTGGGACATTTAAGGAGCAAGGACAACCTTTAATTCATCTAGTTCAGGTCCAAGAAGAGCCCAATTCGTGTGGAACAAGGGGTTGATGTGTCCAGCCCAATACCAGCCTTGTTAGGCTTGTTATTTTTCCTAATGCTACAACGATAAAAAGTCAGCAATTTATTCTCCTAATTAAGTAAGGAAGTTGGCCATATCTTATTCCTAAAGAGGGGAGGACTATTTAATGCTTTTCCTAACTTAGAAAGGAAAGTAATTAAATCAGCAACAAAGGAGAAAATTTGTTTTCTTATTTGTCCAAGTTAAATAAGAAAATCCAAGCTAATCAAAGAAAGTAATATCAAACCTTGTCGTAAATTGCTCAAACTTTATATTCTGTCTATTTGGGTTGATATCGCACTATATCTAAAATTTTGTGTGGAATTGGAGGACACGATCCATGTGGCAAAGAAGGTGGAGAGGCAAATAAAAAGAAGGGGCAGTACACGTTTTCAGACCAATTCAGCTTCATCTTCCTTAACATGGAGGCCGAATTTGAAGAGAGAGGGGGCTGTCCAACCAAAGCCTTATGCAAAGGCCGAACCACCTAATGTCAAAAAGGATACTCATACGGATGGTAAAGGTAAATCTGAATCTCAACCTACTCGTGATAGAGATATTAAATGCTTTTAAGTGTTTAGGGAAGGGGCACATTGCATCTCAGTGTCCAAACCGAAGAGTTATGCTTACAAAAGACAATAGGGAGGTTGAATCTGAAAGTGAAGAGATGCCACCTTTAATGGATTGTAGTGATGAGGAGATTGCATATCCTGTTGAGGGGGAGGCTTTGGTTATAAGGCGTGCGTTGAACATGCAAATCAAAGAAGATGATGTAGATCAGCAACGGGAAAATATATTTCACAGTCGATGCACATCCAAAACAAGGTATGTAGCATGATAATTGATGGAGTTAGTTGTGTTAATGTTGCTAGTGATACTCTTGTGAAGAAATTGAATCTGAGTTGTATTAAACATCCTAGGCCTTATAGATTGCAATGGTTGAATGATTATGGTGAAGTGAGGGTTACTAAGCAGGTTTTGATTGCGTTTGCTATTGGAAGTATTCCGATGAGATTTTGTGTGATGTAGTCCCAATGCATACTAGTCACTTACTTTTAGGGCGTCCATAGCAGTTTGATCGGAAAGCGATTCATGATGGGTTTAGAAATAGGTTCACTATTGTAAAGGATGGTAAAACCATCACTCTTGTACCTCTTTCTCCAAAACAAGTGTATGGTGATCAAATGAAATTAAAAAAGGAATGTGAGGATGGGAAGAGTGAAAATTCACATGAGGACACTGGTGAGAGAAAACCATCAGATTCGGCTAAACCTAAATCATTAATTAAACCGGTTGAGAGTGGAGGTAAAAATCGAGGAGTGAAGTAAGCTTGTGCGATGATAATAGTGTGGAAAAATTAAAGAAACAACCTAATTTTTATGCAAACGGATCTGAAATCAGATCTGCATTTTTCACTATTAAGCCAATGATCTTACTTGTATATAAGGAGGCTTATTTTAACACTAACGATCTTCATTCTGCTATTCCTAGTGTGGCTGTTTCTTTGATGCAGGAGTTTGATGATGTATTCCCTGAAGACATCCCTAATGGATTACCACCATTAAGGGGGATTGAATGTCATAACCCATTTTTGGGTCACTCCCAAATTTTTTTTTCTTCTTCCAAATTACATTTCTTTTCCTTAAAAAAAAAACCAAAACAGTGCCGTTTTGAACGGCACTGTTCCCCTTCTTCCCTGCCCATGCAGAGGCAGGGAGGAAGAAGATTTTTGAAATCTTTTTCCCGCTCACCTTCTCCTTCTCTTTTCCCTCCCACTTGCCTACAAAAACTGGACACAAGCCACATCCCATACCCTGCCACCATTAATGCAAGCCATGACCGGCCACCCTACCCAGTGCCAAGACATGGGCAGGATAGCCACCTTACCCGGCGCCATGGCAGTGGTAAGGTGCCCCTCTCTTCCTGCGGCTATAAATACAGAGAAGGGAGAAGACAAAAGAGGGGGGAGAAAAAGGAAAAAAGGAAACCTGGGGGGACGATTTTTTTTTTTGAGAAAGAGAGGAACGAACCGGGGGGGCAAAATTTTGGAGAAGAACAGAAAACAGAGGAGGGAGAACAGAAAACAGGGGGGAGAGTTTATTTGAGAGGAGAGGAGCTCGGGCAAAACAGAAGAAAAAGGAAGAAAAGGGGGAAATGAGAGTGAAAGAGCAAGACAGAAGAGGGAGGAGAAGAGCCACCGTTGCACCTCCATCAGCGCCTCCATCGCTCCTCCCAGCCACCACCGACAGCACCATCATCGTCCAAAAATAGAGGAAGAGCAGTGACAGAGAGTGAAGCGAGACGAGAGAAGGGAGAAAGGAATAGAAAACAGAGACTTCGGTCACTGCATAGAGGAGAAGAAGAACCGACCTCACCCCCTGGTCACCACCGTTGTTTCTTCCTCCCCGTCGCCCCCTACAGCAACTCCACGGGTCAGCAACCGCTAGCAGCGCCGCCGTCAGCCTCCCACCATTTTCCTTCCCTGCTGCAGCACCGTGAAAAAGAAGAAAAACAGCAGCACTGGTTGCCACAACCACTGAGCCGCGACAACAACTCCTTCGCCACCAGCAGCGCCACCGTTAGAAATAGAAGAAGAAAGGAGAAGCAGCAGAAAGAAGCGGGGAGAAGAAGAAACACTGAAAAAACAGTAACAGAGGAGAACAGAGTAGAAGAAAAAAAACGCAGAGAAGAAGAAAGGCCGACCACCATCCGAGCCGTTCTCCGGTCAGCCACCGCCAGCAGCACAGCCTCGAAACCACCGCAGGTCCGCCCCTCTTCCTTCTTCTTCCTCGCTGCATTGTCTCCACTGTTCACGTAGCATGTGAACAGTGGAGAGTGCTCCACTGTTCACTCTTGTCCGGCCCAATCCAAAATGAGTGGGCCGGGTCCAGCCCGGTCCAAAAAAAATTAAAAAAATATTTTTGAAAATTTGTAACTCTTCGGCGTATTTTTTACTAAATTTTGCTTAATATTGATTTGTATTTTTACATCGTAAAAATATACATCCGGTATTAAAATACCCGGTTTTCATAAAAAAAACATTTTTTTTGTTTTCATGCATACGGCCAAGTCTCTCAAAGAAAAAAATCACATCATATTTTTATACAATAAAGAAAACTTCAAAAAAAAATGTTTTAGCATGCATTTTGGCTTTAATAACCAGTTTATTAAAGTCACGAGAACTTGGCCAATATTTCAAAAATTCAAAAAAATTATTTTGTTTTCTTTTAATATCAGGGATTACGAATTTACACGTAAAACGTATTCCCGATATTAAACAATAGTTCTTTTATAGACATTAGAACGATTAGGTTTTACCCCAAAAGATAAGAACCTCCTTACTAAGAAGGGCTTTTCTTGAACCATAGATGGACCAATATGATGAGACCTTAGATTTTTATCAGACAATAAAACAATGCAGCTTACCCTAGGTAGGGCGTATTTGGGGTGCTAATACCTTCCCTTTACGCAACCAGTCTCTGTACCTAATCTCTGAGACCAGTTAGGGTTCCAGTGACCAAAATACTAGGTGGCGACTCACATTCTATTTTCCACTAATAAGAGACAAGAATTCCTTGTCTCCCTATATTTTCCAGACACACACACACCTTGAGAGTGTGGAGGACGATCGCCGCGACGCCGCACATGAGCGACATTGAACATCAAATTGATCTTGTGCCCGGAGCTTCAATTCCTAACCGTCCAGCCTATAGAAGCAAGCCCGAGGAGACAAAGGAGCTTCAAAGGCAAGTAGATGAGTTAATGATGAAGGGGTATATTCGTGAGAGTATGATTCCTTGTGCTGTGCCAGTGCTACTTGTGCCTAAAAAGGATGGAACATGGAGGATGTGTGTCGATTGTCGTGCAGTCAATAACATAACGGTAAAGTAGATGGATCATGTATTTTCTCTAATATTGACTTAAAGAGTGGGTACCATCAAATTAGGATGAAAGAGGGTGATGAGTGGAAAATTGCATTTAAGACTAAAGATGGTTTGCATGAATGGTTAGTCAAGCCGTTTGGACTTACAAATGCGCCGAGCACGTTTATGCGTTTAATGAATCATGTATTGCGTGTGTTTATAAGTAAGTTTGTTGTTATGTATTTTGATGACATTTTAATCTATAGCAAGAACATAAATGAGCATCTTGATCATTTGCGTAATGTACTTAGTGTGTTGCGTAGTGAGCAATTATATGCTAATATTAAGAAGTGTACCTTTTGCATGGAAAAAATTGTGCTTCTTGGCTATGTCGTAAGTGTGCAGGGTATCAAGATGGACGAGGAGAAGAAGTATCCTAAATGTAAATCTCAATTATTTTTTATAATTTAAAATTTTAAAACATTTAAGTATCTTAAATAAAAATTCTAATTACTTTTTTTTTTTATATATATAAATGTTTTATATTTAAAAATTTTAAAACATTTAAACTAGTATCGAAGTATCCAAAATAGAAATCCCAATTAATTTGTTTTATATTTTAAAATTTCAAAATAATTAAAGTATCATTAAAGTATCCTAAATAGAAATCATAATAAATTTTTTTATAAATGGTTTTTATATTTTTTTAATTTTAAAACATTTAAATTATGATTGAAGTATCCTAAATAGAAATCACAATTACATTTTAAAAAGAATTATTTTATATTTTATAATTTTAAAACATTTAAACTATTCTAAAAGTATTGTAATGAGAAATCTTGATTAATTTTAAAACAAGATTTTATAATTTATAATTTTAAAACTTTTAAATTATCCTTGAACTATCCTAAACATAAATTTAATTTTTTTTTATATAATTTGTATTATATTTTATAATGTTGAAACAATTAAATTATCCTTAAAATACACTAAACAGAAATCATAATTAAATTTTTTTACAAATTTATTTTATATTTTATAATTTTATAATATTTTAACTATTCTTAAAGTACCCGGAAAAGAAATCATAATTTCTTATTTAAAAAATTTTAATTTTTTTTAATTTTAAAACATTTCAACTATTTTTGAAGTATCCAAAACAGAAATCATCAATAGTTTTTTCTTAATTTTTTTAAAATTTTATAATTTTAAAACATTTAAACTATTCTTCAAGAATCCAAAACAGAAATCCTAATTATATTTTTTAAATTTCTTTTAAATTTTATAATTTTAAAATATTTAAACAATCTTTGAAGAATCCAAAAGAGAAATCCAAATTAATTTTTTTAAAATTTTTTTAAAATTTTTTTAAAATTTTAAAATTTTAAATCATTTAAACTATCCTTGAAGAATCGAAAACAGAAATCTTAATTATTTTTTTTAAATTTCTTTTAAATTTTATAATTTTTAAACATTTAAACTATCCTTTAAACATCCCAAATAGAAATGCTAATTATTTTTTTAAATATTATAATTTTTAAACATTTAAACTATTCATGAAATACCCTAAATGTAAATCATAATTCCTTTTTTTAAATTATTTTAATTTTGAAACATTTAAACTATCTTTTAAGAATCTAAAACAGAAATACTAATTATTTTTTTAAAATTTATTTTAAATTTTATAATTTTAAAACTTTGAATTATACTTCAAGTATCCCCAAACAGAAATCCTGATTACTTTTTTTAAAATTTCTTTTAAATTTTATAATTTTCAAATATTTAAACTATCGTTAAATAATTGAAAAAAGAAATCCTAATTATTATTTTTTTAATTTATTTAAAATTTATAATTTTAAAAATTTAAACTAAACTTTAAGTATCCTAAATAGAAATCGTAAATAGTTTTGTTTTTATTTTAATTTTAAAAGATTTCAACTATCTTTAAAGTACCAAAAACAGAAATCCTAATTACTTTTTTGAAATTTCTTTTATATTTTATAATTTTAAAACATTTAAATTATCATTAAAGAATCCAAAATAAAAATCCTAATTATTTTTTTTTATTTCTTTTAAATTTTATAATTTTTAAACTTTTAAACTATCATTGAAGAATCCAAATGGAAATCATAATTATAATTTTTAAATTTATTTTAAGTTTTATAATTTTAAAAATTTTAAACTATCATTGAAGAATACAAAACAGAAATCTTAATTATTTTTTTTAATTCCTTTTAAATTTTATAATTTTAAAACTTTAAACTAAACTTCAAGTATCCTAAACAGAAATCCTAATTACTTTTTTTAAAATTTCTTTTAAATTTTATAAATTTAAAACATTTAAACTATCCTTTAAGTACCCGAAACACAAATCATAATTTTTTTTAATCTTTTTTAAAAAAATTTAATTTTAAAACATTTCAACAATCCTTTAAGTATTGTAAACAGAAATTCATAATTATTTTTTAAAAATTTCTTTTTAAAAAAATCCTAAATAGTTTTTTTAAAAAAAACTTATAATTTTAAAACATTTAAACTATCCTTAAAGTACCAAAAATAGAAACCATAATTTTATTGTTTAATTTGTTTTAAAAAAATTTAATTTTAAAACTATTCAACAATCAATTAAGTACCCAAAACAGAAATCATAACTATTTTTTTTAAAAATTCATTTAAATTTTAAAATTTTAAAACATTTGAACTATGGTTGAAGAATTTAGAACAGAAATCCTAATTATTTTTTTTAAGTTCTTATAAATTTTATAATTTTAAAACTTTGAACTAAGCTTCAAGTATCACAAACACAAATCCTAATTACTTTTTTAAATTTTTTTTATAATTTTAAAACTTTTAAACTATCATTGAAGAAACCAAATCGAAATCCTAATTACTTTTTTAAAATTTATTTTAAATTTATAATTTTAAAACTTTGAAATAAGCTTTAAGTATCTCAAATAGAAATCTTAATTTTTTGTTTTTAAAAAATTTATATTTTATAATTTTAAAACTTTTAACTAAGCTTCTAGTATCCCAAATAAAAATCCTAATTACTTTTTTTTAATTTCTTTAATATTTTATAATCTTAAAATATTTAAACTATTATTGAAGAATCCAAATAGAAATTCTAATTATTTTTTAAAAAAAATTATAATTTTAAAACTTTTAAACTATCATTGAAGAATCCAAATAGAAATCCTAATTACTTTTTTAAAATTTATCTTAAATTTTATAATTTTAAAACTTTTAAACTATCATTGAAGAATCCAAAACAGAAATCCTAATTATTTTTTTAAACTTCTTTTCATTTTTATAATTTTAAAACTTTGAACTAAGCTTAAAATATCCCAAACATAAATCATAATTTGTTTTTTTTAATTCTTTTAAATTTTATAATTTTCAAATATTAAAACTATAATTGAAGAATCCAAAACAGAAATTATAATTATATTTTTAAAATTTTTTTTAAAGTTTATAATTTTAAAACATTTAAACTATGATTTAAGAATCCAAAACAGAAATTCTAATTACTTTTTTTAAATTTCTTTTATATTTTATAATTTTAAAACTTTAAACTAAGCTTCAAGTATCCTAAATAGAAATCCTAATTAATTTTTTTAATTCTTTTATATTTTATAATTTATAAAAAATTTAAATTATCATTGAAGTATCCAAATCAAAATCCTAATTACTTTTTTTTTAATTTTATAATTTTAAAACTATGAATTATACTTCAAGTATCCCAAACAGAAATCCTAATTACTTTATTTAAATTTCTTTTATATTTTATAATTTTCAAATATTTAAACTATTTCTGAAGAATTCAAAATAGAAATCATAATTTCTTTTATTAAATTTCTTTTAAATTTTGTAATTTTCAAGTATCCCAAACATAAATTCTTATTACTATTTTTAAATTTCTTTTAAATTTTATAATTTCAAAACATTTAAACTATCCTTGAAGCACCCGAAACAAAAATCATGATTTGTTTTTTTAAAAAAAAAAATTTAAAATTTTTTTAATTTTAAAACATTTCAACTATTTTTTAAGTACGAAAAACAGAAATCATAATTACTTTTTATAAAATTCATTTAAATTTTAAAATTTTAAAATATTTAAACTATGATTGAAGAATCCAAAACAGAAATCCTTATTACTTTTTTTAAATTTGTTTTAAATTTTATAATTTTAAACCTTTTAATTAAGCTTCAAGTATCCCAAATAGAAATCATAATTATTTAAAATATTTAAACTATTATTGAAGAATCCAAATAGAAATCCTAATTATTATTTTTAAATTTAATTTAAATTTCATATTTTTAAAACTTCTAAACTATAATTGAAGATTCCAATACAGAAATCCTAATTACTTTTTTTAAAATTTCTTTAAAATTTTATAATTTAAAAACTTTGAACGAAGTTTTAAGTATCTCAAATAGAAATCATAATTATTTTTTTAATTTCTTTTAAATTTTATAATTTTAAAATATTTAAACTATCATTAAAATACCCGAAACAAAAATCATAATTTCTTTTTTTAATATTTTTCAAAAATTATAATTTTAAAACATTTAAACTATCCTTGAAGTACCTGAAACAAAAATCATGATTTCTTATTTTTTAATTTTTTTCAAAGTTTTTTAATTTTAAAACATTTCAACTATCCTTGAAGAATCCCAAACAGAAATTCATAATTACTTTTTTAAATTTTCTTTTAAATTTTATAATTTGGAAACATTTCAACTATTATTAAAGAATTCAAAACAAAAATCATCAATAGTTTTTTGTTAATTTTTTTAAAATTTTATAAATTTAAAACATTTAAACTATCCTTAAAGTACCAAAACATAAAAAATAATTTCTTTTTTTAATTTTTTTTCAAAAATTTTTAATTTTAAAACTATTCAACTATCTTTTAAGTATCCAAAATAGAAATCATAATTTTTGTTTAATTTCTTTAAATTTTATAATTTTAAATTTTTAACTATCCTTCAAGTATTCAAAACAAAAATCCTAATTAATGTTTTTAAATTTCTTTTAAATTTAATAATTTTAAAACTTTGAACTAAGTTTCAAGTATCCCAAACAGAAATCCTAATTATTTTTTTAATTTTTTTTAATATTTTATAATTTTAAAACATTTAAACTATCTTTGAAGAATACAAAATGAAATCCTAATTACTTTTTTTAAATTTATTTTAAATTTATACTTTTAAAACTGTGAACTAAATTTCAAGTATCCCAAATAGAAATCCTAATTAATTATTTTTAAATTTCTTTTATATTTTATAATTTTAAAATATTTAAACTATCATTGAAGAATCTAAAATAGAAATCCTAATTAATTTTTTCAAATTTCTTTTAAATTTTAAAACTTTGAACTAAGCTTTAAGTATCCCAAACAGAAATCCTAATTACTTTTGTTAAATTTCTTTTAAATTTTATAATTTTAAAATATTTAAACTATCATTGAAGAATCCAAAATAGAAATCTTAATTTGTTTTTTTAATTTATTTTAAATTTTATAATTTTAAAACTTTGTAGTAAGATTCAAGTATCCGAAACAGAAATTCTAATTACTTATTTAAAATTTATTTTAAATTTTATAATTTTAAAACATTTTAACTATTCTTGAAATATACTAAACAGAAATTAAAAATTATTTTTGAAAAAATTTCTTTTAAATTTTAAAATTTTAAAAGAGTTAAACTATAATTGAAGAATTCAAAACAGAAATTCTAATTACATTTTTTTAATTTGTTTTAAATTTCATTATTTTAAAAAAATTCAACTATGATTAAAGAATCCAAAACAGAAATCCTAATTATTTTTTTTATAATTTCTTTTAAATTTTTATTTTTAAAACTTTGAACTATCATTTAATAATTCAAAACAGAAATTCTAATTACTTTTTTTAAAATTTCTTTTAAATTTTATAATTTTAAAACTTTGAACTATGGTTTAAGTATCCCACACAAAAATCCTAATTATTTTTTTTTAAATTTGTTTTAAATTTTATATTTTTAAAACTTTAAATTATCCTTGGAGTACCCGAAACAAAAATCATAATTTTGTTTTTTATTTTTTTCTAAATGTTTTAATTTTAAAATATTTTAACTATCTTTGAAATATTATAAACAGAAATTCATAATTACTTTTTTGAAATTTCTTTTAAATTTTATAATTTGAAAATTCAACTATCATTGAAGAAACCAAAACACAAATTCTAAATATTTCAAGGATAGTTACTGAAAAATCTGAACAGTGAAAAAAAACCGATTACAATTTTAAAAAAACTGATCGGTTTGGTTTCGGTTTTATAAGCCTGAAACCGAAAAAACCAAACCGAACCCAACCCGGAAAAAAACCGAGCCAAACCGGAAAAAAAAATAGCCAAAACTGGTTTAAACCGGTTTTTATCATAAAAAACCAAATCGAACCAAATCGAAACCAGTCGAGTTTTTTTTTTAAAAAAATTTGGTTTGGTTACTTCTTTTTGATAAAAACCGAATCGAACCGAAAATGATCACCCCTACTAAGTGTCCTACCTGCTGCGTTACTGGTTTTGTCTAAAATTGCTAAGAATTTGTTCTCTTTTTTTCTTTTTTTTTACTCTTCCTTTCATGTTCCTGACTCGTGTCAGTGAACAATTCCTACGAATATTTCCAACTCTGGCGTTGGTAAATATCGCACAAATCCAAAAAATACGATACTCTTGACTCTGGCGTCAGTGAATATTTTCGCAAAAGATGAATTTGAAAAAGAAATTTTCTATGTCATTTTTTCTTGTTTATCCTTTATTATTATTTGCCCTTTTTAGACGGAAATAAAAAAAATATTTCACGACAGATTTGCATTTAACAATAATAGGCCACAAATTGAGCACATAACTTAAAAAAAAATACAAAACACAAAGAAAAAAATAAATCAAAGTGCGAAGGGCCCACAAATAAATCAACAAAGATCCTCAAATATTTTTGGAATTTTCTGATATAAAAAAGGGACTTGTTTGGCCAAATATCAAACTAAAATGGGCATAAAAATTATGACCAAGGCATAAGGGTGTGTTTTGCCGAAAGGCTAGATCCGACCCCCCTTTTTTTTTTCTTTTTTTTGGGGGCTGGGTCTAGCCCAACCAACATGGGCGGGGCGGGGGTCCCACTGGCCCAAGCTAGTGACCCGGCTGGGCAGCAGGCATGCGTGGCTCAACCCACGTGTGCGTTGCACAGTGCAAATGACCTTCACATTGTTTTCTTGCAACAATTACAAGAAAGACTTTACCTGGTGAAGCTGAAAGCGAAGGTGAAGGTAATAGTGCAGGCACCGGCTGAAGAATGCTCTCCTTCTCCTCCTTTTTTCAGTCTCTCCTCCCTCTGTTCTTGGTTTTTTTTTTGTTCTCTCCTCTGTTTTCTCACTTCTGTCGTCTTCCTTGTTTTTCTTCCCTGTTTTTTTTCTCTGTTTTTCTTTTTTTTTCTGTTTTTTTATCCATATCATCCCCCCCTTTGTGCATACATTGAGATCTATATTTATAGTGCCAGAGTCCCTTCGCGTGTGAGAAACAAAGTTTCAATCAAACTCATTCTCTTCTTTGAAGTTTGAATTTGATTAAGAATCAAATTCGAAAGCGGATAACTATCATTATTTTGAAGACAAAGATTATCTTGAAGGTAAGGATAGAATGACAAAAGCACATTGTAGTCCCTAGTTTCATGCAAGTTGACAAATCACACTTTTCATCGAAATAAATCTCTGATATTTTAATTTTACATTTTAAACCCTGTAAAATTAAATTCACAAGCCAATGGGCCAAAATTGGGTTACAACAGTTGCCCCCTCTTTACAACGCTTACGGTGCAAAGGCATTAGAAAATTTGTTTTCTTTTAACTTTGTATTGTAAGTTTTGTAAAGAAGAATAATTGTGAAAGCCCTTCCTCTTTTTCTTTCTTTTTTTATTGAGTTTTTTTTTAAATGGTTTTATTGTAACGTGTGACCTATCCGGTGAAAAAAATAAAAATAAAAGGTCTCATTGTAACGGGTGACCTACCCAAGTAAAAAAATGAAAAAAAGATCTCATTGTAACGGGTGACCTACCCAAGAACAAGAAGGGGTCTCACTGTAATGAGTGACCTACTCAAGAAAGAAAGGAAGGGTCTAATTGTAATAGGTGACCTACCCAAGAAAAAGAAGGAGCTCATTGTAATGGGTGACCTATCTAACTGGAAAAAGAAAGTCTTACAGGGATGACATGATAGGGCTCAAACATGCATTGTCCCCGAGATGGGGGGGCTTAAAGGAGCACTCGAAAAGAAGATGATGGCTCGAAGGCAAAAGAGGTGAGGGCTCAAAGGCACACTCAAACGAATGGTTGAGGGCTCAAAGGCTCACTCAAAAGAGGTGAGGGCTCGAAGGCGCACTCAAAAAGATGGTCGAGGGCTCGAGGTGCACTCGAAGGAGGTGAGGGCTCGAAGACGCACTAAAAAAAAAGGTGAGGGCTCGAATGCGCACTCGAAAGGAGGTGAGGGCTCGAAGACGCTCTCCAAAGAATGGTCAAGGGCTTGAAGGCGCACTCAAAAGAAGGTGAGGGCTCGAAGGCACATAAAAAAAAGAGGTGAGGGCTCAAAGGCGCACTCGAAAAAGGTGAGGGCTCGAAGGCGCACTCAAAATGAGGTGAGGGCTCGAAGACGCACTCGAAAAGAGGTAGGGTTAGGAAACACACTACCTTAGGGATGAGAAATGAAAGGTGGTGGAAAAATACAAAGATTTTTTTTCTGCGGCCTGATTCTCATGGGCAGCCTACCCAGGTTAAAATTTTTCATAGGTGAAAAATTTTCAAAAGCAATTTCAATCTTGGCCATTTCAAGGTGGCCTTCTATTTGATGGATCCTGTCAGAGATTTCTCTTGTGAAATTTGAAAAACTCATTGTCCAATGTCTCAAAGTTTAGATGATATGCATGTTTCTTTACCTAATTTGAAATATAGGCCTCCATTTCTTCTTAATCTTCTTGTTTGCTTGATTGATGACGACTTGCTATCTCTGATTTGGGTCATCTTCGTCTTTTAGCATCTAGC
>Ga0325400_1004027_pt1 | contig 13492 bp, 6 predicted proteins | sample PopdelMetagenome_2_FD_205662 | JGI IMG/M metagenome (GOLD analysis project Ga0325400, IMG submission 205662) | Populus deltoides microbial communities from Bellville, Georgia, United States - Xylem-PdKOR-R1 | ecosystem: Host-associated > Plants > Phyllosphere > Stem > Wood/Secondary xylem... | reverse complement strand
TTATCTTCTTCAGCCATATTTTCTGAAAATGATGAGGATACCCTACAAAGTCTACCACTTAATGTACGTGACCACACTCTCATGCACGTGTAGGAAGAGAATAAAAGGAAGAAGAAAGTAAAAGAAAAAGAAACAAAACAAAAGAAACAAAGTTAGATACATGAACAATGAAAAGAGAAAATAAAATAAATACTATAATTTGTACAAGAATTTACCTCCCCGGCAGCGGCGCCAAAAACTTGACACGACTAAAAGATTGATGTCTTCTCCTAAGTGCAGGAGTGTTAAAGTAATAAATAACATGGCAAGACCAGGGTCGAACCACAGGGAGGTTAATTGTATAAATTATAAGCAGCAATAATTCAACAATAATAGTAACAACAACAACAACAACAATACTACTACTAGTAGTAGTAATACTACTAATAATAATAGTAATAGTAATAGTAATAATAATAATAATAATACCAATAATACTATTTATAATGATAATAATAAAGATTAAGAAGAAGAAGAAGTTGATGAGAACTTTGAGATGGAAGATTAACGTAAGGATTAAACAATGATAACAACAAATGTCAAGGTTAGAGAATCCACTAATGGTATTTCAAACAAGTATAGTATAAATTCTTATTATTCAATTGGAAACCACACACAAAAGAGGTTCCAATTAGATTATAAATTGTTAACATAATTACATTAGTTATCTTATTCGAATAATGCTAATGCTTGTAAATGTTGTCAGGCATTCATGATTATAACTTATGTTAACAACAAATCAAGTTACTTTCATAGCTTAGGTGTTGGTTATACCATACAGTATGGGTTATGAAAGTGCCAAGTATTTGTTGTACTAAGTGTTACACAACATAAATCTAGATTAACCATTTAACAAGCAAAGTAGTAAAAGGGAACAAGATAACAAATATAAAGCATGTTAGTATCCAACATTAAGGTCCATGTTAAGTTTATGTTATACTTATTCTTACACCATTAGTGTACCATTTTCACCTTGACATAATTAACTTAGCTACACATAATGAAAGAAAGAAACATAAATAAACAAGATAAGAACATAAATGAGAAAGAAGTTAATTAAGTAAAGAAAAGGAAATGAAAGGCATAAACAAGAGATTAATATAAACAAAACTTAAGTATTATAAAAGAGAGAGCAAAAGCATGATCATGATCTGAACACCAAGATGCCTAAATACATGGCAAATGCCTCCTTTTATAGGCTAAAATTCAGAACTATTGATTTGTTGACTGAATGGGTGGCCACATCTTGACTTGATGACAATTCTTATCTTCTTGTCTGCCACAAACGTCATTGATAACGTCATAATTTGAACAGACTTCAATCATGAAATTTCTAGGAAATTGTCTCATCTTTCTAGGGTAAAACTTTGAGATCATTTGGAATTCTAGAACTCGAAATATGAGCTGAACACTAAACAGTGTCTGAGCTGCAGGATAGATTCGGACTTCTTCGTTGTTGCTATAATTTGGACTTGAAAACGGCCTTGTTGCTATATCTTGGGCTTCTCATGAAAGTTGTAGGCCTATGTCTTACCTTTCCATCCATATAAAGTAGACCTAAATCCAAGATCTACAGCTCCAGATATGACCTGATTATCGAACAAGGTTCTAGTTTGGACTGCACCAACGTCTCTTTTCTAAGTTTGGCCATCTCTTTATCCTTTCAATTTCAGTACTTCAACTCATCAATCAATTCTTTTATTTATGAGATAGAGCTGCATTTAAGATGTACACTTACCATAAATTAAAGGTATCTTATATTATTAGATATGTTATTATAAAACATGCTTTAGTTAAGGAGTTCTTGATACTTCAAGTGCAAAATGATGATATAAAACATTGATGAAAATGCACTTTTAAGTACTAATCATTGTGGCTTAAGATTGAGATTTATTCGTGTGAATAAATCTGGTGTTAAGAATTTATTATGGTCTCGTATACCCAAATAAATTCTTATGAAAAGGTTTTCAATAATTTGTATATTACGGTGAAAAATACTCCTAATTAAAATTGATGAATATTTAAAATAATTCTGAGAATTTTCTGGTCAACTCCTAATATTTAAATATCAGTTTCGCTTGGAGGTCCAACATTTATACCAAAATATTTAACCATTAATCCTCATAAATTAAAAATTTGGTGAATGTTGGAATATTGGTCAAATTCTAATGGATTTAATAAATTGATTATTAAATCTAAGATGAATGATAAAAAATAAAAGATACCATGTATTTTATTTTCTTTAAGAAGATATTTTATTTTTTTATTTTTGAGAGACTTGGTTGTATGTAACACACAAAAACACTTTATATATATATATATATATATATATATATATATAGACTTCGTGGAATAAAAACTACCCAAAAATTAAATAGGTCTTGCCAAACACATCCTTAAACAAAAAATTCAATAAAAAAAATCCAAACAAAGCCTAAAGACAAATCTGAAATTTTTTTTACATGGTCGAGTGGACCCGACTGGGCGGACTCGATTGGGTTGACTCAGAAACACACCAAAAAGAAAAACCAAAACTAAAACAAATCAAACTTCACAAAAATATAAAAATCTTAAAAATCTTTAGACAAAACAGATCAAACGCATAAAAGACAAACAAAAAATGAAGAACATCCATTGTCATTTCGTAAACGTAAACCTCAATCTAGACCAGCTCTCAAACAAAGAGGGGTATGGTTTTGTTCGAAATCATGCATGGAACAAGAATCAAGGGTTTGTTTGCTTCAATGATCAACAAATCAACATGATTTTGCAAAAATAGGTTTCGATTCAAAACCAAAACCTAAGGATTAAAACCTACTATAACTGATTATTGATGTATGAAACTCTTAGATTACTTATCAACAATGATATACGAACTTGTATAAACTAGAATTTAAACCAAACAAGCTTTAAAACTCGTACATAAAGCAAGATTCAACAAATGAATCTTCCGAAACCCAGAAAAATCAACCTAGAATGTCCAGAAGTACAAAACAAGCCCAAAACGACCATTTTGAGCCTCTAAGGCATGTTTTACTTATTTCCACAGACCACATTATCAATTATGAATATAATTGGAACCAAAGAAACAAAAAAACATATATAAAACTCAGAAAATATATTGAATTTCAATATACAAAAACCAACAACTCAAAAACAAAAGGCATGCTTGGACAAAATGAGCTTCAAAATCCAACTTTTGTCATTCTTAAGGACCAAACCAGCAATTTAGAACCCAAAACTATCTTTCCATTAACAAAAAATAACCCCCTCTTGTTGCCATTTTTGGCATTCATTTAATCAAAACAACATATAATATAATGTGTAAAGGCAATCAATAACATGTTACAACATTAAAAACTTTGCATTGAACATAAGAGATCAATCTAGTAGGCCTCATGGACTCCACTTTTAAGGTTTGAAAGTGTATACCTTTTTAGCTTAGAAATCTTCAAATCTAAATCAAGTTTTTTAATATTGCCTTCTTCTTTATCTTCAGACCTCACCAGACAGAGTTGAAGCTTCAAAGTCCTTCTGGATTGAATTACTTGCACCTTAGCGAAAGTTTCTCTCTTCTTTTCTTTTTTGCTCTCCTCTTCCTTATTTTCTTTCTTCTCCGTTTGCTTCTGGATGCCCCTCCTTTTATAAGCGGATTTAGGTCTTCTAGATGGGTTTGTTAGGGTTTTAACAAACTAAAATCTAGCTGTTTTTTCTACAAAACCAATGGTTTTGGGTTTAGGTGGTTTTGTAAGAAACTTGGAGACCAAGGTGAGGTGTTGTGGCCTTTAGATATAGGGAAAAAGGTTTTAGACTCTTGATAGGAATCCTTTGAGGGGTTTTTAAAAGGGAAAATATGAAAGAGTTAAGTGGATTTCTACAAATAGGTATCTCAGTCAAGGCTGGATTGGTTGATTACTTTCATGGTTTTGCTGAGCAACTCCAACATCAACGTTACCTGAGACCACCTAGACTTAGTAGAGGGGGTGCACACCTTTCGATTGAATCCATTCTTGTTTGATTTGGAGGTATGTAACTCCATATTTAAACGTTTGAAAGTGTTTACTCAATCAACTTGATAACTGAAACTGTGGTGCTGATTGATTAGGGATAATATGTTATAGAGATCAATGAAGAATATGGGACATAAACGATTGATTTTAAAGACATGAGGTGGTAGAGAGAGTGTTCTCAGTTAAATGGTGGTGGTTGCAGCCTCTAGAGTGGTCATAAACGTCGCATTCATTCACCTGAAAGTGCTTATCTGATCAACCAAAAGTTAAAGAAGAAGATGCATAGTATCTTGAACGACGCCGTTTTGGCTAATCCTTATAGATTAGGTTTTTTTATTTAAGGTTTGGTAATTTTCAATTTGATTCCTATTCTTTCAATTTCATTTAATTTTACCTTTAATTTCCTTCTAAACTCCTAATTTCATGCAATTGCATCCCTGCTAGATTCAATTGTCAGCCCTAAATTTGAGCGCCTTTTACAAGTTGATCCTTAGTCTCTGATTTGTTCAATTGGACCCCTAGATGACCATAAAAGTTTCAATTTTTGTTGATTGGACCCCTGATTTCACTTGATTCAGTCTTTGAAGTTGTGAATGTTTTTGCAAGTTGATCCTTAGTTCATGAATTATTCAATTAAGTCCCCAATTGCTCACCAGACTTTGAATTTGATGCAATTAAGCCCTTGATTTGACCAATTAAACTTATCAAAATTCAATTCCGGTCTTCAAACTTGATTTGTTTCAATTAACATCAAAATTGACTCCTAAAAGTTTATTTTTCTTATGATTAAGAACTCAATAAATTTATTTAAACCTTTCAAAATTTCAATTTAGTCCTTAAACACCTAAATATGGCATTTTCACTTATGAACTCCTTTGTCAATCAAAATTTTTAGTTGCTAATTTGGACATTTTGGTCTACTAACTCTCACTTCGCGTTCTGGTCTTTCACCAATAAACTTAGGCAGTCCTTTTCAGGCTTGCTTTATAGGCTTGTTTTATATGTATTTTCTTGTATATATTTTTATTATTTTCTCTATTTTTGGTTAAAATAAATAGCAGGATACATAACATCAGATATATAATGGATCCTATAAATGAAGCATAGAGAATTCTCTTTTAATTTGTGTCCTAGGACTCATATTTTAGAAGCATGTTTAAATCTATTAATTTTAACATTAATGAAAAATAATTTTTATGGCTTCTTTATTAAATATAGAATCAAATCTATTTATAAGCGGTGGTTTTAAATATTTGTAAGTTGGATTAATTTTTGATGATTTGACATCATATTTATTGTGTTTTTTTTTTTATGAAAAATCAAAAGTGACAAATATATTTAGTATAATTTTGATTGATGAGCATCACAACGAAAAAGAATGATGCAAGCCCCACCTCCCATAAACGTTAAAGAATCCCTTTCTCCCGTCCTCGTGAGCCACAGGCTGAGTCGATGAAAGTGTGAGACAATGGAGTATATAATTGCATCCCAATAAATAAAAAAGAGAGAGAACCCATATGTTTCGTCCATTGATAAAAACTTCAGAGGGTTTAGTCCATCGACAATGGAGTATAATTGAGTCATTGGAAGTGTGAGACAATGGAGTATAATTGCATCCCAATAATTAATCCCATTCTCTCATCTTTACGAGCCACTAGCTGAGTCTATGTTATAAAAAATAATAAACGAGAGGGAGAGAACAAGCTATCTATCATAAAGATAAAGGGCATAAACATGAAGTTCTGGGCCAACCTCCAAACAACTAAAGACAAGGGGATAAAGATAAAGAAATTAAAAAAAAAGAAGAGAAATTTAAAAAGAAGGGGACTTTCAGGATTAAAAAAACAAGAAGATAACGTCCACTAGGCCCTCCCTCTCCTAAATGATCAACCTCTCTCTAGCCCTCTCAATTTTCAGAGCTTTTTCAACCAATAACCATGCCTGTACGTAACAACACTTTCAAAGCACAATATCAAAAAGCAGAGAGAGAGAGAGAGAGAGAGATGAGGTTAAGCCGAAATCTTTCATTATAGCGGCGGTGTACTACACCACCTTTATAGGAAAGAAGAGGAGAGGGCGAAGCTCCTGATCTTCCAAAATACACGTGAGCCCTACGTACCGGCAAAAATAGTGGCAGGTGGAGCCTATAAGCCTCCACTATTGTAGTCACCTCCAGTAGCTTTCAAGGGTTGTTTTTGGATCTTTAATACATTTTATAGATTATTTTGATTAATTTTTAAATAAATGCTACTGATATTTATGAGTTTTGTGATGAAATATTTGAAGGGTTGTGGTCGTTACAGTTTTGAGGACATGAAGCCACCACAAAATTTATTTTAAGGCGAAGCAAGATTTATATCAATATAGGATGAGTTGCAGTAGCTAGGTTATCCGAGATATAATTGTTTGATCTTAATGTAAAATTTATGTGTGTTGACTGTGTGTATTAATTGCTTTTCCTATCTACAAAATTTATTTGGTCTTGAAATTTATTTGATTTTGGTTGCATATTAATTGCTTTTCCTATCCAAAAATAAACTATACATACTTAGATCTCGGTGAATAGACAATAGAACCATTTAATACTTGTCTTTTATTTTTGATGTGAACGAAATATTTTCAAGTTATATTATTTTTTCTTGCAATTTATGTTATATATTAATGGTTTTATTATTTGTAAATTAATCAAGAATAAATTAACTATCATTGGGTATAATCCTTGAATGTTGCCAAAAGGATAGTAAAATTGTTTAACTCATGATTTTATTGTATTTTGAAGATATTATATATTTTTCTAATTTTTATATTATATATAAATCAACCTAATATAAATGAATAGTCACTGATCATTATCTTTAAATCTCCTTAAATGGATAATAAAATCACTTAATACACGATTTTATTTTCAACAATAATAAAATATTTTTAAGTTATAATATTTTTCATTGCAATTTATATTGTATATTAATTATATTTATTTATAAAATCTCAACCTAGGATAAATCAACCATTACTTGATGTTATCCTAAGATTATGTCTAATAGGTAATAGGAGTGATTAATTTGTGACTCTTTATTTTGTAAATAAATATATATAACAAAGGGTTCTTTTTGTGAATATGAACATGTGGATTTTAGAATGTCTTTGGAAATAATTTTTTGAGATGTTATTACAGCTATCCAGTTGATCACCTTCAATAAAAGAAGTCTTATATGGTGACAACATTGTTTTTAAAATTATTAAAGTAATTATTTGTAAAACTTTAAATTTTTTTTTCTAATCATAAATATTATTTGTAAATATTTATTTTTTATTTGAATTTGAATTTGAATTTTTTATGTTTATATTGATGTGTGAGTGAATTTATTCTAGTATTCTTGTTTTTTGAACAATCTTTTTTGATGCTACTTTTGAATTTGGGCCGGATACGATCCTATATAGATCCATTAAGTGTGAATGAGAGTCTTCAGACCCATTTTAACCAATATAGTCTTGAACATGTTTATACCTATTAATGGCTCACCACCCTTATTGGTCTAATGCATGTCTTTTGTTAAGGTGGAGATTAGACTATTTCCAAGTCCAAGTTCCCTTATTTTAGTTTAAAATTAACACATATACTAGTTTAAGCAAATTCTTAGTATTTATGCACATTATATATTTTTATCATTAAAAATAAATGTGAAGCTGATTATCTTAGAAAAAATGTATAATATGATTGTTATATTCTCTATTACATAACTAACTCATTATCTAGAATCTTTGATGACCGATTAGAGTTTTTTAGTAACCATACAATTAGACAGCGACTCATTTTTCTAATATTATCTTTTTTATATATGGTTTGCTGAGATTTCCCTACAAAACTACTATTAAATAATTCTTAATTGTTGCTTTATTTTATCTTTTTATTTTATTTTTTCATAAGTAGATAGATATGTTGTTGATTACCAATCTTTGACCCTAGGTTTAATTATTCCATTGAGAGTTCCAAATTAATAATTAGAATTATAAAATATACTAAAGTTAAATCATTATCACAATTCAATTCCTAGGACAGTAACTAAGAGGTTAATTGTTGCTTTATTTTATCTTTTTATTTTATTTTTTCATAAGTAGATAGATATGTTGTTGATTACCAATCTTTGACCCTAGGTTTAATTATTCCATTGAGAGTTCCAAATTAATAATTAGAATTATAAAATATACTAAAGTTAAATCATTATCACAATTCAATTCCTAGGACAGTAACTAAGAGGTGTTGATAGTGCTAATACTTTTTTTTAAGGGAAAAAAAGTTTTTGCGTGAATGAATACTTTAAATGTTATTTTATATGGCTAAGTGGATCTTACCATTAATAATAACAGACCAAAGAAAAAAAATAACAATATCACATAACTTAAATGGATTTATTATAAGGATATAAAAGAATATCACAACACACCAAGTAGAATTTCTCATATATAATATTTAAGATACGAGGATTCATACAAATAGAAATATTTTATTGGTTGTGTATTTGGTATTTCTTTTGGTTATTGTATAATAGAGAAAGACTTCAAGTGAGATGTGTATATGAATAATGTTAGAAATTTGTTTTAAAACATGATTAATGGATAAATTTGAGATCAAATTAAACATGGAGTCCACTTACTTTTAAAACTTAACATGCAATAATGTAATTAAAATAAATTATGTGTGAATGAGAAATTAATCTTTAAAAGCTCTTGGTTGTCATATTTTATAAAACCCAAAACCCTCTATTCCTCATTGAAGGAATATAAGATTGTTTTAATAACTTGTATAGTAGGAAGCTAAAAATGAGCTTATAGAACAACAAAGTTTTTAGAAGAGAGAGACCTTAGGTAAAGTAGGCTTTGGGTTTAAACCCTACACATTAGTAGGCATTGAAGGCAAAATGAAAACAATTATGGTTATTATAAGAATTAATTCAGCATACATTTTGGTTTCAAAACTCAGTTTAAAAAGAGGTTGAAGAAAAGATGTTCAAAACATCTTGCAACAACTCATTTAATTTCTTCTTTATTGTTTTCTCAGCTTCTTTTGCCTCTAGTTTTGATTAGTTTTTAACCTTATTTTTTCTTTGTTCTAGTGTTTAGGTTCTAGTCATTTATAGATAGATTGAGTTCATTATATTGGGTTTTCTAAAACACATAAACATATCAAAAATAATAATTTTTTTTTCAAAGTCCAAAGGAACTTGTTAGATAATCAATGTAATTATCTTGGAACAAACATTTTGAATAATATCTGAATTTAATCATTTTGATTATAAGATCAAAATGCCATTTTGATTATAAGATCAAACATTTTAAATTTGCCATTATTTATCTTGGAATCTTAAATTACTTCATTTGCATTGAAATGGTTCCAACCTCTCAATGTAAACATGTTGTTGAACTCTTAGAAAAGGCGGGTATGCATAACTATAAAGTAGTGCAAACTCTTTTCTCTAGTAGCAACAAGCTTTCCAAGAGTTTAGGTTCATTGTTGGCTGATAACACTCTATCTCTTCATATTATTGATGCACTTTGTTATGACATGTATGATATCGAATGGTGAGTCTACCTCTTGGATTGAAAGGAGTTTTGTGTTTAATCATAAAATTATGATATGAAAGGTTCAGGAGTCACCATCTAGAATTATAGTCTTTAGAAAACCTATGGTCTGCGAGAATCTGGGTTAGAGGACTAGTTGTGTAAGGGAAAGACGTATCACCCTTAGTGTAGCCTACCTATGGTAAGTTGCATTGTTGATTGATTGTTAATCTAAGTTATGTTTCTATTTATTGGTCTCATCTAAGGTTCAGTGTGAAGTTTTTTTCAGTAAAGAGGTCCATATCTTCTCAAGTTAAAATCTAACCATTTTCAAGTCTAAATTTTAACCGTTGTAAAATTCATAACCCAAATATTAATTAAAAAAAATTAATTTTATGGTATTTTTGAAATTTTTCCAAATCCTAATGGATAATCATAAACTGGTTGCACCATCTGTTTTGTATTTTTAAACAAGATAAAAATGTTTGTTTTTAGAAAATATGCATGAAAAATTCTAAAATTTGGCTGTATGCACAAAATTAAAATATTTTTTTTTGTGTTTCTGAAATAAGGGAATTTTTTGAATTTATAGATTTTCTTGAAATTTCAGAGAAAAAATCAGGTATTTTAATATCAGGTCCATATTTTACAGTGTAAGTCTACAATTTGATATTATGCAAAATTGCGAAAAAACATACAACAAACCCAAAAATAACTTCAAAACGGTCCCTGAATTTTCTTATTTTTTTTTGCGATTTTTTAAAGGTTGTTTGGCTAAACATTAAAATGAGGATAAACTAAAACTAAAGGAAAGTCACTAGGGTGTGTTTGGCAAACATACCTTTAGCCTAAATGTTGGGATTGTTAGGACTGAGGCCCAAGCTCAGCCTGGTTTGGCTGGGCCTATAGACAACCCAACAACTTTTTTTTTAAGTGGTCTGGTAAATGAAAGTCTAGGCCATCTTATTTCTTTGTAAAACATGAATTAATTCATGTTTTGCATGCATTAAAAGCACACCATGTTGAAGGGAGGAAGAAGAAAGAAAGAGGGTTATTTGGCCGAAATTGGAGTGTTGCTTGGCTGGTAGCACCGTGAGGATGTGGCCCTTGATGGAGATGGTGATACAAACTAAGTCAGGTTCGAATTTGATATTAAAATGTCTGATATGATCCAAGTCAGAGAATGACATGTTTGAATTTAGGACAAAATATCTGCCAAAAATACATGAAATTTGGAGATTCGGGCGATATTGAGGAATTTTGGCAAGAATACTTTGTTTTTATTATCATATTTTATTTATTTATTTAATGTTGAATAATTATTTTTTAATTTGGGTTTCTTCTAGCCCATTAAACATTGTTTAGGAGTTTATTTTATTATTGGACTTATGTTAGTTGATTATTAGTTTAGACTTATTAGCATGCAATCTAAAAAGGATCAATTAGGGTTAATTAGAGGAGACTATATTATGTTTTTTAGCTATAAATTTAAGTAGCAAGTTGGAGAATAAACATAAGTTTTCCTTTTGTTTGTTTGTGGCAAAACACCCTGTCTTCATAGGGACAAAGATCATACATTAACTCATTGAAGATTAGCTGGCTTTGTGAAAATCATTCACAAACTTAAAGTTCTTAAATACAAGGTTATTTTTGGGTCCAAGTCTTTTTTCAATACCTTCAGTTCTTAGTTACAAGGTTACCTCTAGGTCAAAGTTCTATCAAACCTGATTTTCAGCTTTTCGAGTTATTATTTACTTTGTTAGGGGTTGCTTTACCACGTAATCAAGTGGTTCATATAAGTTAGGATCGGATCTAGGCTCTAAAAATCAGGTTATATCCTTTATTTTCTTCTAGTTAGTTTCGGCTTCCTTAGGTTTAGTTATCTTTGATTTGGTTTTTGATTATTTCATATCTAGAGCTTAGTAGTTTGCTTCTAGGGTTCCAACTTTATTTTAATTTGTCACTGCATCAAAATATATCGAATCTACGAGTAAAAAAGAACAAAGAAAAAAGGGTCCATTTTTCATACAGAGTACACAACAGGGGAGAATTTGGTTTAAACCAATTCAGAAAATTCTCAAATTTTATATAATCGCACCCCATATACAACTTGAGCTCATTTGGAGCTCTTTTTCCATAGGAACTAAATTCAAGATTAGAACTTGTCGTAACAAGTCTAATTTGTGTTAGTAATTCAAACTTGTTTTGCTATTATTATTTTTCAATTATGACAGTGTAATAACATCATAATCGATATATATATAGGTTTCATTTAAATTTTTTTTAATATAATCTTTTCATCCTTTTTCTTTACGTCTTAAAAAACATCCATTTTTCATACAAATTTGTTTGTTACTCACGAAATTATAATCGTAGTTTCGTCTTTGCTTGTTTTCATATTTTTCTTGCTTCTTGAGTCATAGACATATATTTGGATACATTGCTATAACTGTTATATTTGGTGTTGATTTTAGTTCTGCAGGAGTCGAAGAAAGGTGAGACAAAAGGAAAAAGGCGTAGCAAACATATTTGAATGAAACATGAGAGGAGTGAAAAAAGCAACCTTGCGTGGTTGTCAGGGATGAAAGGGAAAAGATCAGGCCTAGCCATCCCATCTTGTTCTAACTTTTAATATCATAAGAAAAGAAAGCTACAAGGTAATCCTAGGTTACTGAAAAGTCATCCGACTGCTCGGTGATCAAATCAGAGAGATTTTAACTGCTTTCTCTTCTCTCCAACCCTCTCGGACTGATCATCTTTCTGGAACAATGCAAGTTTAGGAATGAATTAGTTCATTTTTTATGGGCCATTACTACTTCAATAGATGAGCAGATACTTCTATTTTTAGAGTCATCAGAAAACAAAGAAATATCCGATTTCATAACATGAAAAGTTTTTTTTTAGTTCTTTAAAAGAAAATCTGCTCAAATCATCATATCCTGACAACCATTGCTCAGTTACTTCGTTTAGAAATATATTACTGTCTAGGTTCACTTTATTGAGATTCTTTTTTATTTTACAGACATAGTAGCCAACTCATAGAAAGAGCAGAGGCGCTAGCTTTGAAACAAGATAAGAGGAGAAGGCTCTAACTCAATAATCATTGTTTTAGGATTTTAATTTAAAAGGTGCAAACAATGAGGGAGTGAGTGAGGAATATATATTTGACATTTTTGGGCTTCAGATAATTATGACACCCAAAAATCCACTCCACCTTCTTCTTCCATTCTAAATAAATTTCAGGAACATTCTTCCCCTAAAAAGTGGGTATTTTTAGTTTAATTATACCAAAATCTCAACCTAACTTAGAATTATGGTCCCGGTACCTATAATTACCCCTCTAGCCAAAATTATCACTATATATTTCCCTATGTCCAAAACATTCTTCATGTTTCATAGACACATCTTTAAAATCAACACTAATCATGTCTGTGTTATCATCCACAAACTCATCTATATTAGTGTTAACTCACCTAACAATCCTCTTAACATTAAATTCTCTCTACTCAGGTCTAATTTGAACATTAGCATGATCATTAACACGTTGATTCTCCAACCTATCCAACTCATCTCCATATTTATTGGCCATTCAATTCATCCTATTCATAATGCATAATTGAGTTACAATTTTATTGTCTCCTCTTTGTAGTACCATGTTGTTGCGATGTTAGATTGAGATTTGGGTATAATTAAGCTGAAAATACCAAGTTCTCATAGGAAGAATGTTCCTGAAATTTATTTAGAATGGAAGAAGAAGGTGGAGTGGATATTTAGATGTCACAATTATCTGAAGCCCAAGAATTTCAAGCTTGTTGTGATTGCTTTTATTGATTATGCCATTATATGGTTAGATCGGTTAGTGACAAATTGCAGGAGAAATTATG
>Ga0325400_1004025_pt1 | contig 13493 bp, 22 predicted proteins | sample PopdelMetagenome_2_FD_205662 | JGI IMG/M metagenome (GOLD analysis project Ga0325400, IMG submission 205662) | Populus deltoides microbial communities from Bellville, Georgia, United States - Xylem-PdKOR-R1 | ecosystem: Host-associated > Plants > Phyllosphere > Stem > Wood/Secondary xylem... | reverse complement strand
TCGGCAACAGCGACGAGCGGCAGGTTGCCGACACCTCACAAGACGAGTTCATTGCCGCCTCGCTGCGGCAGGACTCGGGTGCCGCCATCCCCGAAGAGGAAATGGAGCGGCAGCGCCGCATCTATTTTCCGATGCCGGGCGACGGCGAGAAGGTTATTGAGGCGAAGCGTCAGGCGCGCCAGCGTGCGCTTGAGGGCTTGGTGGCTTCGGCGGGACGCGCGGTCAGCCCCGATCTTGCGGCACGGTATCCCGAGTATTTCCCGCAGCAGCAGAAGGGAGGTGATCCGGCATCTACGGCGGCGGGGGCGACCGGTGGAAGCGGCACGCCCCCGTCTGGCGGTGGAGAGGGTGGCGGGCCCGGTCGTGTCGTGCTTGGAGATGAACTGCCCGCCGTTGCAGCCAACAGCTATCGCTTCACGAACGAGCAGCAGGCGGCGCTTCAGGCCCTAGCGCAGTCGGGAGCGTCGGCGGATGCGCTCAAGGCGCTAGCACAGCAGTTCGGTGGGGCGCTGACGGACGAAAACGCGCAGGGGCTGGCAGCCTTCTACGCCAAGCCCGAGAACCGCGGCGTCAAGGCTGGCTTCGACTATTCTGAGGTGGATCGCGTCAAGCCGGTCGATCCTGGCGACGGCGCAACCGGCGCGGTGGTGCGCGGTGTCGCGAACGTCGGGTCGGTCGGGTTGGTCAACCGCTTAGGGGCGGCATCGGACGCGGTATTCAACGGTGAGCAGTACGATGACGCCCTCGCGCGTCGGCAGGGCTACGACGCCTTTGACGAAGAGAACCACCCCTACGCTCGCATCCTGGGCCAGGTTTTCGGCGGTGCGGCGATCCCGACCACGGCGCTGGGTGCGTCACGTGCGGCCGGCATTGCGGCTGTTCGAGAGGGCTTCACAGCAGCCGAGGCGCGCAACATCGCTAACATCGCCTTCGCCCGGCGCACGGCGATGGAAGCTGGCGGCTTCTCGGGTGCCTACGGCTTCAACGATGCGCAAGGTGGATTCAGTGAGCGGCTGGCTACCGGGCTGGCGAGTGCGGGGCTAGGTGTCGCGACGGGTGGCGCGCTGGCTTATGGCGGTGGGCGGGCGGCGATGGCGCTGCGGAACAGGGGCGCGGCTGTCGCGCAAGCGGTTCCGGCGGCTTCCGATGCTCAGCTATTCGGTGAGGCGGCTGCGCGCCGTGGCGTCGATTATCTGCCCGCCGACGTGCCCGGCGCTACGGCAACGCGCATGGCAAGTGGGCTGACGAACATCAGCCTAGGCACCATTCCGCTGTCGGAGGCGGCAGGGCGCGCGATCGGAAGCGCTGAGCGCGCAAAAGGTGTAGTTGCGCGCGGCATTGGCACCATCGGCGATCCGACACAGGCGGGGCAAGCCGTGCAACGCGGTGCCAAGTCGTTCATCACCAGCACGGAGGGGAAAGGGCAAAGCCTTTACGAGGCCATTCCCATAGCCGCCAAGACCGATGCGGACGTTACGTCAACTCGTGCTACGCTAAACAGTCTAACCGCAGGCTTGGAAAGCAACCCACGTCTGTCGCGCCTCTTAGAGGACCCAAAGCTTAAGGCTTATGCAGATGCCTTATCGCCTAACGAGAACGTGGTTGGTCCGCTACCTCGTCGCGGAGTTGCACCTGCATTTCTTGGTGAAGATGGAAAGGTGTATGCTGGGCGCGTAGGGGAGCAGCACTTCTCTGCTGCCTCGCCCGAGCTACGCGAAGTCGGCGTGAGAGGCATCGGCTTCGTTGATAGTGACGGACGTTTCCTAGATCGGCAACAGGCTCTAGCCTACGTCAATCAGAATGGAGAAAACATCAAGCCTAGCTCTAATATGGCTGGTGAACTTGATGCTCTGGATTACCGCGAACAATCGCGATTTGCACGCGATGAGCCTGCCGTTCCGGGCGGTCAGCTATCCTGGCAGGACTTGAAGTCGTTTCGCACCTATGTCGGCGAAAAGCTGGGTGGACAGCAGCTACAGTCCGACACGTCGCGTAACGCCCTCAAAGCCCTCTACGCCTCGCTGAGCGCGGATATGGAGGCGACGGCGGCAGCGCAGGGACCGCGCGCGCTGGATGCCTTCAAGCGAGCTAATCGCTATTGGCGGGGTCGTCAGCAGCGCATCGAGAATGTTCTGTCCGACGTTCTGGGCGATGATCTCGGCAAATCTCCTGACGCAGCGTTCCGTGCGGTGGAAGGGTTGGCGTCGAAGCGGTCAGGCGATCCGATCAAGCTGGCGCGTCTCGTGCGGTCGCTGCCTGATGACGAGGCCAATACTGTTCGCGCCACGGTGTTAGACCGACTGGGGCTCGCCAGTGCCGGGCGGCAAAACGCTTCGCAGCAGGTCTATTCGCCGGCCGAGTTTATGACACAGTGGTCGAAGCTTAGCGACCGAGCCAAGTCGCTGCTGTTCAACGGTGAGCATCGGCAGGCGGTGGACGATCTCGTGCGGATCGCGGACGGCATGAAGGGCTCCAGTCAGTTCGCGAACACGTCGCGTACGTCGTTGGGCACGAACGCGTTGGCATTGGCGGGCACGTTCTGGCTCAACCCACTACTCGCACTCGGCTCGGCTGGCGGGCAGTTGGGCGCCGGAAAGCTGCTTGCCTCCCAGCGATTTGCCCGATGGCTGGCACGAGCGCCGAAGAAGCCGAACGTCGCGGCGCAAAGGGCGCACGTTCGGCAGTTGGGTGCCGTGATGCGCGCCGAACCCGCCATCGCGAACGAGGTCCTGGCCCTCCAACAGCGGCTGGCTGACGCCTTCGGAGCCGCGCCGGCACGACTGGCAGCGCAGGAACCCGGTGATCGCGCAGGAATAGCAGATCGGCAGCAGCGTCAGGATGGCGGCCGCCAGGGACAGGTACAGCCGTGAGCGCACGAGGGGAGCATAGCAGCCATGGCGCTTGAGGGGTATCCCGTGTTCGTCGCAACGGACGCAACGGCGCTTGAGGGTGGGCGCATCTATTTGGGCGTGCCGAACGCCGACCCGGAAACATCGCCCATCGGCGCGTTCTGGGATGCGGACCTGACGGTGCCGGCTGCGATGCCGTTGCTGACCTCCGGCGGCGTCATCGTGCGCGACGGGGCCCCGGCCAACGTCTACGCGGCTCAGCCTTACTACAGCATTCGCGTGCGGGATCGGACCGGACGAGTGGTGTGGTACAAGCCGGAGGCGGGTGGGAACACGCCTTCCACGCGGCTGAGCTTCCCCATTCCCGGCGGACCTCCCGGCGATCCGGGTTCCACCGGCCCCGCCGACAACACCTACACCAGCTACGCGGCGCTGCTGGCATCGGACAAGGCCCGCAAGTCCGCACGCCTCGTCGGCGACACGGACGTACCCGCGCAGCCAGACGGCAATTTCACGGTCGTGGATGGCGCCTGGGTCCGCCAGAAAGCCGCCAGCACCACCTACGGCAAGCGACGGACGGACGAGTCCCTACCCGTCACGCTGGCCTATCTCGGAGTGCCGAACAGCACGGGTGACGTGTCCGCGCAGCTTCGGCAGGCGGTGGCCGACGCGAACGGCGATCCGACGATCAAGAGCGTCTTGGCCGATGCCAACGCCACGTACCGCAAGGATGGACCGCTGACGCTCGACGTGAGCTTCGACGGCCAAGGTAGCACGCTGCGCGGCCTGTCCAACGGCCCTCAGGGCATCATTGCCGCGTCGGGTGCTTCCGGCATCCGCTGGGTCAACTTCACGACCTTGAGCGCCGCCACAGACCGCGACACGGCCTACCAGTCACCCGGCATCGTCATCGGCGATCAAGGCCTGCCGCAGGTCGTGGACGTGTGGCTTGAGAACATCGTTGTGGACGGCGTCGAGGCGGGCAAAGGCCCCGGCGGCGTCGCCTTCTGGTTCGCCAACCTGCGCAACCTGCGCGGTATCGGTCTCATCGCACGCAACAGCAAGGCGGACGGCTTCCACTTCGTTCACGGTGCCCGGCATTGCGTGCTGGTGGCGCCCATCGCGGAGAACGTGGGCGACGACGCTTTCCCGGTGATCTCCTATCGTTCGTCCGGGCTGATGTGCGAGGATATCCACTTCATCAGCCCCTACGCCTTCCAGCCCGGCTCACGCGGCTGCTCGGTCGTCGGTGGGCGCGACGTGTACTATCACAATCCCCGCATCGACCGCTCGGCTGCGGCGGCTGTGTATTTCAACAGCGAGGACGCCTTCGACACGTATGGCGTGCTGAACGCCCACGTCACCGGCCTCAAGGCGACCAACTGCGTGCAAGGTGGCGGTGCGACCGGCGGCGCTGGCTTCGAGAACCCGGTGATCTTCATGGGTGGCCGCTCCGGCTCGGACTTCGTGGACGGCTATACGATTCAGCGGACGGCGGCGGACTGCTCGGTGTCGGGCGACGTGCTGGGGGTAGGGCCGCGCGTGTCCTACGGCGCGACGGTGGGCGGCATCCGCTCGCGGCTCGACGTGGACCTGGAAGGCATCACTGGCAAGCCCGGCGTCTTCATCAACGGGCAGGACGCCGACGTGCGCATGACCGGGCGGGGTATCGGTGGCGTACCCATCGTACTGGACGCGGCGGCATCGGGGCGCATCCTGATCCACGACAGCAAGATCGACAGCGCACGCACGGCCAATCCGCCGGCAGACGTTAACGTCCTGCTGGGCAACGCGGCGAACGTCTCCGAACTGCGGCTGGACCGCTGCCAGTTCGACAACTCGTCGGGCACGCTGGTCAACACTGACTCGGGGTTCGACCTGAACAAGCTGCGGTACAACGCGGTCAAGATTAACGGGGTCGAGAAGGGCAAGGACTGCGCATCGGCTACCGTGACCGTGGCGTCCGGCTGGGCGACCGACGACGCACGCGCCTTCCTGTACGCGGACGGTACGATCCGGCTCGTCGGCATGATGCGCAACGGCACCGACCCGCTGATGCTCACGCTGCCGGCAGGATACCGCCCGGCCATGTTCTTGACGGGCCAGGCGATCAAGGACGCCAAGGCGGTCGGCATCACGGTCAACCCGAATGGGGAGGTGCGCGTGATCGGTGGCGGGACCGGGCCGGGCGACGCGGGCGTGGTTTACCTCAACATGAGCTTCCCCGGTGCGGGGTGATGCGGGGCCGGGCGCCACCCCGGCAGGAGAGACGGCGTGAATAGGGTAAGGCGAGCAGCGATCAACCGCGCGATGGAAGCGGTGGAAATCTTGGCGACCGGCAAGAGACAGAACGACGCGTGTGACGCGTTGCGCGCTGCGTTCGCGGCCGAACTTAACCGCGCGAGCGCTCAAGACGCTGACGAGCCTCCGGCACCTCCGCCCCCGCCTTCGGGCTCGGATGGGGCGAGCGGTGGCGGCGGCCCCGGCAAGGACCCGCAGTAACCGTGACCGCGCGCGACCTCGCCTACGGTGCTGCCCTGTTCGCCGGATGCGCTTGCGCGTTTGGCGTGCCGCGCGTGTCTCGTCAGGCGACGGTCGTGCTGGCGGCGGGCATGACGGTGGCGTGGCTGGTGTTTCACTGGACGTTCGCTGCCGCCCCGCCTCAGGTCTGGCTCCGCGATCACGGCGCACCGATGCAGGCCTATCACCTGTGGCTGCTGACGGACGCCACGGTGGGATTGCTCGGTATCTGCGCTGGCGTCGTCGGGCTGTCGGGCGCTCGCAACGAGGGCTGGTGGGGTTGGGCGATCTGGGGGCTGAGCAGCGCTATGCTGGCCGCGCATACGTCGAAGTGGGAGCTGGGGGTGCTGGATCAGGGCCAGTATTACCCGCTCTTGGATTGGCTGTTCCTGGCGTCGGTGGCGACGCTGATACTAGCGGGAGGTGGGGGCGTTGCCAGCATTATCGGTTCTGTTCTTCGTCCTCGCGATAGGCGCCTGGGCGTGGCCGGCGGACGATCCGCTCGGCAAGGTGTGGAGGTGGATGCGTCGTGAATGACGGCCTGCACGATTGGCAGATGAAAGCCTACCTGCTGCTGGCGGCGGCGGGGGGGAGCATCGTCGCGCTGTTCCACATGAAGTGGAAGGAGATGCGTCCGAGCGAGGTGATCTTCACCCTGTTTTCCGGCTTCCTCGTGGCCGTGTTCGCCATCCCCTACCTCGCCAAGCAGCTAGGCTTCGCGATGGAGACGCCGCAGGACACGGCCGCCGTCACCTTCATCGGGGGGACATGCTGGAACAGCTTCATCCCGCTGGCCCTGAGTTGGGCAAAGGCGCGCGCGCAGAAGCTGTTCGGCGAGGAAGGACGGCAGGCATGATCCTCGAATACGCCAACGCGGTGATCCGCGTCATGCTCGCACTCGCGGCTATCGTCATGGTCGCTCGGTGGCGAGAGCGCTTCGTGCTGGGCGAGCGGATGGGGTTATCCCTCGTTGGGGGCTCCGGCCTGCTGACGGCCAATGTCGTCCTAGAGCGGCAGATGAGCCCCTACGATCAGTGGGCACCGCTCCTGTTCATCATCGGCGTCACGCTGGTGTTCTGGTCGTCCATGTCGCGCATTTACCGGCACGAGGCGGCCAACAAGGCGGCGATCCGCGGTGCGATAGCGCACTTCAAAGCGAGGGGGGAACGATGACCGTCGACGAAATCCTGGCCGACGTTCTCAAGAACGAGGGCGGCTACGTCAACGACCCGCGCGACGCCGGCGGTGAGACGAACTGGGGCATCACCAAGGGCACGGCGCGCGCCAACGGCTATGCTGGCGACATGCGCGCGCTGACGAAGGCGCAGGCGTTGGAGATCTACCGCGGTCAGTACGTCATCAAGCCGGGGTTCGGGCTGGTACTGAACGTCTCGCCGGCCGTTGCGGCCGAACTGGTGGACACGGGCGTCAACATGGGGCCGGCGGTCGCCGGTCGCTTCCTGCAACGCGCGTTGAACCTGTTGACGGATCACGGGCTGGCGGTTGACGGCATCGTGGGCACCGGCACCGTGACCGCGCTCAAGGGCTTCCTGGCGAAGCGGGGCAAGGAGGGGGAGCGCCGGCTGCTGCTGCTGCTAAACGCCTTCCAGGGTGCCCGCTATGCTGAACTGGCGGAAGGCCGGTCGGCGAACCGGGGCTTCATCTACGGCTGGCTGGGGAGGCTGGCGGCATGACCCCCCAGCTAACCCGCGCCCAGCTTACCGCCTTCCTGGCGCTCGTCGTGGCGGTTGGCCTCGTCAGCCTCGCCCCCGTGATCGTCACCGGCCTGATGGGCCGCTCCGTGCCCGACGCGCTGATCGCCGTGTCGGACAAGACCGTGACGGGGCTGATCGGCGTACTGGGCACGCTGGTGGGCATCATGTGGCAGCGTCAGCCGAAGGGGGCCGAAACTGACGGCACCCCCGTCAACCCCATCAGCACGAAGGAAGCGCCATGAGCCTCAAGTCTATCCTCCGCATCGCCAAGACCGTTGCCCCGGTGGTGGTGCCGCTGGTCAGCGTCGTCGCGCCCGTCATCAAGAAGGCGGTGATGGATGAGAAGGCGCGGAAGGTGTGAAGGGCGGTGGGTGTCCGTTCAGTAGCCCCACCGCCCTCACGTCACCCGGCGATCAACCCGGATGGCCCGGCAAGCCGGGACTTAAGCTGCGGGCCGGGACTCAAACCCGGAATACGCTGGTCCTTCAGGCGCTGAGTAACGCCCGCCCAGCTTTGCCTCACGACTTTCAGCGTCTGTCAATTCCGCCACGCCGCAGCCCCCGCCCCATACCACCATGCCCGCCCCCCGTGAATCCCTAGCCGCCCTTGGCTTTCGCTAGTCTATCCGCCAGCACGTCCCTCGCCAGCCGCCCGTGATCGTCGTCGCGCTCGGCTACCTCTGCCAGGGCCTCGTCCGGGTATTGCTCGTACCGCCAGCGCCAGAGTGCTTCGTCGTGCATGGCGTCGGCATGGGGCAGGGCGGGGGTTGTAGGACAGGGGCTATCCGGCCATCAGCCCCACCGCCACCAGCGCGAGCATGATCGCCAGCAGAAGGTCGCCGTGGCGGCGGAGGGAGTTCACGACGGCACCCGCTGCACCGGCATGCCAGCAGCTTCCGCGCGTCGGATCATATCAGCCGTGCCGCGACCGCCGGGGAAGGCCACCACGAGGTCGGGTTTACCTTCGTCCAGCATCCGTTGGTTGCGGATCGGGCCGGCGGCCTTGCCGTGCGTGCGCCAGTCCGCCTCATAGGTGTCTACGTCCGTCGTCGTGCGAGCGGCCCAGAGGCGAGCAAGGCGATCCGCGCCGGTAGCGCCACCTTCAATGACAAGGCTCGGGTTAAGGTTTGACAGGACGCGACCCACCGTTTCGCGGTCGTTATAATCCCGCCCGCCACAGACAAGCACTCTCACGACCCACTCTCCATGCTGGCCGCTCGGGCGCGGAGACAGGCGGCGGCTGTGAGGCAGTCTGCCGCCATCTGAGCGAACATCGTTCCACCTCCACGATCCGAGAGCGTCTTAGCGTTCTGGATGCCGATAGCCTCCACACGCGCCGCTAGTTCCAGCAGCACCTCCCGGCGGGGGGTGTCGGGGGTCATGGGTTCACCTTCTTCATCGCGCGCTCGGCAATGGCGTCGTCGCCGATCTCGCGCAGGATTTCACCCGCACGGCGCAGCGCTTCCGTCTCGCTCATACCCTTGATGGCGTCGCGCAAGGCCCACTGTGCAAGGAGCAGTCCTGGCAGTATTCCGACCGCGACACCCCCAGCGAACGTCAGCCACATCATGCTTCCCCCTCCCTCTCAGCGGCGGCGAGGGCTCGTCCGCGGCGGATGGCGGCTAGGGCGAGGCTGACACCAGCTTGCGGAGCGTCATCCTTTTCACCCGCCCTGATTTTAGGGGCCCACGGGTGTGAAAGCTTCTCGCTCGCGACGGCGGCAAGCTCCCGCGCCTCCACAAGATCGGGGTCCACCGGCTCGGGGAGCAAGGCGACGATGGCGCGGGCTTCGGTGAACTGCCAGCCATCAGTCGGCAGCGAAATATGATCGCACGCGCGGACGAAAGCCACCATCCGCTCCACCACCTCCGGCGGGATCGGGGGCGGGGCGTTCTTTGCACTTTCTGCAAGTTGCTCGGGCTGGCGGGCGTAGTACGGGTGCGAGGCGGGGAGGCGGATGGCGACGACGCAATCCCAATCGTCATCAGCCCAGCGCCAGTACCGCGCGATGCTACTGCTGAAATGACCATCGGCCTCTATCTGATGATTGTATTGGAGGGTTTCCGCATCCCCCAACCACTCCGGCCTTTTCCCGTTCACCGGGATAGCGGGTCCCCAATCCACGGCGCTGGCCTGGTCGGTCATGCGGGGTCTCCCGGCGTCGAAGGGGCGGAGGCACGCTCACGGAAGGCGATGGCGTTCTCAAGCTCACCGTCGCGCACGTCACGCCAGCGCCGACCCTTGGTGTAGAATTGGAGGTGGCAGGGACCGTCTTGCGAATAGACCGCCAGATAGTGCGATGCCTCGCGCATGGCGGCCAAGGATGGCCCCTCTACGCCCGCCACCGACTGCCCTTCCTGCATAAGTCGGAAGCGCATAGTGTCGGCAATAGCAGCAGGCGTAGCGGGTTCCGCTCGCCACCCGGCCTCATCGTCTGCGTGCCAATCTTCGGCTTCATCACGGGTTGGGTAAACCGTGGCGTGCCCCCTATGCTTGGTCCACTCCCATTTGCCATTCCGGCATACTCGCCAATGTGCGCCATCGCTGGCCGCGATAATCCACCCGCCCTCGCGTCCGTCCGTCATGCGGGCAACTGATCAAAAAGGGCGCGAGCCGCATCCTGATGCGTCACAACCGGATCACGACGTCGGCGAAACCTGAATAGGCGGGCGATAGCGCGGACCATGAAACCGCCAGCATCCTCATCAAATGATTGACCTTTGGCGAGTTCCGCTCTGAATGCGTTGATCTCGGGCCAACCGATGCGGTCGATGGCGTCAATGATGACCTGTCGCTCATACGACCCGCTAGGAACGGGGATCGTCTCGCCCTCAAAACGCTCACGCTCGCAACAGTCGATCTGAAATACGCTGCTGTCAAAAGACGGCTCGCCAGACCATATGCCTGCCGGTCGGTCGCCGATGCCGGCGGGCCACATGACGCGGCCAGGGTGGTCAGCTTCATAGCTGTCGCAGATTTCACCGATGAGGCTTACGAGGCGATGCTGGTGTTCCCGACTGATGCTGACCGGAGCGCCGAACACAATCTCTATAGTGCTGATGCTGGCGGCCTCTACTGTGTCAGTCACACTCCGTCTCCTTTGGGGTGGGGGTTGGCGAGGGCGGCGGGGGCATCATCAGCGAGACGGAGGGGCAAACTCGCCTCACCCGTGAGTGAGGCCAGCCCGGCGCGCATAATCTGCCCGGTCATGTAACCGTGAACTTCCGCCTTTGCCTTCTCGACGGTCCCCTCAATATGTTCGTCGAACTGATCGGCGATGAAGGGTATATGACCACGGAGACGGTCTGCGCCCGCCATGATCTTCGCCTTCAAAGCGTCGGCCTTCACCTTTGATAAGCCAAGACCGTCCACCGAGTTAGCAGCGGCTTCAAGATCGGCCATGGCCGCGTCGATTGCCGCTTTGGCTTCCGCTCCGAATTGGCTGGCGCGACTTTCTGGCGCTGGCAGGCCGGGGACAACGCCTTCACCGCGCAACCATGTCAGGGTGCACGGAACACCGGAGCCGACATTGGGGGTAGAGACGAAAGTCGCCCACTGAGCCTCCGATAACTCCACCTCAATGTACTGGCCCTGTTCAAAGAACCAATCATTGCTGAGGTTACGGCGCAACTGAGAAGCTGCAATACTAATGGTCAACCTAGCGTGATGGTCGAAGTCTGAACCATACAGATATGAGTGTCCGCCGGACGAGCGAGAAACGCTGATCTGCGCAAAAGCTGGATGCGTCGTCACCGTCTCGCCAGAGGAAGAATCCCGTGGATCGTTCCTCGTCACGGGGGCCTCGATACGTCGTGCCATCACACCCTCTCCTGCTGGCGGAAAAGGGTAGCCACCGATTTCAGTTCAAGGACTGGACAAAGCCCGAACATTTCGGAGGGTAGCCCTCGTACGGAATTGATTCCGCACGAATGAATGTGCCCTTGTCGGGCATCCAGCGCAACCATTATTTTTGTCCTTTCCCGTGGGTTTGCGGTGAGCCGTTGGCTAACCCAACCGCTCGGTTAGCCATTACCTTGCTCATGGCGCTGTCCGCGCGGTCGCCCCTGGCATCCTCGCCAGCGTAGCGCCGATACTCGCGGACGGTCTTGTGGCCGGTGATCGCCATGCCTTCGTCGTCGGTGCATCCGGCCTCTCGGCATCGCCTGGCGGCGGACTTACGGAGCCCGTGCGGCGAGCAATGCGGGATGCCGGCGGAGACGCACGCCTTCTTCATCATCCCGTAGAAACCCTTCGGCGTGAACGGCTCGCCACGGTTCGACTCCAACAGCGTGTGTTCGCCCAGCGGACCGGCCGCCAGCGCTTCCTCCAACGGCTCGACCACGGGCACGTCCACGGCGTTGCTGGTCTTGCTCTGATTGAGCCGGATGCGCCCGCCGGCGATCGTCTGCGCCGTCATGTAGCGCACGTCGCCCGACCGCTGCGCACCGTAGAGCAGGAGCGCGAAAGCGAGGCGTGGCTTCGTGCCGAGCTTATGCTTCGCCTCAAACGCCGCCAGCTCGTCCTCCGACCACTGGTGATAGCCGGTTGTCTCAGCCTTTGGCGGGCGGGTGTCCTTCACAGGGTCGAAGCCTTCGGGCACGAGCCGGGCACGACGGGCGATGACGAACAGGAGTTTGAGCAACTTGCGCAGGCGAGCGGCTGCGTGCGGTTTCTCGCGCATGGTCGTCATCAACCGCGAGATATGCTCGGCGTCGAACTCCTTCATAGGCCGGGCGCCGAACGTGTCGCGGAACCGCTCTAGGACGCCACGATAGACCACCTGCGTCGAAGCTCGGAGGTCGAGGAATGCAGCATCTGCGTAGTAGCGTGCGATCACATCAGCCACGCTACCGGGCGTGAGGCGGGAAGGGGGCTCGGCCTGCACCTCTCCGGCAAGCGCAGCGGCATATTCGAGGTCGAACGCCTTCGTTCCGTGCGGCTGCTTGAAGTAGTGCGTCCGATGCCCCTTGCGCCGGAAGCGCCAGCGGACCTTGCCGTGACGATCCTTGAAGCTGGACACGTAGAGGTGCTTTCGCGGCACTAGCGAGCACCGAACGCGTCGATCAGAGCATCTAGGTCGTTTGTCGCCTGAGGCGCCATCGGAGACGATGCCGGAATGATCGCCATGGACCCGTCAGCTTGAATGACGACCGCGGCGTTCACACCAGCCGCTTGAGCGCCACGGAAAGCTCGCGTCACGTCGCTCTGCGAGAACGGCGACCGTCGATGCTGGCGCACGCTACCCATTCCCCACCTCCACCGCCGGCACGTCGGCCAGTGCGCGAGTGGCGCGGTACTCTGCGCCTGTCGTCGCGCCCTTTTCGCCGTTGCATCGCTCGCAAGCGGCCACGACATTGTTGCGCGCGTTGGTGCCGCCTCGCGAGATAGGTAGGTCGTGATCCAGCGTTGCTGCCCACCCCGGCCGCGCTTTCGTGGCATCACGCGTCATCTGCCGACAGCAGTAGGCGCACCGCCAGCGCTGCGTCTGACAAAGTTCTTCCAGCAGCCGACCAGGGCGAGACTGACGGATAGCTTTGGTCTGCCGCGCAGCTACCCGAGCATCCGAAATGCGCGCTGGCGGTGACGCTAGAAAGCGCTCCATCCGGGCCGCTGCCTTTTCTGGGCTATCTTTGCGGATGCGCCTCATTTAACCGCCCTCCTATCGCCCAGCGCGCGGATGGCGGCGGCTATGTCGAGCGCCGCGTCTTCGACTCGACGCCATGCCTCTGCCGTATCGCAGGGCAGCGGCTGCGGCTGATCCTTGGCCCGTGCGGCGACCCTAGCGAGGTCATCCGCCACCTTCGCCGCCTCGTCCCGCCCGGCCGCGCGCTGCTCGGCTGCGATCTTGACCGCGAAGTCGAGCATCTGCTGGCGGCTGTAGGCAGGATAGCTGTGATCGGCGTACGTCACGGCTGGGCGGATGCCAGGAACGCCTTCATCGCCGTCCAGCACCTCCCGCGCCCTCTCCATCGGGTCCGTCATCGAGAGCCTCCCTGGCGAGCGTTCTTGTCGTTGTGGCGATCATGCCACGCGACGTGCGACGCGAAGTCGGCGCTCATTGCCGGATCACGGCCCTTCACCTTGCGAAACGCCAGCACTCCGCCGTAGTGAAACGAAATGTTGGTGGTGAAGCGTTCGTCTGCGCGCTTAGGCCATATCAGCCACTGGCGCTCGAACCACGCTTGCGTTTCCGATCCACCATAGGTGTATTCGGATGTACCGTCAGCTTGATTGTCATCGCTCACTTCCCCTGCTCCTGTATGTAGGCGCGGACGGCGAGGCCCAAGCTCGTATGCGTGAACACATACTTGTGCGCTGCGTAGAAACTGGGCCGGTAGGAGAAGATGCCGACATCGTCTGCTAGGCCGCTAGCGATCAATGCCTGTCGCGTGTGTCCGCTATATGCATAG
>Ga0325400_1004022_pt1 | contig 13499 bp, 11 predicted proteins | sample PopdelMetagenome_2_FD_205662 | JGI IMG/M metagenome (GOLD analysis project Ga0325400, IMG submission 205662) | Populus deltoides microbial communities from Bellville, Georgia, United States - Xylem-PdKOR-R1 | ecosystem: Host-associated > Plants > Phyllosphere > Stem > Wood/Secondary xylem... | reverse complement strand
AAGGTGCTGGAGGGGCGGCACGATTTCACCACCTTCCGCTCCGCGCATTGCCAATCCGCCAGCCCCCAGAAGACGCTGGACCGGCTGGTCGTAGAACGCGACGGCGAGCGGGTGACGATCCGCGCGGCGGCGCGATCGTTCCTCCACCACCAGGTGCGATCCATGGTCGGCTGCTTGGCGTTGGTCGGGCTGGGACGCTGGTCGGCAACCGATCTGGCCGACGCGCTCGCCGCACGCGATCGCCAACGGTTGGGCCTCAACGCGCCGCCGGACGGGCTGTTCTTCGTCGGCGCGACCTACCCTGACCCTAGCGGCTGAACCGCGCCGCCAGTTCGACATGGGTGGACCAGCGGAACTGACCCACCGGTTGCACCCAGTCGATGCGCCAGCCGCCTTCGACCAGGATCTTCGCATCGCGCGCGAAGGTACCGGGATTGCAAGACACATAGGCGATGCTGCCGGCCTTGCAGGCGGCCAATGCGGCGACCTGCTCGCGAGCGCCGGCGCGGGGTGGATCCAGCACGATCGCGTCGAACCGGTCGAGCTCGGCCGGCGTGAGCGGACGGCGGTAGAGGTCGCGGTGATCGGCGAAGACCGGTGCCTGCACGGCATTGGCGGCGGCTTTGAGCGACGCGATGGCATCCCGCGCGCCCTCGGCGGCGTAGACGCGGCCTGGCAGCGCCAGAGCGAAGGTGCCCAATCCGGCGAACAGGTCGGCAACCGTGCGCGCGCCGCCCACCGCCTCGCGCACGGCGTCGACCAACGCCGCCTCACCATCGGCGGTCGCCTGCAGAAAGGCACCGGACGGCAGTGGCACGGCCGCACGTCCCAAGGCGATGGTGGTGGGGCGCGGCTCCCACCGCGTCTCGGGCCCGAGCCCGTCGTCGATCGCCAGGCGGGCCAGGCCGTGGCGCTCGCCGAAGCTCACGATCGCCTCGGCGGCGGCTAGTCCCTCCGCCGCCAGCCCAGTGAGGAGTATGTCGGCACCCTGGTCGGCGCGCGCGAGGTGGACATCGATCCGGCGCTTGGCGCCGAGCCTGCTCAGGAGCGCGCGCAAGGGGGCAACCAGCGCGAACAGCTCCGGCAAGAGAATGTGGCATTCCTTGAGGTCGACGACCGCGTGGCTCTTCTCCGCCGCGAAGCCGAGCCGCCCGCGGTCGTAGTGGAGCGTCGCTCGGCGGCGAGACCGCGGCGGTGACAGGTGAACGGCACGGACCGGCGGCACCAATCCCTGCGCCGCGAGCGCGGACGCGACCCGATCGGCGACGAAGCCGGCAAAGCTTGGGTCGTCAAGGTGCTGGAGCTGGCAACCGCCGCAATCCGGAAAATGGCGGCATGGCGGCGATCGATGATGCGGGCCGGGTACCACGTCGCCCGTGTCGCTCAGCGTGTCGCCCGGCGCCGCGAACGCGACGTGACGGCCGTCCTCGGTGACGCCGTCACCCCGCGCGGCAACCCGGACCACGGTAACACCGGTCACAGCGCACGTCGCGCAGATGCGAGCGCGCGGGCGAGGTCGTCCGCCAGGAACGGACCGCGCGCACGATGGGCCGCCTCGACATGCAGCCACACCGCCGCCTCCACCGGATCAGCGACGCCCGCCGTCAGCATAGCCGCGATCGCGCCGGCAAGGACGTCGCCGGTACCTGCGGTGGACAGCCAGCGCTCGGCGCGGGCCATCGTTCGCGTGCGGCCGTCGGGATGAGCGACGACGGTATCGGGCCCCTTGAACACGACAGTCGCGCCGGCCCGGCGCGCGGCCTCGCGGGCGGCATCGATCTTGTTCCCCGACCAGGCACCGAACACCGCCGCGAACTCGCCGGCATGTGGGGTCAGGACCGCTCTCCGGTGCGGCGGGCGGGCGGCGAGGCGGCGCAGGCGCACTGCATCAAGGAGACGCAGCGCGTCGCCGTCGATCACCAGCGGGCAGTCGGAGGCCAGCGCGGCGTCCAGCTTCGCCGCCGCCTCCGCATCGCGGCCCAGGCCCGGACCGACGACGACCGCGCTGTGCGCCTCGCTCTTGCCCGCGAGGGCGGTGGCGAGCGCGTCCGGAGCCCAGCCGCGGCGTACCAGCGCATGCGGCGAGCCGCACTCCCGATCGGCGAGCAGCAGCGCGTAACCAGCGCCGGCATGGAGCGCCGCCTCGGCGGCCAGCGCTCCCGCCCCCGGCATGGTCCCGCCGATCACGACAACCAAGCCACGAGAATATTTGTGGTCGGACGCGGTAGGGGAGCCGATCGCGGGGCGGCCGATCGACCGGTCCGGCGTGACCTCCGCCGTTGCGGGTTCGCCGAGGCCGATGTCCAGCAACCGCACCGCGCCGCAACGGTCGGCGGCCGGGTAGAGGACGTGGGCAGGCTTCAATGCCCCGAGTGCGAGCGTGAGGTCGACCGTCACCGCGTAATCGTCGGGCACCTCGCCCCCGTCGCCGCCCAGTCCACTGGGGAGGTCGATCGCGATGCGGTAGCGCGCCGCGGCCAGCAAGCGGGCCAAGCGCCGCCCCGTTGCCGGCTCCAGCGGGCGCGACAGGCCTGTGCCGAACAGCGCGTCAACGCAGACTTTGCCGGGCCGGGCCTCGTCCATCGCCTCGACCGGCCCCGTCCAACGTGCCCGCGCTGCGCGGGCAAGATCGGTGCCGGGCTCACCCGAGGCGGCGACGCGCACCGGATGACCCCAGGCCGCCAGCGTCGCCGCAGCCACCCAGCCATCGCCGCCATTGTTCCCGGTTCCGCAGAGCAGCAGCGCCTCGTCGCCCCCCGCCAGGCGACGAACCGCAGCGGCGACCCCCTGCCCCGCCCGCTCCATCAGCGTGGCGAGCGAAATGCCCGCGGCGACCGCCCGCTGCTCCGCAGCCCGCATCGCGGCGGCGGTGAGGATCGGCTGACCTTCGATCGGGATCATCGCGGCGCAGCGGCGGCCTTCACCGTTGCGGGCAAGCGGTAACGCGCGTCGCCGACCGCGACCTCGATGCCGTCCCCCGCCAGTCCGACGAAGGCGGGGCGTGCCCCGTCGGCCGCGGCGACACCGCGCCCGTCATCGGTGACGCGCAGCCGGTGAAAGCCGCCGTCCGCGTCGCGCACGGTGAGCAAGATGCCCTGGGCGTCGCGGGTCCGCTCCACCGTGCAGGTCCGCGCAAAGGCCGCGTCGCCGCGGGCACAGGCGATGCGCCCGTCGTGTCGAGAGGACGGCGCGGCGGCCGCGTCGACCGTCTCGGTCAAGGGTTCGCCCCTCGCGGCCCCGGGCGCCGCGGCCGGGGGCGAGCCGCAGGCGGCGAGCGCCAGTGCCAGCGCCGATGCGCTATATGTCCGCATAGACATGGGTTTCGCTCCTCGCGCCGGGATGCGTCACGGCCCCGGCATGGGCCGGGCCAACGGTGCGGGCATAGCGCCACAATGCCCCGGACTGGTAATCGTTGGCGCGCGCGCGCCAGGCGGTGCGGCGCTCGGCCATCACCTCGGCCGCGACGAGGAGATCGATCGTCCCCGCTTCCGCGTCGATCCGTATCCGGTCGCCATCCTCGACCAGCGCGATCGGCCCGCCCTCTGCCGCCTCCGGCCCGACATGGCCGATGCAGAAGCCGCGGGTCGCGCCACCTTCTCGCCCAGCCCCAGGCCGTACAGCGCGGCGGTGGTGGACAACATCTCGCGCATCCCCGGCCCACCCTTCGGCCCCTCGTAGCGAATGACCACGACCTCGCCCTCTTGGATCGCGCGCACCTCCACGGCGGCGAACGCATCCTCCTCGCGATCGAAGCAGCGCGCTGGCCCCTCGAAGGTAAGGCGACCCATGCCTGCGACCTTGACGATTGCGCCGTCGGGGGCGAGCGAACCGACGAGCCCGACGACACCGCCCGTCGACGTGATCGGCGCCGACGCGGGATAGATCACCTTCTGGTCCGGGTTCCAGGTGACCTCGTCGATGTTCTCGGCCAGCGTCCGGCCGGTCACGGTCATGCACTCGCCGTGTAGCAACCCCTCGGCCAGCATGGTCTTCATCAGCATGTAGACACCGCCCGCATCGTGCATGTCGCGCGCGACGTAGCGCCCGCCCGGCTTCAGATCGGCGAGATAGGGAGTTTGCTTGAAGATGCGCGCGACATCGTGAAGGTCCAGCGGGATGCCGCACTCGTTCGCCATGGCAGGCAGGTGCAGCGCCGCGTTGGTGGAGCCGCCGGTCGCAGCCACGACCCGTGCGGCGTTCTCGAACGCTTCGCGCGTGCAGATCGCGCGGGGGCGCAGATCGGTGGCTAGCAGCTCCATGACCTGGGCACCCGCCGCCACCGCCACCTGTTCGCGCGAGCGGTAAGGAGCGGGCGCCATGTTGCTGTTGGGTAGAGACAATCCGATCGCCTCGCCGACACAGGCCATGGTGTTGGCGGTGAACTGTCCCCCGCAGGCGCCGTGCCCCGGACAGGCGACCTTCTCCAGCGCGTGCACCTCCTCCAGCGGACAGGCGCCGGCGGCATAGCGTCCGACCACCTCGAACACATCGACGACGGTGACGTCGCGGTCACGGTAGCGGCCCGGCAGGATGGATCCGCCATAGACGAAGATCGACGGAATGTTAAGGCGCAGCATCGCCATCATCATGCCGGGCAGCGACTTGTCGCATCCCGCGAAGCCGACCAGTGCGTCGTAACAGTGGCCGCGAACCGACAGCTCGATCGAGTCGGCGATGACCTCGCGACTGACCAGCGACGATTTCATGCCCTGATGCCCCATGGCGATGCCGTCGGTCACGGTGATGGTATTGAACCGCCGCGGCATACCCCCGCCCTGCTCCACGCCGCCGCGGCACGCATCTGCCTGGCCATCCAGCGCAGTGTTGCATGGCGCGCTGTCGTTCCCCGCCGAGACGATCCCGACGAAAGGCCGGGCGATCTGCTCCTCCGACAGGCCCATGGCGTAGTAATAGCTACGGTGAGGGGCGCGTTCGGGCCCGACGGACACGTGGCGGGAGGGGAGGCGCTGCTTGTCGAAACGGCTCATGAAGCGGCGTTATGCCGGGGGTGGCGGGGAGCGCAACACCCTGCGCGCCCTTCGCCGCCGGCAGGGGCGGTCAGAGGGCGTCGAGCGCCTTGGCGACCCCGTCCATGGTGAAGGGTTTCAGCAGGCGCGGGCGATCGCGGAAACGCTCGTCCACGCCTTCCTCGGTGCCGCCGGTCGCGAACACGAACGGGATGTCGCGCGCGGCAAGCGCCTCCGCGACGGGGGTGCTCTTCTCGCCGCCGCGCAGATTGACGTCGAGGATCGCGGCATCGATCGTCTCGCCGTCCAGCTGGGCCAGCGCGGTATCGACCGAGTCCGCCACCCCGACGACCCTCCGGTCGAGCACCTCCAGGAAATCCTCCAGCATCATCGAGATCAGGGGCTCGTCCTCGACCACGAGGATGCGGGTACGATCGGTCATCGCGGCCGCTCTAGCGGGTGGCGCCTCACCGCGCCAGCCCTCCCCCCGCGAGCGCGATGCGCGTCGCCTCGGCGAGTTGCTGCACGGAGAAGGGCTTGGGCAGAAACGCCACCTGGTCGATATCGATCGAGCGGCGCAGCTGCTCCTCGGCATAGCCCGACATGAAGAGGACGGGCAGGTCCGGGTACCGCTCCCGTGCGCGGCGGACCATGGCGGGGCCGTCCATGGTCGGCATCACGACATCGGAGATGAGCAGGTCGGGGCGACCGCTCTTCGCCAGCAACTCCAAAGCACTCTCGCCATTGTCGGCGGTGAGGACGGTATAGCCCTGGCGCGTCAGCGCGCGCTCGGCAACCGCACGGACCATGTCCTCGTCCTCCACCAGCAGCACGGTGCCCGATCCCCACAGCTCGCCGACCTTGGGCGCGTTGCGCGGCGCGGCGCGCGCGGGCACCGCCGGCGCGGCGTGGACGGGCAGGTAGACGGTGAAGGTGGCGCCTCCCCCCGACCCGGACCCGGACCCAGACCCGAACTTGGAGTCGGCGAAAATCCAGCCGCCGGATTGTTTGACGATCCCATAGACGGTGGAAAGGCCGAGGCCGGTGCCCTTGCCCAGTTCCTTGGTGGTGAAGAAGGGTTCGAAGATCTTGGGCAGCACTTCCGGCGGGATGCCGGTGCCGTTGTCGCGGACAATCAGCGCGGTGTAGTCGGCAGGCGGCAGGATGTCGGTGGGGAGCTGGCGCACCTCGTGCGCGGACACGCCGCGGGTCTGGATGAGGAGGTGCCCGCCGCCGCGCGGATTGGCGGCGAGGATCGCGTCGCGCGCGTTGACCGCCAGGTTCACGACGACCTGCTCCAGCTGGCCCGGATCGGCGCGCACCGGACCCAGGTTGCGGCCGTGGGTCACCTCCAGCACCACCTGCTCCCCCATCAGCCGCTTGAGGAGGTTGGAGACTTCCGAGACGACGTCGGGCAGCTGCAGGATCTGCGGCCGCAGCGTCTGCTGGCGGGAGAAGGCGAGGAGCTGTCGCGTGAGGCCGGCGGCGCGGTTCGAGTTGGTGCGGATCTGCTGAATGTCGTCGTAATCGCTGTCGCCGGGGGAGTGGCGCATCAGCATCAGGTCGCAATGGCCGATGATCGCGGTCAGGATGTTGTTGAAGTCGTGCGCGACGCCCCCGGCCAGCTGGCCGACCGCCTGCATCTTGGTGGCCTGCGCGACCTCGCGCTTCAGCCGGCTCTCCTCCGAATTATCCTTGAGGCTGAGCAGCACGGCCGCCTCGCCCATGCCCCGCGCGCCGGCGATGGTGAGCACCACCGGTTCGTCGGGACGGTCCTTCAGCCGCACCGCCAGATCGGACGATTGCGTGGCCCCGCCGGCGAAGCGGCGAACTGTGTCGGCGACCGCCGCCTTGTCCTCGCGCAGCACCAGATCGCCCGGGTAGAGCGGCGGCGCGGCGGCATCGACGCCCGCGGCGCGCAGGAACGCGTCGTTCATCTGGAGAAAGCGACCGTCACGGTCGACCAGCGCCAACCCGATCGGGAGCAGACTGACCAGGGTACGGACGTGCGCCACCGCGCCGCCTGCGACCGCCGGCTGGTCGGCGGCGGGATCGTCCAGCAGCAGGATCAGCAACGGCGCGTCAGGCCCCTCCAGGAACGGCACGGGCAACAGCCGGAGCGGCACGCCCTTTGCGCCCTCGCGCTCGAAGCGAAGCAGGCCGCGGTGATCGGTGACGAGCAGGCGGCCGAAATCGTGGCCGGTGAGGTCGCCCTCGCCCCCTGCGGCCCGGGCGGCCAGGACACGGTTCGTCGCGGCAGTGCGGCCGTCGGGGGTCACCAGCGCCGCCATGACGCCGGCCCGCCCCAGCCGATCGCCGGTGGGGCCCGCCACCAGCGCGGCGGCCGTGGCGGCGTGGTCGTCCTGCACGACCGCGGCGAAACGCCACACAAGGGCATCGCCCGTCTCGCCTGCGCGGACGACACGGCCGTCGACGCGGCCGCCATCGACCAACAAGCCGGGGGCAAGGCCTTCCCCGTCGCGCCATGCGGCGCGGCCGGCGGCACCGATGCGCGCGACCCCGTCGTCGCCGAGCGGCAGGCCCGGCGGCGTCGGCAATCCGCCGAACAGCGCATCGAACCGATCGTTGGCGGAGACCAGACGACCGGCGCGGTCGGTCACCGCGATCGCGTCGCCGCTCGCCTCCGCCAGGACGCGGGCGAGGCTCCAGTCGATCCATCCCCCCTCCATCGCGGGGGCGGGCGCCATCAGTCGCCAGGCGACCGCGGCGCCGCCGGCGACCACCGCTGCGGCGGCGAAGCCCGCGGCCAAGGCCATGCTGCCGACCAGCCACAGGATCAGCCCGGCCGCGAGGATCGCCGCGGCGACGGTGACGAGCGCTGCGGCGCGCGCGGGGGTGGGCATTGGCATCGACGCTCGTCTTCGGGCGGGAAGGCGTCGGGCGTCAAGCGATGGCTGTCGCCCGCCTGACCGCCCCGTCAATCACATGCCGATCGCGCCCGTTCCTTTGGCAGCATGGCCGAACGGCCCGCCCGCCGCGCGATGCCGGACGCCCCCGGCTTGACCGCGCGCCTTACCAGATCCGGACGCGCTTCTCGGGCGGGAGCACCATCGTCTGGCCCGCGCCGGGCTTGTAGGCCGCGTACCAGGGGTCGAGGTTGCGGACCACCCAGACCCGCTCCTTGGAAGGTGAATGCGGATCGGTGAGGAGGCGCTGGCGGAGCGCCGCCTCCCGGTAGTTGCGCCGCCATACCTGCGCCCAGCCGAGATAGAAGCGCTGGTCGCCCGTGACCCCGCCGATGACCGGCGCGGGCTTGCCGCCCAAGGAGGCATGGTAAGCGTCGTACGCCGCCGACAGGCCGGCTAGGTCGGCGGTGTTCTCGCCCAGCGTCAACCCGCCCTTGACGTGGAAGCCGGGCAGCGGCTCGTAGGCGTCGTACTGCGCCACCAGCGCGTCGGTGCGCTGCTTGAAGGCGGCGACGTCGGCGGGCGTCCACCATTCGGCGAGCGCCCCCTTGATATTGAACTTCGACCCCTGGTCGTCGAAATGGTGGCTGATCTCGTGACCGATCACCGCGCCGATGCCGCCGTAATTGACCGCCGGGTCGGCGTTGGGATCGAAGAAGGGCGGCTGCAGGATCGCCGCCGGGAAGGTGATGGCGACCAGCGTCGGGTTGGCCTGCGCGTTGACCGTCATCGGGGTCATGCCCCATTCCCAACGGTAGACCGGCTTGCCGAGCTTGCCGACCTGATAATCGTGACGCCACTGCGAGGCGCGCAGCGAGTTGCCGAACGCGTCGCCCGGGCGGATCGCCAGCGCGGCATAGTCGCGCCATTGATCGGGATAGCCGATGCGCGGGGTGAAGGCGGCGAGCTTGGCGACCGCTTGGCTCTTGGTCGCCGGCGTCATCCAATCGAGCTTCTGCACCCGCGCGGTCATCGCCGCCAGGACGTTCTTGACCAGCGTGTCCGCCGCCGCCTTGGTCGCGGGCGGGAAGTAGCGCGCGACATAGAGCTTGCCGACATCGTCGGTCAGCGCGCCTTGGGTGAAATCGACCGCGCGCTTCCAGCGGAGCTGCTGTTCGGGCGTGCCGTTGAGGGTGGTGCCGAAAAAGGCGAACTGCTCCTTGTCGAACGCCGCCGGCAGCACGTCGGCATAGCCATCCAGGCTGCGGATCAGGAGCTGGTCGCGGAGCACCGCGACCGGCGCGGCGCCGACGAGGCGCGCCATGCCGGTGATCGCGGACGGCTGGCCGACGATGATCGTCGGTTGCGTCAGCTTCTCGGCGGCGAGGAAGCCCGCGAAGTCGAAGCCCGGCGCCGCCTGCGCGAGCGCGGCCACCGTCATCTTGTTGTACGTCTTGTCCGCGTCGCGGCTCTGGATGCGGGTCCAGTGGACCTTGGCGATCTCCGTCTCGAAGTCGACCACCGCCTTGGCGCGCGCGGCCGCATCGGGTTCGCCGGCAAGGGTGAACATGCGTGCGATGTGCGCCTGATAGGCGGTTCTGGCCTCAACCAGCTTGGGGTCGGCACTGAGGTAATAGTCGCGGTCGGGCAGGCCCAGTCCGCCCTGGCGCATCGCGACCGCGTAAATGTCGGGCTGCTTGGCGTCGCCGGAAACGCCGACGTTGAACGGCACGGATACGCCGTTGCGGTCCGCCTCCGCGAGGAGCGCCGGGTAGTTCGCCTTGGTGACGGCCTTAACCTTGGCGAGCCATGCGCGTGCGGGGGCGAGCCCCTTCGCCTCGATCGCCGCGACATCGAGGTAGGCGGCATAAGCGGTGCCGATCTTGGAGCCCGTGGCCTTCTCCGCCTCCAGGATGCCGTGGGTGCGTTCGCGCGACAGGTCGGCGAGCTTGTCGAACGCGCCGTAGCTCGACTTGTCGGCGGGGATCGCGGTCGTCTTCAGCCAGCCGCCATTGGCGTATTCGTTGAAGTCGTCGCCCGGCGCGGCCGCCTTGTCCATCCCGTCCTCGTCAAAGCCGTAGGTGCCGATCTGCGGACGGGCGGTGTCCTGCGCGGTGACGGCCGCGGTGGTCGAGGCGAGGAGGGCGGCGACGAGGAGGCGGGTCATGGTCGGCCTTTCGTAAGAGGGTGCGAGTGCGGCGCTGCTCATGCTCTACCCCGGCATGCCGCCGGGGCGGAGCCGAGCCGTCCTACCAGATCTTCACGCGGTTGGCGGGGGCAAGGTAGGTCGCATCGCCCTGCTTCACCCCGAAGGCGGCGTACCAGGGGTCAAGGTTGCGGACCACCAGCGTGCGTTGATGCCCCGGCGAGTGCGGATCGGACAGCAGCGCCTGACGGAGCGCCGGCTCGCGCCACTTGATCCGCCAGACCTGCGACCAGCCGTAATAGAAGCGCTGATCGCCGCTGATGCCGTCGATCGTGGGCGCGGGCTTGCCGCCGAGCGACTTGTGATAGGCGTCGAGCGCGACCGTCAGCCCGGCCAGGTCGGCGATGTTCTCGCCCAGCGTCAGCTCGCCGTTGACGTGCTGGCCGGGGATCGGCTCGTAAGCGCTGTACTGCGCCGCCAGCGCGTCGGTGAACGCCTTGAAGCGGGTCACGTCGGCGGGGGTCCACCAATCGGCGAGCTTGCCGGTGGGGTCGTACTTGCGCCCCTGATCGTCGAAATGGTGGCTGATCTCGTGGCCGATGACCGCGCCGATCGCGCCGTAATTGACGGCCGGGTCGGCCTTGGGATCGAAAAAGGGCGGCTGCAGGATCGCGGCCGGGAACACGATCTCGTTCATGGTCGGGTTGGCGTAAGCGTTGATGGTCATGGGGGTCATGAACCATTCCGCCCGGTCGATCGGGCCACCCAGCTTCTTCAGGTCGCGGTCATACTCGAAGGCATTCGCGCGCGCGACGTTTCCGACCAGGTCGCCGCGGGTCACGCGCAGCGCCGAATAGTCGCGCCACTCGGTCGGGTAACCGATCTTGGGCGTGAACGAGGCGAGCTTGGTCAGCGCCTTGGCCTTGGTCTCCGGCGCCATCCACTCCAGCTTCTTCAGCCGCTCGCCCATCGCCGCGACGACGTTCCGGACCAGCTCATCGGCGGTCGCCTTGGCCTCAGGCGGGAAGTACCGGGCGACGTACTGCTTGCCGATGTCCTCACCCAGCGCGCCCGACGTGGCGCCCACCGCGCGCTTCCAACGGACCTGCTGCTCCGGCGTGCCCGACAGGGTGGTGCCGTAGAAGGCGAAGTTGGTGCGGTCGAAGTTGTTCGACAGATAGGGCGAAAAGCTGCGCAGCACGCGCAGCATCGCATAGTCCTTCAGCACCGGCAGGGGTGCATCGGCGAACACCTTGGCCTCGCCCGTCACCGCCGACGGCTGAGCGACGAGGTAATAGGGCCGGTTCGCGACGCCCATCGCGGCCATGTACTCGGTCCACGGGAAACCCGGCGCCTTGGCGGCGAAGTCGGCCGCAGCCCATTTGTTGTAGGTCTTGTCGGCGTCGCGGCTGTCGACGCGGGTCCAGTGGGCGGTGGCGATCGCCTTTTCCAGACCGAACACCGCCGTGGCGCGCGCCTCCGCGTTCGGCTCGCCCGCCAGCGTCAGCATGCGCGCGAGATACGCCTGGTAGGCGGTCCGCACGGCCGCGAGCTTCGCGTCGTCCTTCAGGTAATAGTCGCGGTCGGGAAGGCCCAGGCCTGACTGGCCGAGGCTGACGGCGTAGGTGTCGGGCGCCTTGTCGTCCTGTCCGACGCCGACCCCGACCAGCCCGCCGACGCCCTGGCGCTGAAGCTTGGCCATCTCGGTCGCGAGCCGCGTCTTGTCGGATGCGGTCTTCAGGCTGGCGAGCCACGGCTTGATCGGGGCGACACCCTTCGCGTCAACCGCGGCCTGGTCCATGTAGCTGGCGAAGAAGTCGCCCGACTTGTTGCCCGGCTGCGCCGCCGCGGCCTCCAGGATGGTCTTGGTCCGCTCCAGCGACAGGTCCTGGAGCGCGTGGAACATTCCAAAGGAGGAGCGGTCGGACGGAATTTCCGTCGTCTTGTACCAATTGCCGCTGGCATGGTCGAAGAAGTCGGCGCCCGGTTGGACGGCCGTATCGCGCCCGCCAAGATCGAAGCCGAAGTCGCCGATCTGCGGACGGTCCGCGTTCGCCGGCGCGACCGGTCCGACCGCGGCGCCGCTTACGGTCTTGGTCGACGGGGCTTGCGGCGCCCGCGCCTGCTGCGCGACGGCGATCGTCGAGGCGGCGGAGGCGAGCAGAAAGACGGCGAGAACCGGCGTGCGCATCGATGATCCTTGAAGATGGTGAATCAGGATGCGGCGTGTTGTAGCCGGGCCAAACGGCCCGTCAATCGATCCCCCTCAATCTACTGCGCTCAATTCGCCTTGTGTGTCCGGCGGTTGCGCCAGCGATGCGCGATCCATAGCCGCCAGCCGAGCGCCGTCACGGCATAGCCGACCAGCGCCGCGACGACGGTAATGACCAGCAGCCCCAGGACCAGCGCAGGTCCCGCGTCCCACAGCCGTTGCAGCCATCCGGTCGCCGCCTCCGCCACCGGCTGGGCGACCGCGGGGGCGTTGGACCGGAGCAGCCAGGCGCCGACCTGATAGGCGGCGAACAGGATCAATGGCGTGGTAAACGGGTTGGTGATGAAGGTGACCAGCGCCGCCACCGGCACGTTGGCGCGGAACGGCAGCGCGATCAGCGCCGCGATGGCGATCTGCGCTACGGGGAACAGGATGCCCGCGACCATGCCCAGCGCCACGCCGCGCGGCACCGACCGGCGGGTGAAGCGCCACAGCGCCGGGGCCAGCACCCGGTGGGCGACCGGCCGGAGCAGGCGATTGCGCTCCATCGACTCGCGGGTCGGCATGGTGCGGCGGCACCAGTCGAGCGAACGCTGCCACAGGCCCATCGCAGGCGTGCTGGTCGTCAACCGCGGTCGCGCATGATGCGGGCGGCGTCGCGCTTCCACTCGCGCTCCTTGATCGCCTCGCGCTTGTCATGGTCCTTGCGGCCCTTGGCGAGTGCCAGCTCCACCTTCGCGCGTCCCTGCCCGTTGAAGTAGACGGACAGCGGCACCAGCGTCATCCCCTGCCGCGCCACCGCCCCGTGCAGCTTGTTGATCTCGCGTTCGTGAAGAAGGAGTTTACGGGGGCGCTTGGCCTCGTGGTTGAAGCGGTTGCCGTGGCTGAACTCGGGCACGTTGGCGTTGACCAGCCACACCTCCGCGCCGCGCACCTCCGCATAGGATTCGGCGATCGAGCCCTCGCCGAAGCGCAGGCTCTTCACCTCCGTCCCGGTCAGGGCGATGCCCGCCTCGTACACGTCGTCGATGGAATATTCGAAGCGCGCGCGGCGGTTCTCGGCGACGATCTTCTTCTTATCGAAGGCGGTGGGTTTGGGGCGCGACATGGGATCGGCGATGTAGGCAGCACGGCGGGCGTTGGAAAGCGGCTCGCGACAACGGAGCGATGGTCAGCGGCGAGTTGATGCCGCGGCGATGATGGAACATCGTCAGCTGACTGGCGAGGGCCAGCGATGCCCGGCGGGAGGGCGGGTCGATCCCGCCCCGCGCCTGCTCGCCCACGGCGCCCCCTCCCCCGCACCGGCT
>Ga0325400_1004021_pt1 | contig 13499 bp, 8 predicted proteins | sample PopdelMetagenome_2_FD_205662 | JGI IMG/M metagenome (GOLD analysis project Ga0325400, IMG submission 205662) | Populus deltoides microbial communities from Bellville, Georgia, United States - Xylem-PdKOR-R1 | ecosystem: Host-associated > Plants > Phyllosphere > Stem > Wood/Secondary xylem... | reverse complement strand
GCCGAGCGGAAGGAGGACGCGACCACGTCCGCCACCACCTGCTCGGGCAGCGCCGTGGAATCGACGATCATCGCGTTGATGCCCCCGGTTTCGGCGATCAGCGGCACGATCGGGCGGTCGTCGTCCGCCACCAGCGCGCGCGCGATCCGCTTGGCGGTGGCGGTCGACCCGGTGAAAGCAACGCCCATGACGCGGCGGTCGCCGGTGATCGCGGCACCGACCTCGGGTCCGCCGGGCACGAGGATCAACGCGTCGGCGGGGATGCCCGCCTCATGCGCCAGCTCGACCGCCTGCTTGGCGATCGCCGGCGTCTGCGGCGCGGGCTTGGCGATCACCGTGTTGCCCGCCACCAGCGCGGCCACCGTCTGCCCCAGGAAGATCGCCAGCGGGAAGTTCCACGGCGCGATCGTCGCCCACACGCCGCGCCCCTCGACGTGGAGCGTGTTGCGCTCCCCCGTCGGTCCGGACAGCTCGACCGATCCGAGCCGCCGCCGCGCCTCCACCGCGTAGTAGCGGCAGAAGTCGGCGGCCTCACGGACCTCGCCGATGGAGTCCGGGATGGTCTTGCGCGCTTCCTGGACGCAGATCGCCATCAGTTCGTCGCGATGCTTCTCCAGCAGGTCGGCGAGCCTCTCCAGGCACGCCGCACGCTGGTCGACGGGTGTCGCGTTCCACGCCGGAAATGCCGCCGCCGCACGGTGGATCGCGCTCATGGCGGCCGCATGCGCCCGCTCGCCGAGCGTGTCCGCCTTAACCGCGAGGTCGGCGGGCCGGGTCACTGCCGCGACGGTGGCTTCCAGCGTCGGGCGGTCCGACAGGTCGATACCGGCCGAGTTGCGGTGTCCGTCGGCCGCCTTGAACAGCTCGACCGGCAGCGGGATCGACGGGTGTCGCGTCCCGCCCACCTTGGCGATCTTGGCGACCGGATCGGCGAGGATGTCCGCCTCGCTCAACCGCTCGTCGGCGAGCTGATGGACGAAGGACGAATTGGCCCCGTTCTCCAGCAGCCGCCGGACGAGATAGGCGAGGAGATCGCGGTGCCCGCCGACCGGCGCATAGATGCGGGTGTGATAGCCTCCCTCGCGCACCAGCCGCTCGTACAATCCTTCGCCCATCCCGTGCAGCCGCTGGAACTCGAAGTCGCGGCTGTTTCCCGCCCACTCCATGATCGTGGCGACCGTCAGCGCGTTGTGGCTGGCGAAAGCGGGGCGGATGTTTTCCGCCTCCAACATGTCGCGCGCCACCGCCATGTAGCTGACATCGGTCGCCGCCTTGCGGGTGAACAGCGGATAGTCGCTCAGTCCCTCGACCTGGGTGCGCTTGATCTCCGAATCCCAGTAGGCGCCCTTGACCAGCCGGACGTTCATCAGCCGACCGAGGCCGTTGGCCCATTGCACCACCGGCCGCGCGCGCTTGCCGTACGCCTGCACCGCCATCCCGAAACCATCCCAGCCCTTCAAGCACGGCAGTGCCGCGACACTGCCGATGATGTCGAGGCTCATCTCCAGCCGCTCGCTCTCCTCCGCGTCGACGGTTAGCGCGATCCCCTTGCCCGCGGCCTGGACGGCAAGGCTTTCCAGCATGGCGGTCAGTGCCGGCACACACTCGTCCCAGCGCGCGACCTCGTAGCGCGGATGGAGCGCCGACAGCTTGACCGATACCGAGTGCCCCGCCGCGGCATCCGCGCCGACCGCTTCGATCGCGCCCTCGTATGCTTTGAAGTAGCGCTCGGCGTCCGCGAAGGTCCGTGCCGCCTCGCCCAGCATGTCGAAGCTGGCGGTGAAGCCCCGGTTCTCGGGCCTGCGCATCCGCTTCGCGGCCTCTTCGATGGTGCGGCCCATTACGAAGATCTCGCCCATCATCCGCATCGCGGCGCCCACCGCCTGGCGCACGAACGGCTCGCCCGCGCGGCTGATCAGGCGGCGGAGCGGCCCCGCCTCACCCTCCCCCACCAGCGCGCGGCCCATCACCAAGCCCCAGGTCGCGGTGTTGACCAGCCGGCTATTCGACTGGCCGGTGTGCGCGCGCCAGTCGGCGTCGCCGATCTTGTCGGCGATGAGGAGGTCGGCGGTCTCGGGATCGGGCACCCGGAGGAACGCCTCGGCGAGGCTGAGCAGCGCCACGCCCTCCGACGAATTGAGCCGGTACTGCTGGAGGAACTGGTTCACCCATCCCCGGTTCTGCGCCTCGCGCAGGTCGGCGAGCAACCCGGATGCGTGCCCGAGCACCCGCGCGCGTGAGTCGGCACTCAGCGCGGCACGGTCCAGCAGCGCTTTTAGAACATCGGGTTCGGGGGCGCGGTACAGCCTCGCCATGGTCTGTCGGGGGTCGGACGCTACGGCAGCGGTCATCTTCGATCTTCCGGTCTAGTATGGGGTTGGCAAAGGGGGGCGTCCTTGCCTACACGCTGCTGGCGCTCTAGCCCCGAGGGGTCAGAAGGGGAACCGCCGTGACCGTGGACGAGATGAAGGCGCAGGTCGGCAGCGAGACGGTCAGCGACTGGGTGGAGGTCACCCAAGCCATGATCGATCGGTTCGCCGAGGCGACGGGCGACCGCCAGTTCATCCACGTCGATCCCGTCGCGGCCGCAGGGACGCCGTTCGGGGGCACGATCGCCCACGGCTTCCTGACGCTGTCGCTGATGCCGCTGCTCTCGTCCAAGGTGCAGGGCGCGCCCAGGCTCGACGGCGTCAGGATGGGCGTCAACTACGGCGGCAACAAGGTCCGCTTCCTCACGCCCGTCCGCTCGGGCTCGCGCGTCCGCGGCCGCTTCAGGCTGCTCTCCTTCGAGGAGAAGCGCCCGGGCCAGTTCCAGCAGACCACCGAATTCACCGTCGAGATCGAGGGCGCCCCCAAGCCCGCCCTCATCGCCGAGTGGATCAGCCAGACCTTCACCTAACTCTTCCTCCCCCTCCTGCAAGGGAGGGGCCGGGGCTGGATGGCGAGGCTTAGCCGAGCGTCCGACACCAGCCCCCGACGTTGCCGCCGACGCTTCTCGCGCCGGCACCCACCCCCCGCCTCTCCCTTGCAGGGAGGGGAGCAGAAGCGAGGCTCTCATGCGTTCCGCCGTTATCGTCTCCACCGCCCGCACCCCCATCGGCCGCGCCTATCGCGGCGCCTTCAACAACCTGCCCTCGCCCACCCTCGCCGGCCACGCGATCAAGGCGGCGGTAGAACGTGCCGGGATTGAGGGCGGCGAGGTCGACGACGTGGTGTACGGTGCCGCGCTCCAGCAGGGGCATCAGGCGGGCAACATCGCCCGCACCGCGCTGCTCCGTGCAGGCCTGCCGACCACCGTGTCGGGCATGTCGCTCGACCGCCAGTGCGCGTCCGGCCTGATGGCGATCGCGACCGCCGCGAAGCAGGTCGTGGTCGACAACATGGACGTCGTCGTCGGCGGCGGCGTCGATTCGATCAGCCTCGTCCAGACCCCGAAGATGAACGTCGCGCCTGATCCCGAACTCATCGCGATGCACAAGAACATCTACATGCCGATGCTCCAGACTGCGGAGGTGGTCGCCAGGCGTTACGGCATCACGCGCGAGCAGATGGACGCCTACGGCCTCCAGTCGCAGCAGCGCACCGCCGCCGCGCAAGCCGCTGGCCGCTTCGACGACGAGATCGTGCCGGTCACCGCCACGATGGCGATCGTCAACAAGGAGACCAAGGAGGTCAGCCACAAGGAGGTGACCCTCGCCAAGGATGAGGGCAACCGCGCCGACACCACGCTGGAGGGGCTCCAGAGCCTCAAGACCGTGATCGAGGGCGGCACGATCACCGCCGGCAACGCCTCGCAGCTGTCGGACGGCTCGTCGGCATCGGTGCTGATGGAGGAGAAGCTCGCCGAGCGGCGCGGGCTTACCCCGCTCGGCCGCTACGTCGGCATGGCGGTGGCGGGCACCGAGCCGGACGAGATGGGGATCGGCCCGGTGTTCGCGATCCCCAAGCTGCTCGACCGGTTCGGCCTCAAGATGGACGATATCGGCCTGTGGGAACTCAACGAGGCGTTCGCGGTGCAGGTCCTCTACTGCCGCGACCGGCTCGGCATCCCCGACGACCTCCTCAACGTCAACGGCGGCGCGATCTCGATCGGCCATCCCTACGGCATGTCCGGCGCGCGGATGACCGGCCACGCCCTGATCGAGGGCAGGCGCCGCGGCGCAAAGTACGTCGTCGTTACCATGTGCGTCGGCGGCGGCATGGGCGCGGCAGGGCTGTTCGAGGTGCTGTGATTGAACTTCAAGACCGCTGTGTTATTTACGCAGTCGGCGACGTCATAGGCGCCTTTCTGTGAGCCCCGGTCGTTGCAGCGACCGGGGCTCAAGTCGTTTGGGGCTGAGATCGCAGCCTGCATCCCGCCCGTGCACCTATCGCTGGCGCGCCTTGATTACCTCCAAGACCGGCGCCGCGAACGCGATGAGGGTGCCGAGAAACAGGCATAGGTCGGTGAACGTCATAGGTTCGTCCTTCCTGCATGACGGCAGGATTGCCGCCGTTGACCATCCTTGGTCGGTGAACAGGGTCGATCAACCGCTCGCTCTTGTAGGAAAGGCTTTCGACGAGAGCTCGCTTTCGCTGACGGAAGCGAGCGCAACCAACCCTCGCCCCCCTCGTTTTCCCGGACAAACCCCACCAGGAGACGCATATCATGGCCGAAAACAAGGACTCCCCCGCCGAGGTCGCCGCCAAGTTCCTCGACAAGCTGAAGGACAGCCCGTTCATCATGATCGGCCTGACCGACGGCCAGCATTCGGAGCCGATGAACGTCAAGATCGACGACGACCAGCCCAACGCGCTGTTCATCTTCTCCGGCCACGACAACCGGATCGCCAAGGGCGGCGATGCGATGGCGCAGTTCGTCGGCAAGGGGCATGACTTCTTCGCCTGCCTCGCGGGCAGCGTGTCCGAGGAAACCGACCGCGCGACCTTCGACAAGCTGTGGGACAACCGCGTCGAGGCGTGGTTCCCCAACGGGAAGCAGGATGCGCGCCTCAACCGTTTCGACGTCAGCAGCGCCGAATTATGGGAAACCGACGTGTCGGTGTCCGGCCGCGTCAAGATGCTGTTCGGCGGTACCATCACCGCCGGTGAATCGTCGAGCCACGCGGTTATCGACTCGGTCGGCTGATCGCGACCCGGGCAACAGGAGGGCCGCGCCGGACACCCCGGCGCAGCCCTTCACGTGTCAGGCGTTGGCCCCCATCCATTCCTCCAGCACCGGTGCGATCCGCTCGCGCCACTTGGAGCCGTTGAAGATGCCGTAATGGCCGACGCCCTCGGCCATCAGGTACCGCTTCTTGTCGTCGGGCAGCGCGGCGGCGAGCGACAGCGCCGCCCGGGTCTGCCCCAGCCCCGAGATGTCGTCGCGCTCGCCCTCGATCGCGAGCAACCCGACATCGGTGATCGCACCGGGATCGACCCGTCGCCCGCGATGCATCATCTCGCCCTTGGGCAGTGCGTGGCGCTGGAACACGACGTCGATGGTCTGGAGGTAGAACTCCGCCGTCATGTCGCACACCGCGCGATACTCATCATAGAAGTCCTTGGTGGCGCCCGCGCTCTCGCCGTCGCCGCGGACGAGATGCTTGTACATCTCCCAGTGCGACAGCATGTGGTTGCCGAGGTTCATCGACATGAACCCGGCGAGCTGCAGGAACCCGGGATAGACCCGCCGCCCCGCGCCCGGATAGGACATCGGCACCGACGCGATGACGTTCTGCTGGAACCAGGCGTGGGGCCGCTCGGTGGCGAGCGTGTTGACCGCGGTCGGCGCCTCGCGGGTATCCACCGGGCCGCCCATCATGGTCAGCGTCAGCGGCCGGTTTGGGTGCGCGTCGGCGCTCATCAGCGCCACCGCGGCGTAGCTGGGCACCGACGGCTGGCACACCGCCAGCACGTGCGACCGCGGCGCGTCGTCGGTCGCCATCGCCTCCAGGAAGCCGACGAGGTAGTCGACGTAATCGTCTAGGTCGAAACGACCGGCATCGGTCGGCACCAGCTTGGCGTCGCGCCAGTCGGTTATGTGCACGTCGGCCACCGGCAGCATCCGTTCCACCGTGCCGCGCAGCAGGGTCGCAAAGTGGCCCGACATCGGCGCCACGATCAGCAGCTTGGGCCCGCCCTCGATCCCGTCGCGACGGAACCGCTTCAGCTGGCCGAACGGCCTGCAGACCACGATCTCCTCCGTCACCGCCACGTCGCGGCCGTCGATCACGGTCGAATGCAGCCCGAACGCGGGCTTGCCGCGCGGCGCGGCGGCGTGCGCGAACACGTCCAGCGCCGACGCCATCACCGCGCCGCCGCCCAGATAGGCGAACGGGTTGGCCGGGTTCTGGAGCAGCCCGGCCCCCAAACCCGCCATCGCGCCGGCACTTGCCAGCATCTGACGCTGCATCTCATACGCATTGTAGAGCATCGGGTATCCTTCACCCTCCATATAGGTGCCCGCCGGTGGTAACGGAACCGAGCGCCATCGCAACGCGGTTCTTCCGCAACGCACCATTCGTTGGATCGCGCCGCCACTCCGGATCACCCGTCGACGTCGATCCGGGCGGGCGTTGAGCGCCACCGCCGCCGCTGCTAGGCGCGCGGCATGGCCGAACCCAACGCGCCCGAGCGCCCCCGCGGCAAGCTCGGCAGCCTCTCGATCGTATGGCGCCACGCGATCCGCTATCCCGGCCACATCGCGGCGGCGCTGCTGGCGCTGCTCACCACCTCGGCGGCGACCATCGCCATCCCTTACGGGTTCAAGCGGGTGGTCGATCGCGGCTTCGGCGCAGCCGGCGGCGATTTCGGCTCGTCGTTCCACTACCTCCTGATGATCGTGGTGGTGCTCGCGGTCGCCACCGCGATCCGCTTCTACTTCGTCTCGTGGCTCGGCGAGCGGGTGGTTGCCGACATCCGCACCGCGGTGCAGGCGAACCTGCTGCGCCTCTCACCCCGCTTCTTCGAGGAGAACCGCCCCTCCGAGATCGCGTCACGCCTCACCAGCGACACCGCCCAGATCGAGATGGTGGTCGGCTCCACCGTGTCGCTGGTGCTCCGCAACATGCTGACCGGCGTCGGCGGCCTCATCTACCTGTTCGCGATCTCGGCGAAGCTCGCCGGGCTGCTGCTGCTCGGCATCCCGCTGATGATCCTGCCGATGGCGCTGATGGGCCGCCGCGTCCGTACCCTGTCGCGCACCTCGCAGGACCGGGTGGCGGAGGTCGGGTCCACCGTGGTCGAGACGCTGGGCGCGATGCGCATCGTCCAGGCGTTCGGGCAGGAGGCGCGCGAGGGCGGCCGTTTCCGCGCCGCGGTGGAGGCGACCTTCGCCGCCGCCCGCAGCCGCGTCGCGTTGCGGGCGATCATGACCGCGATCATCATCGCGCTGGTCTTCGGATCGATCACGCTGGTGCTGTGGGAGGGCGCGCGCGACGTCGCCGCGGGGCGGCTGTCGGGCGGGTCGATCGCCGCCTTCGTCCTCACCGGCGGGATCGTCGCCGGCGCCGCGTCGGCGTTGACCGAGGTCTATGGCGACCTCCTGCGCGGCGCGGGCGCCGCCGGTCGCCTCGCCGAACTGGTCGCGGAGCGCCCGGAGATCGCCGCGCCAGCGCGACCCGTCGCCCTGCCCACCCCGCCGCGGGGTGCGCTCGCGTTCGAGGACGTGACCTTCCACTATCCTACCCGCCGAGAGGTGTCGGCGCTGGCCGACTTCAGCCTCGCGGTGGAGCCCGGCGAGACGGTGGCGGTGGTCGGCCCGTCCGGCGCGGGCAAGTCGACGCTGTTCCAGCTCGCCGAGCGCTTCTACGACCCAGAGGCGGGCCGGGTGACGATCGACGGCGTCGACCTGCGCGATGCCGATCCCGCCGCGGTCCGGGCGCGCATCGCGCTGGTCCCGCAGGAGACGGTGATCTTCGGCGCGTCGGCGCGCGACAATCTGCGCTACGGCCGCTGGGAGGCGTCGGACGACGAGCTGTGGCACGCCGCCGAGGCCGCCAACGCCGCCGACTTCCTCCGCCGCCTGCCGGAGGGGCTCGACACCTATCTCGGCGAAGGCGGCGCGCGGCTGTCGGGCGGGCAGCGCCAGCGCATCACCATCGCCCGCGCGCTGCTGCGCGATGCGCCGATCCTGCTGCTCGACGAGGCGACCAGCGCGCTCGACGCGGAGAGCGAGCGGCTGGTGCAGCAGGCGCTGGAACGGCTGATGGCGACCCGCACCACGCTGGTGATCGCCCACCGCCTCGCCACCGTCCGCCAGGCGGGGCGGATCGTGGTCATGGACGAGGGCCGCATCGTCGAGCAGGGCAGCCACGCCGAGCTGATCGCGCGGTCGGGGCTGTATGCGAGGCTGGCGAGCCTCCAGTTCCACGACGTCTGAGCGCCGCCATCACCCCGGGCTTGTCCCGGGGTCCACCGGCCCGCATACCCGAAGGCGTCGGCTCCTGCGGCGCCGTGGATGCCGGGACCGGCCCGGCAGGACGAGGGAGAGAGTAGTGGCACGCGACTTCGACATCATCGTGTACGGCGCGACCGGCTTCACCGGCCGCCTCGTCGCCGAGTATCTGGCGAACGCCGGCGCGACCCGCTGGGCGATGGCGGGGCGCTCCGCCGACAAGCTCGCCCGGGTGCGCGACGAGATCGGCGCCCCGGCCGACCTGCCCCTCGTCGTCGCCGATGCCGAGAACCCCGCGGGCCTGCGCGCGATGGCGGAGCGCACCGCCGTGGTCCTCACCACCGTCGGCCCCTACCAGCTCCACGGCAGCGACCTCGTCGCGGCGTGCGCGGCGACCGGCACCGCCTATGCCGACCTGTGCGGCGAGCCGGGCTGGATGCGGGCCATGATCGACGCGCACGAGGCGGAGGCCAAGCGCACCGGCGCGCGAATCGTCTTCTCGTGCGGGTTCGATTCGATCCCCTTCGACCTCGGCGTCCTCTCGCTCCAGGAGGCGGCGATCGCCCGCCACGGCCACCCCGCCCCGCGGGTCAAGGGCCGGGTCCGGCAGATGAAGGGCGGCTTCTCCGGCGGCACCGCCGCCAGCCTGAAGGCGACCCTCGCCGCGGCCGCGCGCGACCCGTCGCTGCTGGGGCTGCTCGCCAGCCCGTTCGCGCTGACGCCGGGGTTCAGCGGCCCGCACCAGCCGACCGGGCTGATCCCCGAGTTCGACATGCACCTGAACGCCTGGCTGGCGCCGTTCATCATGGCGCCGATCAACACCAAGAACGTCCACCGCACCAACTTCCTCACCGGCCACCGCTACGGCACCGACTTCGTCTATGACGAGATGGTGGTGGTCCCCGGGCTGGGCGACCTGGGCAAGGCGGCGGCCGAGGCGCTCGCCAAGATCAATCCGCTGAAGGGCGATAGGGGGCCCAAGCCCGGCGAGGGTCCGTCGCGGGAGGAGCGCGAGAGCGGCCATTACGACCTGCTGTTCGCGGGGCTGATGCCCGACGGCACCCGCATGGACGCAGTGGTCACCGGCGACCGCGATCCCGGCTACGGCTCGACCAGCAAGATGATCGCCGAGACCGCACGGCTGCTGGCGGAGACGCAAGGCGACGGCGGCGTCTGGACCCCGGGCGCGCTGCTCGGCACGGGCTTGCGCGACCGGCTGGAGGAGCGAGCGGGGCTGACCTTCCGGGCGGGCTGATCGCCCTCATCCTTCCGCCGCTTCGCGCCTCCCTCCCTCTCCCGCCGGGAGAGGGAGGAGCCCGCCAGGCCGGCGAAGGGGGAGGATGATCCACCGCGTGCCGCCCGCCGGTTGACCCGATTGACCCCTGAAAGCGTCGTCGTCCGGGCCGATCGTTTCCGTTTCTACGATGATGTCAAAGAGCCGGCGCGATTCGGCCATCGTCCTGCACGATCGGCGGCGTGTAGGACAGCGGCGGGCGGCGCGCCGGGGAGGTCATCGCCGTTTGCCCTGATGGCGGATGTTGGCCGGACGGCCGCGTCGCTTGAGCACCCGCGGGTGGCCGCGCCCGTCCTCGCGCCCCCGCTCGCGATCGGGCGTCCCGGCCCCCTTGCCCTCCGGCAGTTCGAAGCGCAGCGCCCCCGACACCGGGTTGGCTTCCGCCAGCCGCAGGTCCAGTCGCCGGCCAAGCGCGTACACGTCGCCCGACTGCTCCCCCACCAGCTCGCGCGCCGCCTCGTCGAAGCGGAAATACTCGCCCCCCAGGTCGCGGACCGGCATCAGCCCGTCGCCGCCGATCCCCTCCACGGTGGCGAAGAAGCCGTAGTTCTGGACGCCGGTGATGCGGACGCCGACCGTCTCCCCCACCCGCTCCGCCAGGTAGGCGGCGACGTAGCGGTCGATCGTGTCGCGCTCCGCCTCCATCGCCCGGCGCTCCAGCGCGCTGATCGCCTGCCCCATCCGGTCCATCTCCCCATCGTCGGGCTTCTGGCCGCCGGGGCCGAGATCGTAGGCCGCGACCAGGGCACGGTGGACCACGAGGTCGGCATAACGGCGAATCGGCGAGGTGAAATGCGCGTAGCTGCCCAGGCTCAGCCCGAAATGCCCCTGGTTGGCGGGCGCGTAGTACGCCTGGGTCTGGGTGCGCAGCACCTGTTCCATCACCTGCGGGCGGAAGTCGGCATCGCCGACGCGTTCGAGCACCCGGTTGAAGGTCTGCGGCCGGATCACCTGGCCGAGCGCGAGCGAAATCCCGAAGGTGTCGAGATAGTCCTTGAGCGCAACCAGCTTCTCGCGCGCGGGCGGCTCGTGGACGCGGTACATGCAGGGCGCCTTTTTCGCTTCCAGCGCCTTGGCCGCCGCGACGTTGGCGGCGATCATGTAATCCTCGACCACGCGGTGCGCGTCGAGCCGCTCACGCGGGGCGACCGACATGATCCGCCCCTTCTCGTCGAGCACGACGCGGCGCTCGGGCAGGTCGAGGTCGAGCGGCTCGCGCCGGTCGCGCGCCGCGGCGAGCGCGCGCCAACACGCCCAGAGCGGCTTCAGCACGCCCTCGGTTGCGGGATGGTCCAGCGTGCCGTCGATCGCCGCCTGCGCGTCCTCGTAGGCGATGTTGGCGGCGATGCGGACGACCGCGCGGCTGAACCGCCAGGCCCTGAGCGTCCCGTCCCCCGCGACCTGGAGGTGGCACGCCAGCGCCGCGCGGTCCTCGCCCTCCTTCAGCGAACACACCTCCGCCGAGAGGATCTCGGGCAGCATCGGTACCACCCGATCGGGGAAGTAGACCGAGTTGCCCCGCCCCCGCGCCTCGCGGTCGAGCGCCGAGCCGGGCCGCACGTAGAACGACACGTCGGCGATCGCGACCACCGCCCGCCAGCCGCCTTCGTTGGCGGGATCGTCGTCGGGCGCCGCCCAGATCGCGTCGTCATGGTCGCGCGCGTCGGCGGGATCGATGGCGACGATCGGCAGGTCCGTCAGGTCCTCGCGATCCTCGCCGAGCGGCTGGCGCGCGACCCGCTCCGCCTCGTCCAGCGTCTCGGCGGCGAACGCGTCCGGAATGCCCAGCTTGTGGATCGCGATTAGCGAGAAGCTGCGGGGAGCGAACGGATCGCCCAGCACCTCCACCACCCGCGCGGTGATCCGCGGCGGTCGCCCCGCCATCTCCGCCATGACGAGGTCGCCCGCCTGCGCCTCGCCGGCGTCGGACACCGCGAACTCGCGTCGCTCCTTCTTCTCGACCCCTTGCAGCCAGAACCGGTCGCCCTCGCGCTTGAGGACGCCCAGCACCCGCTCCGACGCGCGTGCCAGCGTCTTCATCGGGTGCGCGATCCAGCCGCTGCCCGCCTCCTCGGTCCGGGCCAGCACCCGTTCGCCGACCGCCAGCGCGCCGCGCCTGCGCTCGCGCACGCGCAGGCGCGGCGGCGGCCCCTCCGCCTCCCACCGGTCCGGCACCGCCCAGACGTTGCCGCCGTCGTCGACGTCGACCACGCGCAGCACCGTCACCCGGGGCAACCCGCCCATGCGGTGGAACGCGCGGCCGGGCGCGGAATCGATCAGCCCCTCGTCGGCCATGTCCTTGAGCAATGCCTTGAGCGCGATCTTCGCTTGCGCGTGCAACCCGAACGCGCGCGCGATCTCGCGCTTGCCGGCGGGCTGGTCGGACGCTTCGATGAAGGCGAGGATCTGGTCGCGGGTCGGCAGGCCGGTGGGCTTGGTCATCGCGCAGAGATAGGAACCCGGGGCGCCGCCGTCATGCTGAACTTGTCCGCGGTGATGCGGGTTATGACGGCGTGACTTTCGACCTCCTCATCGTCGGCGGCGGGATCAACGGCGCTGCGATCGCGCGCGAGGCGGCGCTGAACGGCTGGCGGGTGCTGCTGGTCGAGCGCGGCGACCTGGCGGGTGCCACCTCGTCGAAGTCGAGCGGGCTGATCCATGGCGGGCTCCGCTACCTCGAAGGGTACGACTTCCGCCTGGTCGCCGAGGCGCTGGCGGAGCGGGAGCGGACGCTCAAGGCCGCGCCCCATCTCGTCCGGCCGCTGCGCTTCGTCATCCCGCACGTCAACGCGGTCAGGCCGTGGTGGCTTGTGCGGGCGGGGCTCGTCCTCTACGACCTGCTCGGCGGCCGCGGCGCCCTGCCGCGCAGCCGCTCGCTACACCGCGACGACGGCGACTATCGCGCGCCGCTCAAGGGCACCCCGCGCGGCTTCGTCTATTCGGACGCGCAGGTCGACGATGCCCGGCTGGTGGTGCTCAACGCGATGGACGCCGCCGCGGCGGGCGCGGAGATCGCGACCCGGTGCGCGCTGGTCTCGGCACGGCGCGAGGGCGACCGGTGGCGGGCCGCCCTGTCCGACGGCCGGACGGTGGCGGCGCGCGCCCTGGTCAACGCGGCCGGACCGTGGGTGGCGGAGGCGCTCGGCCTCGCCGGGATCGCGAGCGGGCAGCGGGTGCGGCTGGTGAAGGGCAGCCATATCGTCGTGCCGCGCCTCTACCCGGGCGACCACGCCTATCTCCTCCAGCAGCCGGACCGCCGCGTCGTGTTCGTGCTGCCGTGGGAGGGGATGACCGCGATCGGCACCACCGACGTGCCCGTCGACCGGCCGGAGGACGCGGGCGCCGACGCGGACGAGATCGCGTATCTGTGCCGGGCGGCGAGCGACGCGTTCACGCGCGCGGTGACACCGGCGGACGTGACCGCGAGCTGGTCCGGCGTCCGCCCGCTCCACGACGACGGCAACGCCGGGGCATCGGCGGTGAGCCGCGACTATCTGCTCGAACTCTCGACGGACGGCGCGCCCGCGCTGACCGTGTTCGGGGGCAAGATCACCACCGCCCGCCACCTCGCGGAGAAGGCGGTGGCGAAGCTCGCCCCCGCACTCGCGCTGGCGGCCCATCCCGTCACCCGCGCACGGGTGCTGCCGGGCGGCGCGATCGCCGATCCGGCGGACTACGCCGCGCGCGCGCTGGCGGCGTGGCCGTTCCTGGGGGCGGATCGCGCGCGGCGGATGGTGCGGGCGTACGGCTCGCTGCTGCCGGAGATGCTCGGGACCGCGACCGACCTCGGCCGGGACTTCGGCGCCGGGCTCGGCGAGGTCGAGGCAC
>Ga0325400_1004017_pt1 | contig 13502 bp, 6 predicted proteins | sample PopdelMetagenome_2_FD_205662 | JGI IMG/M metagenome (GOLD analysis project Ga0325400, IMG submission 205662) | Populus deltoides microbial communities from Bellville, Georgia, United States - Xylem-PdKOR-R1 | ecosystem: Host-associated > Plants > Phyllosphere > Stem > Wood/Secondary xylem... | reverse complement strand
AAAAAATCATTGCTAGGAATATATTGTTGAAAAAAGCCAAGTCTGGAATGAGGTAAAATCTCAGGCGACCACAGTGGGAGTCGAACCCACGACCTTTTGATCCGAAGTCAAACGCGCTAATCCACTGCGCTATGCGGTCTACATGTTATGTTGTCGCCGATATTTGCATTCTATTAGTCCATTAAAACTTTTTTATCATGTGTTATTTCTATATTTAATTATATTTTATTTTCTAATTACCCAATTTGTCCCCAAATAAGATATAAAAACTTACTACGTCACTATTAAATATAATTTTATTTTTTCCTTTTTTATCCTTATTATCTTCATCCCTTCTATTCTAAAACAATAATCGAACGAGATTGCATCCTTCATTTCATCTCATTTTTGTATCATTCTCAACAAAAAATCCCGGGAAAAAATGTATAAAATAAAAAAAAATATACCCTGCAAACGACATCGTATAGGCAACCGGATGGTAAAAACAAGCAAATACAGTCCTTGCACACCTCTTGTTCTTTTCTTAAATTTCCAAAACAACCCCTATAAATTCCACTCTCTTCCAAATTCAGCCCAACGTTTATAATTTAGTTTTCCAATACACCCTTCCCCCACCTTGCTTCGATAATTCACTCAAATTCCACAAAGCCCCCAATTCTAGGGTTTCCATCTATCACGAATCCCTGCCTCTCATCCTCTGGTAAAATCCCTTCTTTTTTACTCTTTGTAAATCAAAGATTTCATCTCTCTCTACATATCAATAAAAGTTTCACCTCTATACTCTTCTTGTGCGTTTTTTTTATTAGTGACAATATTAAGCTCACGTGGCATGCTAATGTAGTGTCTTTCTTTCTGATTTTGTTTCTACAATCTTGATTATCTGAGATTTGGGTTATTGGGATTTTGTTAAATAGTGTTGGTTTTGTAGATTTTTCGGCGAGTTGATCATAGACTTTGGTTTGGTTGACTTTTGTTTGTGTGAGCTGTTTGGTTTGTTTGTGTTTTGACATTGTTGTTTAGTGATAGTTTTTGTGCTGTTTCGTTGCTGGGAGTTGTAATGTCTTGTGCTTTTTTGCTGTTTTACTTGTAATGTGGTTGTGTAATTGTTGGTTTTTGACAGTTCAGGTTGTTTTGTGTCTGTTAGTGGTTTATCCCTTGGATAGTTAGCTTGGGTGCAGTGATTGGGCAGTTTGTGACATTGTTATGCTATGTTTGAAAGGCAATAACTGTGTTAGTAACCAAAATGGATTAGTTTCCTGTTGTGGTGAAGTGGCTGATGGGGCTGGACCAATAAGTCGGGGGCTAATTGATGGTTTGCTCTTAAAGTGTCTTGTAAGTTGGGACAAGGATAGGGAGAGAACTTCTGATTCGCTGGCATATCAGTCTTTTCAGGAGTTAGTTTCGTGTATTTTAGTGTTTACTCATGATTTGCTTTCAGTGGCTGGTTTGTTCATATGTTAGAGCTTTGCTTTGCATGTCCCTTGAAAATGGGAACTTGAATAACTGTATTCAAGTTGTAAAATTCAAGCCAATTTGGTTTTGATTTGCCCTTGCCCTTGCCCTTGATTTACAGCACATGCTACGCAGCACTGTGTGCACTCATGTACTTGATCTGCTAAGATCGAACGATGTCTCTGCATATAATCACCAACTTGTGTTTCGTTGTGCTGTATTGAAAAGATATTCAGTAATCCAACTTTTACAGGCATGCTCCTTAACTTCCTTATAGATTGTAAATCAGAGCATTGTTCCATCAAGATATGGCAAGGAAACTTCTTCTCAAATTGGTTGTAACCAGATGTGCTTGCATTCTTCTAAAACTATGATCAGCGCCCCTGTAACATGTTTTTGAATGCTTTTACAGTTTCTTGATAGCTTTTGAACATACTTGCTAATTGTAAACATATGAAACAATCTTTAATCTCAGAATTTGTTTGTCATACAGAAGAATAGACTGTTTTGGAGATTAAAAAGATGCATGAGATGTGTGTGTGTGTGTGTGTGTGTGTGTCTGGGTATAATAACATGTTTTGATTGTCAATTTGAACCACAGAAGTGATTTCTGATGCCAAGGGAAAAGCTTATACTGATCTGCCAGTCTGGTGGTGAATTTGTGACGAATGATGATGGGAGTTTATCATATAATGGAGGAGAGGCACATGCCCTAGATATCAATATTGAAACTGTGTTTGATGATCTGAAATTAAAATTGGCGGAAATGTGTAACTTGGAATATGAATCTTTGTCAATGAAGTATTTTATCCCTGGAAACAAGCGAACTCTAATTACTGTATCTAGTGACAAAGACCTGAAAAGGGTGTTTGATTTTCATGGGAACTCAATCACAGCAGATGTATTTGTCATGGGAAGAGAAGGTTTTAAACATGAAGACTACATGCATACTAGCAGGTATATTTTTCTGCCTTTCAGCTGCCTCATGTCTCTAAGAGCATGGATTATTGATTTTCATTTTTGAACAAGTCTTATAATTCTTACTTTACTAAAAATCAGCAACTGTCAAGTTGTTGTATTGAGAGATTTCAATGCCATAGCATTGCTCCCCAAACTGGGTTCTTTGATGAATGACCCCGTGTTCTTCCACAGTAACCCTTAGTTTTTAATTTGGTACATTGTGATTGGTGGAATTTTTTTGGATGCAGCAGCAGTCATGGGGTTTTCTCTCTTTCTGACATTGATTAATAGTAGTTTTAAAAATTACAGAGGAAGTGGGATCCAACTAGCTGAAACTGTGCTGTCTCCAGTTCCTATCACAGTCGCTCCTGCTGCGGCCGCCTTTGGCAGCCGTCGTGTATTGTCATCTAAATCGAAAAGAGCTGCCAAGGATAAAGCCCAAAGCCGTGCATCATCCTGTCTTGCTGTCACTACTCCAACAGTCACTCCTGCTACTGTTGCCTCTGGTAGTCGTCGTGTATTGTCTTCTAAAACCGCAAATGCTGCCAATGCAGAAGCTAAAAGCCCTGCTAGTGTGGCACTGGCCATTATCTCAAAAAAATCTCCTGCCACCATTACCAAGGATCCTGGTGTTGCTAGTTTGATTCCAACAGATCTTGTCACTGTTCCTGTTGATACAACTGTCCATGACTCAGTTACAGTTAATATGAATACTTCCCCTGCTGACACTGTTAAGAAGCGAAGGCGCATTGCATCCTGGAATATAAGTGCCAATGGTCCCAGCATTGTTCTTGATGACAATGATGACAACAATGACAATACTGGTGATGTTAATGGAGAGACCAGAAGCACGTCACGAAAGACGAACACGAGGACAAGAAAAGGTACATCAAGGAAGAAGAACGCTTGGGACCATGATAATGCCTTTGTAGATGTCGAAATAGAATGGCAATCAGACAATGAAGATAGTGAACTATGTGTACATGGTGTGAACTCTAAGGATGTTTCAGTGGAAAGGATGGTTGCCTCTTGGAAAAAGAGAATTACTGGGGTAGGCCAGGACTTCAAAGATGTAGCTGAATTTCGTGATGCCCTGCAGAAATATTCCATTGCACGCCGTTTTGCGTACAGATTGAAAAAGAATGACACTAATCGAGCAAGTGGCAGATGTGTGGTTGAAGGCTGTTCTTGGAGGATTCATGCATCTTGGGTCGAATCTGAACAAGTATTTAGGATAAAAAAGATGAATAAGTCACATACTTGTGAAGGAGAATCATGGAAGCGTGCTACTCCAAATAAAAATTGGCTGGTCAGTATCATAAAAGACAGGTTAAGACAGACACCGCGGCAAAAACCAAAGGACATTGCCAATGGCCTTTTCCAAGACTTTGGGGTGGCGTTGAACTATTCTCAAGTGTGGCGAGGAATTGAGGATGCAAAGGAGCAACTTCAGGGTTCCAAGAAAGAGGCATATAATATGTTGCCTTGGTTTTGTGATAAGATAGTGGAGGCAAATCCTGGCAGTTTTGTGAAGCTTTCTGTTGATGATGACAGCAAATTTCAGCGTCTTTTTGTATCCTTTCATGCCTCAATATATGGTTTTCAGAATGGTTGTCGCCCAATTCTCTTTCTTGATTCTACAACTTTAAAATCAAAATACCATGAGATTTTGCTGACAGCTACTGCATTAGATGGAGATGACGGGCTTTTTCCAGTTTCCATTGCTATAGTGGACATTGAAAATGGTGATAATTGGAAATGGTTTTTGAAGCAGTTGAAAGCTGCAATTTCAACTTCACAATCAGTAACTTTTGTCTCTGATAAAGAGAAGGGGTTGATGAAATCAGTGCTTGAAGTATTTGAGAATGCTCACCATGGTTACTCTATATACCATCTGCTGGAAAACTTGAGGAGAAATTGGAAGGGGCCATTCCATGGAGACGGGAAAGTTTCTTTGCCTGGAAGTTTAGTGGCAGCTGCCCATGCAGTCCGACTTGATGGTTTTAGAATGCACACGGAGCAAATTAAACAGATTTCTTCAAAAGTTTATGATTGGATTATGCAGATCGAACCAGAATGTTGGACGAATGCACTATTCAAGGGAGAGCGTTATAATCATATTACAGTTGATGTTGCAGCAACATACACTGACTGGATTGAAGAAGTGCGGGAGCTACCTATAATACGGAAGCTGGAAGCACTTACATGCAAGATAATGGGGTTGATCCGCACATGTCAAATGGATTCAAATGGCTGGACTGCAAAACTCACTCCATCCAAGGAGAAAAAGCTACAAGAAGATGCTCTGAGAGCTCAATTTTTAAAAGTGTTATTCTCATCCGATACCTTATTTGAGGTTCATGATGACTCTATTCATGTCGTGGATACTGAAAAAAGGGACTGCACTTGTCTCGAGTGGAAACTGACTGGGCTCCCTTGTCGCCATGCTATTGCTGTCTTTAAATGCAAAGGCAGTAGCATATATGATTATTGTTCAAAATACTACACTGTTGATAGCTTTCGCATGACGTATTCAAAGTCAATACACCCTGTTTTAGACAATTTCAAGGATCTGGCTGAAGAAAAAGAAGTCTCCGGGTCGGTGCAGGTGCTTCCTCCTAATACCCCAAGGCCTCCAATCCAGCCAGAGGAAAAACGATATTGCTACAGAAAGGGAGAACCCACAAGGGTAATGTCTTGCAGCAGATGCAAGGGAGAAGGGCACAATAAGGCTACATGCAAGCAACCCACCCTACCCCTGGAACATGCCCCAGCCCTAGCCCTTGATGCCCCAGCTCCAGCTCTAGCTCTTGATGCTCCAGCTCCAGCTCTTAATGTCCCTGATCCAGCTCTAGCTCCAGCTCTTGATGCCCCTGCTCCAGCTCTAGCCCTTGATGCCCCAGCCCCAGGTGGCAGAGAGTTGGCATTCATAGCCCAACCCTTGGAACATGCTACCGCCCCAGGTGGTGAAGAGCTTACATTGATAGAGCCCTGTCCTGGTAGTCCAAGCACAGCTCAAGTTTCTTAATGTGCTCAATTAACTACTGGTTCAAAACGGGACCTTGATGAGTCTGCCTTTCCTGTATCAACAATAATGTACAGTTATATGAGCAATAATGCTACGGAAGTGCTCTGCACTTGATATAAAGAATGAAATAGTGCTGTGTCGGTGTGACACTGCCTTACTTTTTGTGCCTGAACAGCATGAATTCTTGTAAGATTTGAGCTTGCACTTTCCAAGAACCATTTTTGCAAAAATTGGACTGTAAGATGCTGAAAGTTCTACATTATCTGGTTGTGGAAACGTAATCAATTTGGAACACGTGGTCCTGAACTCCTAACAAGTGAGAAAAAATTTTCCTTGGGTGAGCTGATGAGATCTTTAATTTTCCCTTCCTATGCCTTACAGTTAAAGTAGGGCAGCTTCCATAAACGTAGGGCATCGGGGAATTTCCCACCTACGCCCGAACTGCAGTTTACTTTCCAAGTACTATTTCACTTTATTCCATAAGGAATTGATTCTTGACATTTCTTCATGAAGCTACATTTCCTTTCAAAACAGAAATTCATGTTAGGAATTTTAGCAGGTCAGTCTTTGCAAGGATTGAAGTTTGCTTTGTTTGCGTAGAGCTTAACTGATGATACAGGAAAATTTAGAAGCAAAGGTTCTTGTAGGTATATAGTGCAGCAGGTATTTCAGACGTCCTTCTGTAACTGTTCCTCTACCAACAGGGAAGTAGCGGCCATCCTCAATGCTGAAATGAGTAACCAATCCGAGCGGTCATTTTTGCTGGCCCTCTAAAATCCGATTACAAATGCACAATCTTCCCTTGTTGGCCACGTCTTAAGCAGCAAGAGGTAGGGTGAACATGGTGTTTCATCTTTTCTGGCAGAGGATTTTATGACCTTTTGGCTCATACTTGACAATAGCATGTTCCTTGAAACTCCTGTCCTAGTTTTTGAACTACCAGCATTATGGAATTGATAACACGAAGAGAAACAGATAATATGTTACTCTGGGCAATCAGTCGTGCAAATCCCTGTTCAAAGCTTCCACGCAGGAACAAATTACAACATTTTCATATTTGAACGTGTACTGCCACTTCTTACACCAATACAGTTACAATATTGTCAACTCATACCAAAAAACTAAGATTGTCATTTACTGATATTTTGAATTTGTTGTACCGCCACTTCATACACCAATACAAACGTGTGTACAATATTGTCAACTCATACAACAAAACTAAAATTGTCATTTACTAATATATTCTCCTAAATATGCCACCTTAACTGGTGTCCATATCTTGACAAAAACTGCAGTGTCTCTCTCTAGGCCTAGCACTAATGAGAGATGACTGCAGTTCATACTTCTTTTCAACATTCTCGACAGCAATGAGACTGTGAAGAACTGCCAATCAAAATCCTTTAGTCCTAATGACACCTCGCTAAGTCTATTTCAACCACCTATACTTCTTTCCATGTTCCCTGTCTTAAGTATGTTACGTCTGTCCTAGATAATCAATAGCATAGATGTAAGTCAACATCACATTACTCTTCTTCTCTTGAGGCATCTGCTTCAGAGAGCAAGCCCGAGCACAATGGGCAGGGAGGGTCACGCATATCTTCAATACTTGTTTTCTGCTCCAAACATTCTGAATGATAAACATGACCGCAAACTAGAATGGCCACAACAGAGAATTCACCAGTAGTTAATGCATTTCCTAGAAAATAATTTTTCCTTCTCACTAGTTTCTGACAGATTCCACATACCATCTTCACTGCATCAGATGAAACTGCATTCATTACCAAGGAACTGAATCTAACCCTGTCTGGCCTGCTAAATTCTATTTCCTTGTTTTCTGAAAAAGTGGAAACAAATTAAAGTCAATGCAAGTAAATGTAAATAGCTGATGTGTTGAATCTTAAAGATGCATTGAAAAACTCTTTCATCTTGTGTGCATAAGAATTTTAGCTCTGAACTTGTAGAAAATGATACCACCTCTGATATTTTCGGAAATAATATAGAAATTATTTATGTGCCCCATTTGTATACAAGCGTGAATGAAGCAGCTAGATGCTAGATTATTTCCATGGGGAAGGGAAAAACATTGTCTTCAACACCATGCAACTACGAATATCTCACCTGTATGGCACCCAGGCTTGGAGCCTGGTTGACCGATAAGCTTGAAGCTAAGCCTCTCATTACGTGAAAGGGCAGTCTTCCCATGAGAAGTTGATGCATCAGCATGGCTCCCCAAGTTTCTCCGGGAGTACTGATGACCATAGTAGTGTCGTGATCGTTTCAAGACTATTGAACGGCCAAGGTTGTGATTCTGATGTGCATGAGAATGTTGCGCATTCAATACCTTTACAGTGTTATCTGAAGTATCCACCATGGGTATGAGAGGCCTTGATTCACTAGACTCTAGCAAATAAGATTTCTGCAAAAGGAAAATTAAAAACAATTATTTTGTTCTTTTTTCTTTTTTCTTTATTCTTTTTTTGTTCATCGTGAAGACATTAAAATTTCTATTTGGTCACGATGTGAATAAAAAGAAATATGAAAATATGTCTCATCCTGCACCAAGTATTCTGATCCAGACATAAGTTTTCAAGTTTTCAGTTTAACCCCTCATCATCATCCATGTAGGAAAGATAAAGTGAGAGCAAAGCAGCACACGCAAGAAGAAATTACAGTATCTCATAATTAAGGAAAAAAACGACTAACCTCTCTAGACAACAATTCTGTTCCAGAAGAGCATGGCAAGTCATCTGCAACGTAAGATATAACGATCATTTTCAGCCCAATCATTTCCTCTTAGAGTAAGAATGAGCTAAAAAGGAACTATTTCTAACCATTTACTTGACACAAAAGGTCCCAATCCTTTTTCTCTAACCAGGACTCATGCACTTTCAATGTCACTACTTTTTTATTTACCACATTGTAGGAACCACTGTTAAGCAGACATGATTATAAAGTTGAAGCGAAGGAAGAAAGTGCAACTAATGAATCACCACAGAGCATGGCAATTAACATGATAGAAAAGGTTCAACAGCTATGCAAGCAGGTCAGCAGCCACAAATGCGAAGGATGTAGAATAGGTAAATGGGGAAATCCGTTAACTTAAGGATTCCGAAGATCAGCAATCAAAAATTTCGGGGAGTAAATACAATGACATTTCCATTGATGGATAAGAGGATAGATTCGAAGATTAAGAAAAAAGCCCATATCGTTGCATCGACTACTTCTCAGTATTAAATAGCTACAAAGGCATGTGGCGAAATAATGATCGTGAGTAAAATTCCTGGGATGACAAATAAAGAATGCAGGATGTAAATGAGTGGACAATGTTGATAAAGGCAATCCATCAAATAAATTTATCAATCAAGAAATTAAAATAATCCAAAGTTCAATTGCCAATAAAGATGTATTGACAGGTCGTTCCATTAGCTAGAAAAAATATTTCATTTGTGGCAAATTTGAAAATCCTAAAACAATAATAATAAAAAAAAAAAACCATGCTGGAATGTAAAAGGTAACAATCACTGGGAATGGCATCCATGATCATCAATGTGAACACATGATAATGATCCCTGCAGGGCTCAGAAAGCCATGCACAGCAAATTGTTATAAGCCAAATTAAGAACTTGACACAGTTTTCTTTCCTTTATCTTGGGCTTGGCCAATTAATTTTCACAAACCCACACTCGAAATCCAACCCCACAAACTTAATCCCAGAGAAATTAATCACTTTTCTCCTCGGAATTCATGTTGCAGCTGCGCACATTCTCTGCTAGGATCCCAAAGACCCCATTTTCCATCAGATCAAACAATAATCAAATTACTTTATCAGACAAAAGGTAGCCGTGATCATTCAATCCAGCCTTGATCAAGGAGCAAAAAGTAACCCCAACGCATTTCACAGTGAGAAAATCAGAAAGATCAGGAACTAGTAGCAACCAGAGCAACAAACAATTTAAAGAAAAAGGAAGACAATTAAACCCTAACACTCAATTTTACTGTTAAGAATTCAAAAAAGAAAGAGGAAAAGACTCCTTTTTTAAGAAAGAAAGAAAATCAAGTCTTCAATCTTTATAGCTTCATCCGTAATAGATTCTCATAAAACACAAAATCCCACCATAATCGCTTCTCTTCACTAAAGTAAAATCCCATTTCCATTCAATCATCAAGATTGAAAACTCCCTTCATCTCCCACCATTTTCTCAACAACCCCAAAATCATTTAAAGAAGCAAGAGAACTGATACATTACCCGAAGAAGAAGTGCACTTGGTCTTGTTATGATCACCACTACTTCTCTTTCTCTTCCCCATAACAAAAGAAAAACTTTGATGGTTTAGTCCCTTTGGTGGTGGCTGATGGTATTTACTGTTAAAAGGGTCTGAATTTGCGGTGATAAGAACTTTTATGCGTTACGAAGTGAACCTACGGTCATCAAAACACATAGGAAGGGAAAGAGAAGTGCTTTTATAAAAAGTTTCGAGATAGTTTATGTCTGAAAAAAAACAAAAAGAAAGAAAAAACGTGCGCAACAGTGGGTGAGGGAATTTGGAGTCTTGTTAAAAAAAAAAATTAATGTATTGATAATAAAAATGAATTAAAAAAAAAAATATATATATATATATATATATTTTTTTTTTTTTAATATAATTTTTTTAAAAATAAAGTTAACGCAATCTTAAACGCTACTTCTTCTTCAACTTCCCTCTGTTTCTTTGTTATTTCTCTTTTTATTCTTTTCTTTTGATACAAGCGGTTTCTCTTTCCATCTCCAAGTGGCTAATAGTTAGATATTTTCTCGTCTGCTCACAACTATTTTTAACTTAAAGATTGGTTTTGGTAATTAAAAAGATTTGTCTTTTTTTAATTTTTTTAATATTAAAGTTATATTTAAAATAAATTATTAAAATTACATCCCAACATATAAGGGTGTTTTTAAAATTAAAAAAAAAACTTAGATAATCATTTTTTTAGAAAATCATGAAGCTGTTATGAAGGTTTACAAAATAAATGCTTAATTTAATCAATTTTTTCATTGTCTATTTTTTTATGAAATTTAATTTTACATAATACAGGCGATTGATATCATCATTGACAAAGAAGAGAAAGAGAACTTCATTCTTGGAGAGGGAACGCATTTCAATTCGGTCTCCATGTTGGATGTAATAAAAGTTTGTAAATATAATACTAGTTATTTTTTAAAGTATGTTTTATTTGAAAATTATATTTTTATTATTTTTAAAATATTATTTTTAATATTAACACGTTAAAATAATCAAAAATATATAAAAAATTAATTTATAATAAAAAAAATATTAATTTTTAAAACACAGCATACTTTAGCATTTTAACACGAAAAGTTATTTGAAAAACATCCGCAACAACACTACCAAACACTCTCAGGAAATTGTCTTTTAGATATTTGTTTTGTGTTTGAAAAATATATTTAATTTTTTCAATATTTTATTAAATTGGTATCAAAAATAATTTTTTTAATTATGATATAAAAAGTTTCTTTATTTTAATTTTAATTTTTGTTTTGAGATGATATTTTAATTAAACATCTCAAGCATTTCTTTAATTATGATGAAACAACACAATTTTTAACATGGTATTTTAACTAATTATGATGAAACAATACAATTGAACAAAACAACCTTTCTAGGAGCATAATGATTCAGGAAAAATAAAATGTAAAAGATATCTTCTTTATTTTTTTTGTTTTTTGACATTACATTTTAATTAAACATAATTGTTACTCCGTGGCGAAGCGAAACAACACAACGTTTCAATGGGCAATGATGGTTTTTAAAAATAAAAATAAATTAAATTTGCTTTTACTCTATGAAAAAAACACAAGCGATGAAAATGTTCATTATATTTTGAAATAAAATGTTAATTGGCTCTCTAATTAGATTTATTGTTAATTCCGAAGAAGTTTTGGTCGAGGCCGGGAGAATTTATTGCAGAGAGCACTTACTCTTTCAGATAAATATCTCATGGAAGAAGACAAATTAAAAATTGGCAACCATCTTCAATTATCACTTCAATTATTACTGGCACAATAATTTTTAAAATATATATTTTTTTTATTTAAAAATATATTAAAATTATAATTTTTTTAAAAAAATATTTTTGATATCAGCGTATCAAAATAATCTAAAAACACCAAAAAATATATTATTTTAAAGTAAAAAATAAAAAAAAATTTAATTTTTTTCAAAAATATTTTTAAAACACAAAAACAAACGATAACATAAAAAAAATAACATCATTATATATATAACTGATTAAAAATATATTAATTAATAGATTATAAAATATAATCCTTACTTTTAAGAGCAACAATAGTGATTGTGCTGGTTCTAGTCAAGAGATTGTTGAAATTTTTTTTTTCAAAGAGAGGAGATGAGAGGTTGAGACTTTTTTAATGGAATCATCATAAATAATCATTTGGTTTTTTTTTTTTTTTAGAGTTTATATGTAATAACTTGATTTATTTGTGAAGTTAAGTTAAAATTTATGTTTCACAAGAATACAAATTTGGATGTTTATTTCTGAAGCAAGATTTGATGATTTAATATTATGAAGAATACATTTAATTTATTTTTAAAGTGTTATTAAAAAACTATTATAACGAGGTGTCTGTACTTGATTCAATAGAATTTTGTTTTATGTGAACTTAAAGTATAGATAAAAAAAGGTTTTAAAGCTTTTGAAAGATTTTCTTTGCTTAAAGAGTTTGTTTTGAAAAAAATTTATGTCTTCAAGAATTCCTTTTTTTTTTTCTATCTTGTATGAGACCTTTTATTTATATAGACTCGCAGGGTTCTCATGCGTTTTTTTTAATGTCACGTAATATTATTTTATTAGTTTATATTTATCTTATAAAATATTATATTTATAATAAAATATTTTAAATATCTCATTTCATGTGTCAATCTTTCATTAACCAAGTATATAGAAATATTAATTTATTTTTCATGTCATATATTTTATTTTTCTTATGTAAAGATAAAATAAAAATGATAAGTACCAAGTTATGATTGGTAATTTTTTTTTTTTACAGTCACATTAATATTTCTTCCTCCTCCTGAAAACGAGGCTGCATGTTAATTTCGATTATGATTTTCTTTTAAGAAAAATTTAGTAACACATTGATTTTATACATCTAAATAAATCCCGGGATCAAGTTTGAAACTCAAGAGGTAAACAAAATAAATAAATAAATAAACAATTTTTATTAACTCCCTTTTACATCATTGGGTTTAATAACATTATCGCTATTAATTGCATGAAAAGAATTGCACTTCGCACCGAAAATTCTAGAGTGTTATATGAATAATTATCAATACTGCTTCATGAAGAGTGATCGATGATGAAAAAACCAAAATCATAAGAAAATACTCGTATTATTTTTTATAAGTATTGATGTGATTTTATTTTCATCATTTATTTTTTTAAAATGGATCTATAGAATTCCAAAGTCAAATTCCATCAGTGTTTAGTTGTATTTCCCTTTTTTTCTTGTGGTAGAAGCAGGGGTAAGTAAAAAAATTAAAAAACAGAGAAAATCAAAAAAAAATAACTAAAAAAAATTAAATAATAAAAAAAACTAATTAAAATTTTTAAAAAACCGGTTGGTTCAGTTATATAAGCCTAAAACCGAGCCGAACCCAAACCGAAAAAATAAAAAAAAACCCAGTCAAACCAGTTTGAACCGGTTTTTATCCTAAAAAACCAAATCGAACTGATTGGTTTGAACTGGATTCTATTAAATTTCAGTTTTTTAAAAAATTTCAGTTTAATAATTTTTTTTATAAAAAACAAACCAAACAAAAAATAATTACCTCTAAAAAAAGATGTTCTATGTTAGTGTTAGGCTGCTTGATGGGCTAACACTGGTTACCTTCACCTATGAAGAAATATCATGGAACGATTAAGAAACTTTTGGAGCTGGTTTGTTATTGTAATAATAGTAATTTTTTAAAATATTTTTTTTGTTTAAAAATATATTAAATAATATTTTATATTATTTTTGATGTTCACATCACAAAACTATACGAA
>Ga0325400_1004015_pt1 | contig 13506 bp, 11 predicted proteins | sample PopdelMetagenome_2_FD_205662 | JGI IMG/M metagenome (GOLD analysis project Ga0325400, IMG submission 205662) | Populus deltoides microbial communities from Bellville, Georgia, United States - Xylem-PdKOR-R1 | ecosystem: Host-associated > Plants > Phyllosphere > Stem > Wood/Secondary xylem... | reverse complement strand
ATTTTTAGCCTACAAATATCATTTTTCTTCGTAACCAAAGCCAAAGCTAACGTTACATGGCCAATCAAGCTCTTTCTAATAAAAGGCAGGCAATTTGGATTCGTAAGAAATGTTTTCCCATATAAAATAAGCTCCATTTTCATACAAATAAAACAAATGCTTTGAAGACTACTTCTCTAAAACCATCAAATTAAAACTTGAACCCTACTAACCAACAAAACACAAAACACGAAACAAAATGTCACTTCGTTTTTTTTCTTCCAAAACAACAAAACAAAGATTTTCAATAAATATGAAAACCTATTCATAGGAATTGCTTGAATTCTTTTCAGAATAACTTTGCTTGAAATTGATATCAAAATGTTTTTTGTGTTTAGAATGGCTTTGAGATTCCAAAAATTTTCCTACAAAAACAATTCATTATAAATAACCAAATCTTATTCCACATAGCTTCGTCCCTAAAGAAAACTCGAAACTAAATACTTGGGGACATGATAAGTTTGGGGAGCAGTCCAAGAAACATAATACGGCTGGCTTCATGATTCCCTTTCTAAGAAAATAGAGAATGTGAAACAAAACTGATGATCTTTGAGATAAATGTTTTTAGGCTAAGAGGTACGCTGATATCATCTGAGACCTGCCCTTCCTAAAGTTAAGATTATTGCTTCCTAATCTTTTACCACATTTTTGAAGTATTTTCAAGAAAAACAAAAAAGTAGTAAAAAAACAACAAAAACCTAAAAAATATGTTCTTGACGTCTTTGCGCCACCTACAATGTCTTTTTCTACGCGTTTAGTTGTTGACGTGCTTTTTAAATCGATGTTGATGTCGCGTTTTTTCAAAAAAAAATACAAAATACAAAAAATAAGAAAAATCAAAATCTACAAGTGACCAAATATGAAAAGAAAGAAGTTGAGGGACCAATTTGTTTTAAGGATTGCTTGGTCACCAAGTTTGATTGGAGACTAAACAATTAAAAATAACAAACTTTGACCTAAAAATAGGTAGTGGTTACACATACATGCAGGAGGCAAAAATTAAAGAGAAACTTGAGGGAAATCAAAAAAATTCACACATACTCTCCCACACCCATACAACACAAAAAAAACTCTAAACCCATTCTAGTCGACAACATCTTTGAGCCACCACACCTTCAGCCATAACCTACACCCACAACCTTCTACCCCACCGAGAACAAGACCAACCCTTTGTCCTAGAAGCTCCTATAACAAGCCACCCTCACTCCATACCAACAGCAACCGCCCCCCACAAACCAATTTCAACCTTTCCTTCTCCTTCTCCATTGATTCTAGCCATGGCCAACACAACATCTCCCATAACTCACTCTCTCCCATCGAATCAATCACCCATAAACTCACCCAACTAACCCAGCTCCACCATTAACCAAGACTAGCCTTCCAATCGACAGCCTTGTGTCCCCCTCTCAACCTCAACACCACTAGTGGTGGTGGGTTTCCCCAAGTTAGCCACTAATCCACCCTCAAACCTCACAAAACAGCTTTGAAGCACCTCTCATCTCCTGTCTATAGCCTTAATATTTACATATGTAAAGTCAACAAGGCATCACGATAGATCGACTCTCCTTCCCCGATTGAACCCCATGGTAGTAGATTTGGACTAAGACCCAGCCAAAATCGCAAAGCCACGTTGACCCTCACAATCCAACCACTCCATTGAATAACAACCAACAAACCAAGAGGAAGAAAGAAATAGATCTAAAAAAGGAGAAAAGAAAATAAAAGCAACTATTTATGTGTTTCTCTTATGTTTGAAGGTGACGGTGATTCTCATAGATGGCATAGGAAAAGAATGAGAAGAAGCCAATCTAGATCCACCCATTTCTTGGTTTCCCTTGCAGCGGCACGTGAACCCACACACCAACAGTGTCGGTGGTTCGTGAGACCCACGCGCCGCCACTATTCTTGCAACCCAGAATTTTCCAACACTGTTCCCAAGCCCCAACCACTTTGTATTTGTAAACATGTAATTGTGGGTTGTGTGGGTAAAAAAAATAGTAAAAAGGAGAGTGTGTGTGTGTGTTTGTTTGTATTTTCTTATATGCTTTTGAATGTTTAAAACCAAAAAGACAAAACAAATTCTAGGTTTTGAGCCCTCATCTCCTAGATAATATGCTTTCTAACCCTATCCCTATTTCCCTTTAGTGCATTTTTGAGCCCTTATCTCCTAGATAGTGCACTTTCTAACTCTATCTCTATTTTCCTTAAGTGCACTTTCTAGCCCTCAACCATCAGAAAATGTGTTTTATATCCTTATCTCTTTCCTTATGAGTATGCTTTCTAGCCCTAACTATCTTTTTTTTATTATGCCTTTGAGCCCTCATCTCCCTGATAATATGCTTTCTTACCATATCTCTTACTGACCGTGCTTTTGAGCCTTCACTTGTAACACTTTTAAAAGGATTGACCATTTAAAACTTTTGCATATCGAAGGATGCCATTTGAATTATGTAATGCACCAGCCACATTTCAAAGATACATGTTTAGCATATTCAGTGATATGATTGAACACTTTCTTGAGATTTTTATAGATGATTTTTCTATTTTTGGTGAATCATTTGATGATTGTTTAACTAACTTGGAAAAGGTCTTGAATAGGTGTGAAGAAAAGAATCTATGCCAAAATTGGGAAAAATATCATTTTATGGTAATAAACGGCATTGTACTTGGTCACATTGTTTCGTCAACAGGAATTCAGGTTCACAAATCTAAAATCCAGTTAATTACCAACTTTCCAAAACCAAAATATGTTAAAGATGTTAGATCATTCTTAGGACATGTTGGTTTTTATAAATGGTTCATAAAGATTTTAGTGTAATATCTAAGTCATTGTGTAACCTTCTAACAAAGGATAATGTTTTTGAATGGACTGAACATTGTGAAGAAACCTTTATTAAAGTTAAAAACTTGCTTACTTCTGCTCCTATCATTCAACCTCCTGATTGGTTATTACCTTTTAAAATAATGTGTGACGGTAGTGATTATGTCGTGGGTGCCGTTTTAGGACAAAGAAATGGTAAAAAACCTTATGTGATTTATTATGCAAGTAAAACTTTAAATAGTGCTCAAATGAATTACACAACCACTTAAAAGAAATTACTTGCAGTAGTATTTGCATGTGAAAAATTCAGATCTTATCTTGTTGGCTCACCTATTGTTGTTTTTAGTGATCATGCAACATTGAAATATCTTCTTTCTAAGAAGGATTCTAAGGCAAGATTGGTGTAATAGATTTTGTTACTTCAAGAATTCGATATCACAATCAAGGACAAGAAAGGCACTGAAAATGTTGTTGTGGATTATTTGTCAAGATTAACAATGATTCCACATCTAACACCATATCAATTGATGATTACTTTCCTGATGAATCTTTACTTTCTATTTCTACAATGCCTTGATTTGATAATATTGTCAATTTTCTTGTAATAGAAGATTTGCCAGCTCATTGGAGTACCCAAGTCAAAAGAAAGTTTTTGAACGAAGTAAAGAACTTTTATTGGGATAACCCTTACTTATTCAAACATTGTCTTGATCAAATATTTTGAAGATGCATTCCTGATAATGAGGTAAGTAGTGTCATTAAATTTTGTCATTTTAAGGCATGTGGGGGTCATTTCTTATCAAAGAAGACGACTGTAAAAATCTTACAATGTGGATTTTATTGGCTCACCATGTTCAAGGACACGCATGCATTCTGCAAAATCTATGAAAATTATCAAAAGCTATTATCTATTTCAAAACATCACATGATGCCTTTAAATCTTATTCTTGTGATTGAAATCTTTGACTGTTGGGGTATAGATTTCATGGGTCTATGTCCTCTATCATTTGGTTTTGTGTACATATTAGTCGCAGTGGATTATGTTTCAAAATGGATAGGGGCAATTCCAAGTCGAAACAATGATCATAAGACAATGATCAAGTTTTTAAAAGAAAATATTTTGAGTCGATTTGGAGTCCCTCGAGCCATGATAAGTAATGGTGGAACACATTTCTGCAACAAGCCATTTGAATCTTTAATGAAGAAATATGAAATCACACACAAAGTTGCCACCTCTTATCACCCTTAGACAAGTGGACAAGTAAAACTTGCTAATAGGGAGATCAAACAAATCTTGGAAAAAACAGTGAACCCTAATCGGAAGGACTGATCTTTAAGATTTAATGATGCACTTTAGGCTTATCAACTACTTTTAAAACATCATTAGGTATGTCACCTTATAGGTTGGTTTATGAAAAATCTTGTCACTTGCCTGTGGAACTTGAACATAAAGCTTATTGGGCTATTAAAGCTTTCAATTCAAACCTTGATGATGCTAGCCAACTACATAAGTTACAAATAAGTGAGCTTGAGAAAATAAGAAATGATGCATATGAGAATTCAAAAATTCATAAAGCAAGACTCAAAGAGTTTCATGATAAGAGAATCTTGAGAAAAACATTTGATGTTGGTCAAAAAGTTTTGCTTTATAATTCTCGACTCCATTTATTTCCTGGAAAGCTAAGATCAAGATAGAGCGGTCAATTTATTGTGAAACATGTGTATCCTTATAGGGCCTTTGATATTGAGAATCTAAAGAATGACAATGTTTTTAAGGTAAATGGACATCGTTTGAAAGCTTACTTTGATAATTTTTCTAGTGAAAATGAATCCATTAGTTTGAATGATCTTGTATATAAAGGTTGATTATTTTTTTTTCCTCACATTGTTTTGTGTTTCTTTTTGGTGTGACTCTTGTTTTGTTAATCTTTCTCCAACCTCGGTCAAATGGTTGATAACGGTACTTCGTGACTCTTAAGTCGGTTCTTTTAGTTTCCCATGATAACTGATATCTGTGTATATATTTGTTCAATTCCTTGTTCCTTCTCTTTTCTTTGCATCTCTTTTCCACTTCTCATCTAAAAAACAGACACCGCTCTTGAAAAAATTAAAAAGTATTTTCCCACTTTGCCTCAAAATGCGATTATAAAAATTTATCGTGCTAGGTGTGACAGATTGAGGTTGTTAATGAACCATGGAATTCTTAAAGATATTCGCTGGATGATTGAAGCAAAGGTCTGATTATCAGGTAAGTCTTCCAATTCTTTTATTTCATACACGCCTAGGACAAGTAAAAGCACTTTTGCAAAGAAACGTCATGCAAAATGACTGAAAGTCTGTCACCGATGTGCCAGATGGACTTGTAATGCACAATGTCGTTCTTTAGGAATGATATTTATAAACCGTGAAGATAAAATACAATTCATTAAGGATGGCATGAGTAAGGAGTCTTTAGATAATCTTCTATTAACTCTTGAGACACATCCTAGTGGAGATGTGCATCGTGCAATTCATGATTTATGGCTCCATTTTCATAAAAAACTGAATGCGAACCTTATCCCCGACCCATAGAGAGCATTTAAGCCGTTCTTGGATGAAAGGTAAGATGTGATCAACAATCACAACTATTTGTACATACACATGTTCTAAAAAAAAGAAAAAAATGAGTGACTCCAGATGGCCTATATATAGGTGGTATGATTGCATTCTCAATTTCTCATCTATAAAATCTTCTCTTCCTTCCCTTCATTTCTACTCAACTCATACATTCAACAGTTAAAAAAGTGTGTAGAAATGGTAGGTTCCTTAAGTCATCAAATAAAAAATATTTGTGTTTTTTATGGATCTAGTCTTGGGAAAGAAAAGGAGTTTCTAGAATCAGCAACTCATCTTGGTCAGGTACTAGCTAAGAGAAAGATTCATTTAATGTATTGAGAAGGCAACCTTGGGTTAATGGGGAGTGTGTCACCTGCTGCATTTGTAGAAGGTAGTCAAGTTTTGGGTATCATTCCGAAAGCTTTAGCCAAAGTGGATATCATCGGAAAAATAGTTGGAGAGGAACTACAGGCCTCCACAATGTCTAAATGAATGAATGCAATGTTTGATTATATTGACGCCTTCATTGCCTTACTAGGTGGTCTGGACACATTAGAAGAGATATTTTATATTTCCTTTTGGGCCCAAATGAACATTCACCAGAAACCTATAGGTTTGCTAAATGTTAATGGTTTTTATGATAATTTGTTGTCTTTTCTTGATCATGCTGTGAAACAGAATTTTCTAACATCTTCGGCACGACAAATCATAATCTCTGCTGCTACTGATTGATCAATTGCAATCTTACAACATTGTAATCGATTCCTCCATGAGTCGAATAGACTGGTCAAATAGGAAAAGCCGTAAAAACCTTATATTGGATTTGAGCCTTAGTTTGTAAAAACTTGTGTCTTTTGGTTTTATTAATAACATAGTATTTTTTTTCTTGTTTTGTTATTTCTTATATTTGTTTAAGTGTGTTTCAATGTCTTCTATACTCTACCTTTCTACCATAGAACATTGAGGATAATGTCTCATTTTGGTTGGGGAGAAGGGGTGTAGTTGTACATTATAAAAAAAAAAAAACTAACTTTTTGTTGTTATTAAAACCATTTGACATACTGTTATTGTTAAGATGACAGAGTAAGGAGGAATTTTATTGACTCTTGAGACGCATCTTAGTAATCATTCAAGAACAAGGTTCTATCACACACTTCTTATGAAATATTCAGGTTTACAAACTCTCGCATTATTATCATTTGATTCTGCTCATATACCTATTTAAAAAGTATTTATAAATCATCATTTTCAAACACACATTTTAACACATGCTTATGGGTTGCATATTAGATCATTACATTAATTATGTTCTTTTATTAAAGGTAACAACTAAGACACACGGATAATATATTTTCATTAAAAAATGATAATAAATATAATATTGATGATAATTAAAACATAGTTAAGTTGGGTTTCATAGCCTCCCTAACCTAAGCAATCAAGCTTGAATGGGTGTTTTAACACCTAATACCCTGAAGTCAACTGATTTTGGAGCTATTGGCCCAATGCTTGTTACATGAGTTGAGGAGAAAAGCTTAAGGGAATCAAACATTAGATTATCTACGTATCAATATTTGCAACCCGAGTTACTAAGCTCGTAGGGGTGTCTCAACACCTAATGCACTAAGACCAACTGGTCTAGGAGTCATTAGCCTAAAGCTTGTTACATGAGTTAAAGATGCATTGTGTTTTAAGTGTGTGTGTGTGTGTGTGTAAAGATAATAATCTCAACCCAAGAAAGACAATCTTGAAAAACATTAGAACAAAATTGTGTTTTCTTTCAAGTAAAGTCTCATAACTATGTGTTGATATAATGAGCAAAAAAGAAAGGTTTATTAATATCTTGGTAAAGAGGTATGAAGCATACATATAAATCCAATGAGAGTTTGTTTATTTGAATAGATCAATGGAAGTTAAATGATGAATGCCTAGTTTTTGGATTTGGTAAATTGTTTTTATACTTTAACGCTTTAATTACTAGGGACCAGTAATAAGCTGGTTGAGGGAAATGATTAGTACTTAAAAGTGCATTTTCATTAAGGTTTTATATCATTATATTACACTTAAAGTATCATTAAATTCTTTAACTTAAGCATGTTTTATAATAACAAGTCTGATAATATAAGATATCTTTAATTTATGGCAAATGGTTTTTTCAAATGCAGGCATGTTTCACAATTTAAATGATTGATTAATTTGTTTAACTATTGAAATTAAGAAGACAAAGAGAGGGTTAAGCTTAGAGAAGAGATGTTGTTTCAATTTAAACTAGAATACTATTTGGTTATCGGGTTATAACTAGAGTTGTAGACCTTGGACTTAGGTCTGGTTTATCTTGATGGAAAGCTAAGACATAGGCCTAAAATATTCATGAACAATCCAAGATTCAAAACTGTTGTTTTCAAGCTCAAATCTTAGCAACAAAAGAGAAGTTTGAATCTATCATGCAGCTTAGACACTGTTCAGTGTTCAGCCCATATCTCAAGTTCTAGAAGTCCAAATGAGCTCATTCTTGTTTTTGTGGAACGCTAAGATAAATCTCCAGAACTTTCATAAAGACTATCTATTCAAATTCTATTGTTAGCAATGATGTTTTGTTCACACAAGAAGATAATGGTTGTCACTAAGTCAAAAGGTGGCCACCCATTCAATAATTAGTCATCAAATCAATAGTTCTAAATTTTAGCCTATATAAGGAGGCATTTGCCATACATTTAGACATCTTGGTTTTCAAATCAAGATCTTGCTCTTGCTCTCTTTGTATTTTGTAATGTTCAAGTTTTATTTCAAGTTATATTTTCATTAATCTCTTGTTTATGCTTTTCATTTCCTTTACTATACTTTGTTAATTTATATCATAACTACGTTCATATCTTTTTTATTCATGTTTCTTATCTTCATTATGTTTAACTAAGTTTATTTTGTCAGGGTGAAAAGGTTACACTAATAGTGTAAGAATAAGTATAATATAAACTCAACATGGACTTTAATGTTTGATATTAACATGTTTATAATTGTTATCTTACTCACTCTTAATACCTTGCTTGTTAAATGGTTAATCTAGATTTGTGTTTTACAACCCTTGGTACAACAAATACTTGATTCTGTTATAACCAACTGTATGGTATAACCAACACTTGTGTTATGAAAGGAACTTGATTTGTTGTTGACATAAGTCATCATCATGAATACCTAACAATATTTACAAGTATTAGCATTACTCAAATAAAATAATTAATATGATCATGTTAATAAGTTATAATCCGAATGGAACCTCCTTTGTGTGTGGTTTCCTGTTAAATAATAAAAAGAGTTTATATTATACTTATTTGAAATACCATTAGTGGATCCTCTAACCTTGACATTTGTTTTATCCTTGTTTAATCATTACATCAATATCACATCTCAAAAGTTCTCCGGTTTTATCCTTTCCATTTATTATTTGTAATTTTATATAGTTGACCTCTCTTTGGTTCCACTCCGGTCTTACTAGTTTATTTATTACTTCACACTCCTGCACTTAGGATAAGGCATCAATTTTTTGATTGTGTCAGAAGTCTTTCAAGTTAGTAAGTTGGTTGAACCATATCGAGTCGCTCCTTCGATTGACTTAGAAGAAAATTCAATTTTTTGTGTTTTTGATAATAGTCTTATTGATGTTGACGCAGAGGAGTTGAATGTTGTTCTAAGCTCCAGTGGACAAGCACATGTCGATGAAGATGATGATGATGATGATGATATCCACATTGATGATTGCAATGGAGCTGATGATGATTCAATTGATGAAGAAGAAGAAGAAAATTCTGACTAAATATCAGAGCATGAAAGTGTAAATAATTTTTTATAATGTAATATTTTGGATGAAAGTTTGTACCATGAAATATTTATTTTTATAATTGTTCACTATTGTTATTATGTTGTGCAGGCAGTTTGCAATTGAAGTGTTTGCAGGGAGGGTGAATAGGCAATACAAACACAACCTGTCACACACTGTGCGCATCATCGACGTCCCTACAGATGGAACCATGTTAATTTGACCACCTTTTCTCTCTTGTTTTTATTTCTCTATTTTTTTTCTTTTTTCATGGCAGGCCAATAGTCATATTAGATTTGTATTTCACAGTATAAGTATACAGTCTAATACTAAGTAAAGTCATTCAAAAAAAAGTGTGAGGGACCCATAAATAAATTCAAAAGAATCCCTAAATTTTTTCAGAATTTTCTGATATCTAAAAAGACTCGTTTGGCTAGATATCAAAATAAAAAAGAGTAAAATTAAAGGGAAAGGGTATAAGGGTATGTTTGCCAAACACACCCTTAGCAAAAAAGAAATTAGGCCAGATGAGATTGTTGGTGATGATTTCCTTGATGTTTAATGGCACATTGGGGGCATGAGGGAGACTGGAACAAAATGTGGTTCGTGGTAGACAATCTGGTCCACAATGTGGCTTGGTTTTGGTTTTGTTGATGGGGTCTGTTTGATTTTCCTTGCTTTTCCTAGAGAAGAGAATGAACAGGGCTTGAAACAACATCGTTTTAGGCCAAAATGGTTATCTTTAATTTGCCCCCTAAAGTTGATGTTTTGCAATTAAGCTCATATTTTTGAAATTTTTCTTTTTTCTTTTTAATTTTGACCCTAGATCAATGCAATTAGACCCCTGGATTTCAGGGTCATGTACAAAATAGTCTTTGGTTTCAAATTTAATCAAATCAATCCTTAATTGTCCCCCAACTTTTAATTCTCTCAAAATTACCCCTGAATAAATTAATTAACCCTCCTATAGTATCAACGACGATTCACTTCAGTCCCTAGAATATAATTTCTTGCAATTTTGACCTAAATTGACATTGAACTTTGATATTTTTCAATTAAACCCCTAATTTCATTAATGAAACTAATTCAGAGTTTAATTAAGTCCATAAAGTTATCAATTCTATCATTTTTTGGCCAAATTGACATCGAAGTTTATAATTTCCTCCTTATTAGTCTATGAACCTTCAATTTGTGTTGTTTTGACTTAATTCTCAAATTATTTTTTATTTATTTTATTATTATTATTTATAGCCACACTTAACCTAAAATTTTAAGATGTGATTAAGTTGAGCCTCTAGTGTATAAATATTATTTTAACCCAACTGCTACTTCATCAAAAAGCCTTCGATAACCTTTTAAAGAATCACTCAACATAAACAATTAGGTGAGTTACTTATTTGATTATTTTATGAGAACAATTATTTTGAATATGTGTTATCAATAATAACCAAAACTCTGCCTTCGCTTTGGTGTCCATAAGGTCCAAAATTTTCGAGTCTAATATCTGACCAGCTTTTTATGGATATGGCTTGGAAGAGTTGGCCAACCTAGAAGAAATTAAAGGACAATCTCTCTTGGTTTTCTTTCTCTTGTTTTTTCTTTTTTTCTTCTTTTTTTTTCTCTTTTCATGGCAAGCCAGTAGTCATGCCGTTGTCTGTTTGTATGCTGTTCGTGTTAGGATTATTTTAGACCATTGGAAGAACATACCGTTGATTCTTAGACTATGACAAAGTCATTGTCACCTTTCCTGAAACAAGCTAAAATTGGCGAGTTCGATACGCGAAGGGTGGCTATAGCCTACGTGACATGGCAATGAAATATCTTCGCCACACAAATAAACTCTCGCATGCATGAAGCTCCACTGCGGCAACATTCATTTAAAAAATCTTTGCATTTGGGTAAGTCACCAATTCAAATGAAACCACTTTAAATTTTTTTGCATTTTTCAAATAGGCACATCATCTATTATAGTAAGACTACTTTGAAATCCTTTGCATTTTTCACTTGGACAAATCGCTCATTATAATAAGATCACTCGAAAAATCTTTTTTCTTTTTCCACCTAGATAGATCACTCATTACAGTGAGACAACATTTTAAAAAAAGAAGCCTTTGTATTTTTCATTTAGGTAGGTCACCCATAACAATTTAACTATTCCAAAATCTTTGAATTTTACAAATAAGCAGGTTGCCATATCTTGATCTAGTGAATCTGTTATATCTCATTTCTTTGTCTTTTTTACACAGCTTACCATCTTAGTTCTCTTACGAGACTTTTTGTCATAAGCAATGTAAAGTAGGGGAAACTATCATAACTCGTTTATGGGTTATTTCTCATATTCATCTTTTTTCTTTCCAAAATAAAAATAAATAATAGTAGTAAAAAGACTGATATTTTGACAAAAAGTAATCTGGGAGGATTTCAAATGTAGAAAAAATCAAGTTGCAATTTTGGATGAAATCGAGAGCCTAATTGTACCCTATTTTACCCAAAACTGGAGAGACAATGCACATTCAAGGTCAAGTTACATGATTACTTGACAAATCTGAATAAAACTTAAGCTTGAGAACATAATTAGATTTTTAATAGGCCAATTTGATTTAATCATGGGCCAAATTAAAGTTTAATTATGTTTAAGAATTCATTTGGATCCAATTAAAGGATTTAATTAGGTGCAATGACTTAATTATACTTTCAATGGATCAAGTTAATTTTATTAAGGGCTTAATTGATGAAATATTAAGTTTGGGAGCCCAATGTGGGCTTAATTGAGAAGATTGGAATTTTAGAAGATCAAAATTAATTTATAAAAAGTTAATTGGTTCAAATTAGGGGTAAAATCATAAGAAAATCAAAATTTTTAGGTCACTTAAGGGCTAAATTGAAGAAATTCACAGTCATAGACCATTTTGCAAAAAGCATCAAGCTATGAGGACTCAATTGTCAAGGGGAGAAATCAAAAGCCAAAGTTGAGAAAAAACCATTTTTCTGCCTAGTTTTTCTTTCCCTACTCTCCGCCACCACTTTGGCCACTTGAGGAACTGATGTGACGGAAGACCTGGTCAAAGCATAAAGACCATCTTGACTCTGACCCGAGAGAAGGACTTCATTGGTGTTGAGATCCTTAACATAAAACACAAAATGGTGAAATTCAAAATAAACATTGTTATCAAGACAAAATTTCTGAACAGAAAGCAAAAGTTTTTTGATTTTAGGAACATGAAGCACATTAGATAAAGTGAAAGAACAATGAGGTGTGTATATTTTTGTATGACCGATATGAGATATGGGGAGTCCCTTACTATCACCAACATGCAAATTATTATTACTGAGATATGGTTCTGAGGCAGCCAAACCTGCAAGGTCAAGTGTGACGTGCTTGTTGGCACTGATGTTTGGAAACCAATCAACAGTACCGGTTAAGGAGATATTGCTCAGCGCTAGATTTGCACTAGGCTGCTGTCCATAGCCCCGATGCTGAAGTTGAGGGCACTGAGGAGCTGTATGGCCGAATGTTTGACACAATTGACAGCATAGAGTCTGCCCCCTACTGCGCTGCCAGTTTCCCTGCTAGTTGCCATGTCTACCGTCACTGGTGGAGGAGTTAAGGAGGTTGCGAAAATCAGGTTTGGACGCAGCAGACCTGTGCCCTTTGTTGTTGAATTGGTTGGGATGCCATTCTCCATGGAAACGACATTTGTTGCGACCAAAATTTCTAGGAGACTGGTGTTGAGAGAAGAATGTTGTAGTAGGGGTGTTGGGCATGGGCAGCAAAGATGGATTTATAACAGCAGACCCCATGGATGAAAGAGATGTTTTGTGAAGGAATTCATGTGTTAGAAGATGACTATAAAGATTGGCATATGAGAGAGGCTTTACTTTGGTCACAAGACTTGTTATTAAGTCCTTAAACTCTCCTTGAAGGCCACAAAACACGTATAAGTTGAAATCCTCCAGGAAAATAGGTCGGCCAACAGTAGCTAATTCATCAAATAAGGCCTTAGCTTTTTGCATAAACTGAGTTACCGACTCATTACCTTGTCGAAGATCTTAAAGGGAGCCATGACGTTGCATAATATGAGAATTAGATGTGGATGCTAGAGCTTGCTTAAGTGTGCTCCAGACAGCACTTGAAGTTTGGCAGTCAACAACAAGATGGAGAACTTCCATGGATAGCGAAGAAAGCAGAGCACTTAGAATGAGTTGATCCTGTTGTTTCCAACGAACAAAGAACTCA
>Ga0325400_1004013_pt1 | contig 13509 bp, 8 predicted proteins | sample PopdelMetagenome_2_FD_205662 | JGI IMG/M metagenome (GOLD analysis project Ga0325400, IMG submission 205662) | Populus deltoides microbial communities from Bellville, Georgia, United States - Xylem-PdKOR-R1 | ecosystem: Host-associated > Plants > Phyllosphere > Stem > Wood/Secondary xylem... | reverse complement strand
TAATAATAATAATAATAATATAATCAGCTAGCTAATATTGTATTTTAATATAAAATGCATGTTTGATATTATGATGTAAATGTTTTTTACTTAAAAATATATTAAAATATTTTTTTAATTTTCAATATTAACTTATCAAATAAAAAAAACAATAAATATTAAAATATTATGATCTTGAGTCAAATTGAATTTAATAATAATGGTATAATTAGTTAATTAATATTGTATTTTAATATAAAATGAATGTATGATATTATGACTTTTTACTTGAAAATATATTAAAATATTTTAAAATTTTTTTAATATTAACTTATCAAATAAAAAAAAGCAATAGATTTTTTTCAATTTAACAAGACTGCAACTTTGTCCTTGCAGCGAAGCTCTGCTTTTTTTTCTAACGTTTCTACCGAGCAAAGTTGCAACAGAACGAACCATTTCTTTTCATTTATGCTTTGTAGATTAGTTCCTTTACTAGTCATACAGTCCCCTTGTATCAGTGTTAGGTTTGTTATTGGACGGTACGAAACATTAGTTTAGTCAAACTTGAACCCGTTCATAATAAAAATTTTAAAAAGCATTGACCATGGCTATTAAGAGTATGTTTATTTTTGTATTTTAAAAATATATTTTTATTTTATTTTATTTGGTTCCAAGTTATTTTTTTTTGTAATTTTAAAGTGTATTAATATTAAAAATAAATTTTTAAAACATAAAAAATATTATTTTAATATATTTTTAAGTACAAAATATCTAGTAGATAATAATACACCGAAACTTGGAGATCTGGGATTTGGAATTAGCAGGTTATGTATCATGAACTTTTACGAGGCCATAGCAAGAGATGAAACGACTTGCAAATGCGGTCGAAATATGGAGATTTAAGATGATATTCATGGGCTTTCAAATGATTTGAGATGGCCCAGCCCAAGGATCCAAAGTAAAAGAAACAGACATTGCATGTCGCCGCCCAGCCCGAACTTCCAAAGGGGAAAAAAGAGAAGACATTTCATGTCTTGGCCCAACCCAAATGTCAAAGGAAAAAAAAAACAGAGAGACCAATTTGCCAACAAGCTATTATAATACAACCCACAGGTTGATTGATGAAACCCTGACCCCAAGATCTGGGGACAGCTGAAGAACACCTTGAAAAATCTTGCATTTTACTCTTACTTTTTACAAGAGACAGATGAAATGGTCATCGCGCGCGACGTGTTCCCTACGGCCAAAAATAATGCAGTGGCTGTCAGTCTTGTTAGTAGTTGTGGAAAATTACACGCCATGACCAAGAAGAAGGTTACTGCATTCATTCATCGCTTGAACTGATGATGGCTCGATGGGCCACCTGCTAAGACAAATGAAAAGAAAGCTGTTAACAGTGGTCAAAATTGCCTGACACGATGTGCCCGCAAGGTTTTTTCCTCCTATAGAAAATACATTTTACTATCTTGGCGTTTATAAATGGGAAAAATGATGATTGCGTGTTCTTCGTCAAGTGTATCAAGAACCCAGTAAAACCATCTAAAAAGTCTACTGAAAAAAAGATGGTTTAGATTTTCTCAGTTGACTTCGAGTCAAGGCGTAGAGCTTCTATCATAGATAAAAAAGGATGCTCCAGGATTGACTTTGCACAGGGGGTTTGGGCCTACATAAGTAAGCACCAGATCTCTTATGCTCGTATATTTATCGTGCTCGTAGTTCAGGATCTTCAGGCATGAATCAGCTCATTCTAAATGTTGAATTGTCTTAGGCGCTAGCTGTGGATTTTTCAAAGGAGTTTGGATTTCGATCATCAATCATTGCCTATGAGAAGCCGGGTGGTGTTTTAATTTCTGAATCCACTAGAGGTAATTAGAGGCATCAACACTCCATATATAATACTTAGTTCCAAAATCTCATTAATTGTTATAATCACGTACTTAAGGGGATTTCATGTTCTTTGTCATAGGTATGAAAATAAATTATTAACCGCGCGAGCTTAATTTCTAATAAAAAGCCCAGAGTACACGGTTGATATATAGTTTTTGGAGAATTGACTCCAAGTCAAGGTCTAAATCTCCTCTTTAATTTTAGCCGAGGAAGATGTGGCCAGTGGATGTAGATATCCACCAACCTTGGAGCCATGGTGGACACACTGTCTGTTACTGCTGACTGAAACCTGATTTTGACGTTAATTCAGTATGCATGTCGATGCTAGCTTTACAGATTACAGCCAACACTTTCCATTTTCCACGAAGAAATGGACGATAAGTTATATATATATATATACTAGTTACATGCTCCTGCGCGATACCGCGGGTCAATTATATTTTTAGATTTTAAAAATAACCAAGATCTAAAAGTGTTGAGTTTTTTTACAAAGTTATACTCAAGAGTCTCAGGTTTGGTTGCAACGCCTGATCCAAGAGTAATGTTTATAATATTAATAATAACATTAAACTTGGGTTAACCCTTAGCATAAAAGTGTCTGGACTACAATATCAGACCCAATAGCATTGGACGTGGGTCTGGCTGCAAGGTCGTGTCATAAAAGTGTGATAATTAAATAGATTAGTTAAAAAGAAAAAAAATCAACAGAAAGAAAAAAACTAATGAAAAAAGAAAAAAAAAGAATTAATTGGGTTAACCCTTCAAACCAGGTTAACCCGTTATACCTTGAATTCGCATCGTGAAAGTTTGATAATTAAAAAGAAAAAAACAAATTAATGGGTTAACCCAGAATTAACTAGGCTAACTCGTCAAACCAGGTTAACCTGTCAAACCCGGAATCCGTGTAATGAACGTTTGATAACTAAATAGAAAAAAATTTAATATTAATAATTTAAATTAAATGAAAAAAATTAATTAAAAAAATAAAAGGCATCAGCCTTTTCACTATGGACTGCACTGTGCAGTCCACAGTCAAAAGCATAAAAAAAAAAAACTAAAGGCATCAGCCAAAAACTACTTAGAAAAAAATTTAACATTAATAAACTAAATTAATTAAAAAGAAAAAATAAAAGAAAAAAAACCTATAAGAAGAAAAAAAAACTAAATAGAAAGAAATTTAACATTAACAAACTAAACTAAACGAAAAAAAAATAAAATTCAGGTTAACTCGTCAAACCAAGTTAACCCGTTAAACCCAGGATCCGTGTCATGAATGTCTGGTAACTAAATAAAAAAAAAAGTGAACATTAACAAACTGAACTAAACAAAAAAAATTAATTAAAAAGAAAAAAAATCCGGGTTAACTCGTCAAACCATGTTAACCTGTTAAACCCAGTATTTGTGTCATGAAAGTCTGATAACTAAATAAAAAAAAATTTAACATTAACAAACTAAATTAAACAACAATATTTATGAAAATAATAATAAAAAAAATTGACGGGTCAACCCGAAATTAACTGGGTTCACCCGTGAAATCAGGTTAACCCGTGAAACTCGGGATATGTGTCATGAAAGTATAATAACTAAATAGAAAGAAATTTAACATTAACAAACTAAACTAAACAAAAAAAATTAATTAAAAAAACAAAGAAAGAAGCAAAAAAAATAATCTCAAAAAGCATAAAAAAACAGCTAAAAAAATTTAGACAACTTAAAAAACAAAAACGCCTAAGGAATCAGTGTTTTAGTGCAGTCCACAGTAAAACACTGATTCCTTTTAGCTATTTATGAAAGTTTGATAACTGAATAGGAAAAAAAAATTACAGGTGAACCCAGAATTAGCTGGGTTAATCCGTCAAACCCGGAATCCGTGTCATGAAAGTTTGATAACTAAATAGAAAAAATTTAACATTAACAAACTAAATTAAACGAAAAAATTAATTAAAAAGAAAAACCAGAAAAAAATCCTGGTTAACTTGTCAAACCCGGAACCCGTGTCAAGAAAGTTTGATAACTAAATAGAAAAAAAAATTTAACATTAATAAAAAAAATTCATTAGAAAAAACAAAGAAAAAAACAGCTTAAAAAAACAAAGCAAAAAAAAAAAAATAACAGCTCAACGTTTCACTCTGGACTGCACTCGAAAAAATAATTAATTAAAAAGTAAACCAGAAAAAAAATCTGGGTTAACCCGTCAAACCCGGAACTCGTATCATAAAAGTTTGATAACTAAATAAAAAAAAATTTAACCAAAAAAAAATCAAAGAAAAAAAGGCTTAAAAAAAAGATAAAAAAATAAAAACAAAAAAAGCTGTTCAGCGTTTCACTGTGAACTTCCACAGTAAAACACTAAACAGTTTTAGTTTCTTCTTAACATATATATATATATATATATATATATATATATATATATATATATATATATAATTTTGTAGACGTCGGTGGGAAATTATGCCATTTCAAAGTGCAGTTGCAATGCAATTACCTAGCTAGGCAGCAAGGAATTACTTTTAAATCCTTTAAATTTCCATTTCTCGATCCTTTATTCGTAAAAACTAAAGCAATATTATCAAGATTCAAGACAGTTTTTCATATAAATTTCTCATTTAAGATTTATAAGATCTACATTTTATCACTTAATTATGAGTTAATATATTAATTAGTTTAAATGGAAACTAAATTAGATAAATTTGTTAATTTGTAATCGTTTTTCTTAATTTGTAGGAGGATAAACTTTTGAGTGGACCATCCATTTTCATCTTTTTTGTTATGAATATGTGACTTGACTTTTCTTTATCATTTCATTGGTTTTTTCGTATAATTATAATGCCCTTTTAATTATTTATTATTTATGAAATTCTAGATTATGGTGTGATAGTTTATATTGGTTACAAGAATGTCAGCTTTGGAGAGACAAGATAATGTCATATTTTAAGTGAGCTGTCACACGTAATTATATCACAATAAAAATACATGTTAATAGAAAAAAAACAACAAATAAAATTATTAATAAAAAATATATTTTTTGTCAAAATTATTTTGTTTTATTCAAATGATTTCTTTACAACAAAATAATTTTTTTATTAGCGGTATAGTTTATTAAATAAAAAGAAACAACAATCAAGGAAATATTTAGAAAAACAATATTGATTTTAACTAAAAAAGAAAAAAAAACCACATATTTTTAATCAAAATCTATTTTTTTATTCATGCATTTTATTTTTATTTTGATGAAATCATGTTTTTTCTAAGAGAAGCATTGTTTTTTAAGTAAAACTTTATGGGTTCTAATCTTCTTATTATGACATGTTCAATAAAAAAAGTATTATCTTCATCGAACTCCTCTATTTAATACAAATTTATTAACATCAAAATCAAATTTTGTTGGTGGTGGTTAATCAATTATTCTTTTTCCTTTTTTATTTCAATGACTTTCTTTTCTCTTTTTAAATTTCAGGATCTAAAACATAAAAGAAATAAAATTTACAACTGAAATATATATAAAACCTTCAAAACATAGAAAACAAATAATAAAAATTTCAAGATAAAACTATAGTTTTCCATGTCCAATGAACAATAAAAAAAAAGCTGTTTTTTGTTTCAAGTGTTAAAATCTTGTCCCTTTTGTTTCAATTTTTTTAATTGATGAAATTAAATTAAATTTTAAAATATCAAATATCAATTATTAATAATGAGATGATTTTTTATATCATGAATACATCATAACTTGTAAAAAAAAATAATTATAAGTTTTGAAATCATATAAAATAATATGATATGATAAAATAAAAAATAAATCTTGATAATTTTGAAATGACTAAAAGAATGGTGGACTAAAATCACTGTAACAGTGCATAGTGCAATTTGTTTTCCTATTTCTTTCAAGAAATATTACCCATGATGCTACAACAGAGAACTTTCTAGAATTTATTTTTTATTTAACGATGTACAGTGCAGTGGAGGCACGCTAAATGCAGCAGTAACAGGGCAGGCATATATCTAATTTTTCCCTTTTTTTTTTCTAAAAGAAAACTCATGCCAAGTCTGAAACCAACAAATGAGAAGTCAAACAAAGTAGATCTTATGTATACATACTTGAAAGTAAAAATAAAAAATAAAAAGAAAATCTGTTGAACATCACACGGAGTAATTCTCGTTAATTTCTCTACAAATTAACCGGAGGACCGTGGTCTTCTAAAAACGTAAGCTTTGCGCTATCCTATCCTATAAGAGAACCTCTGACAGTTACATTCTACGGCGACAGAGGTGTATTTTGTTTTTTTTCTGAGAATTAACTAATAGCAAAGTTCTTCAAATGGAGTTGAACAGGTTGTTTTTAGCAGTGATAATGATTATAAATGTGGTGGTTTTAATACAAGGGTGGCGGTGCCATGGTTGTTTGGAGGAAGAGAGAGTTGCTCTCTTGCAAATCAAAGATGCCTTTAGTTACCCAAATGGCAGTTTCCCGCACTCCTGGGGAAGAGATGCTAACTGCTGCGAATGGAAACAAGTCCAATGCAACTCCAGCACACTTCGAGTTGTCAAAATAGACCTTTCTCTCTCAAGGGGTTGGGAGCTGGGAGACTGGCTCCTGAATGCGTCTTTGTTTCTTCCATTCCCAGAACTGAAAGCTCTTGACTTGAAAGGAAATCGTATTGCTGGATGTCTTGAGAATGAAGGTTTGCCTCTTAGCTGCAATTTTAGAAATTGATACAAGTTTTATAACTTTAATGCTTAAACGCTAACCATGCACTCTCATGCAGGTTTTGAAAGACTATCAGTCCTTGGCAATTTGGAGATACTCCAGTTAGGCCAAAACAAATTCAACAGCAGCATCTTTTCATCCTTAGGTGGTCTTTCATCTTTGAAAAATTTATCTCTACACAATAATGAAATCAAAGGAACAATAAGCGTGGAAGGTGAGCCTGGCTTTTCTCATCTCAGTTCTTAAACTAATTGTCTCAAACATAATCATGATTCCAAAGCAATTATATAGCATTAATTTATGTTCTACGTATTGCCAGGATTGAATAATCTGACAAACTTAAGGAATCTGCATATTGCGAGCAATCACATTGAAGGGTTTAAATCCCTTCATGGTACGAAAGATTTTTGAGTTACGCATTATCTTTTCACAGTTTCGCTATTTTTACATCAAACCTTGTACAATTATTTCTTACAGGTGGTGAGGATGAAGTGCTGAAAATGAGCAATTTGGAGTATCTAGAGTTGGGAGGTAATCGCTTTGATAACAGTATCTTATCATCCTTCAAGGGTCTTTCATCTTCAAGAATCTCAATCTGGAAAAGAACCATCTGAAAGGAACATTCAATATGAAAGGTTTATAAACCAATTATTTCTCACACGTTATTCCATTTCAAAAAATGAGTTCCAAGGCTTTGCTGTGACCTAATCAGTTCTATTTTCCTGCAACCTAGAATTGGAAGCTTTGAGCAACTTGGGGAAGCTGTATCTCAGCGGAAATGAGATTGACGAGTTTGTGTTCTCAGAAGGTATTACTTAAATATTCCACATGAACGACGGTGGCTTCACGGATCGATCGACCCACCTAACTTTTTACCCAAGATTCCATGCAGTAAGGACGATTTTGATTTGCTCGTAAGGTGTGAAACTTGTTTTGTTTCTCTTCTCTCTTGCAGGTATTAGAGGTTTCGGAAATCTAAGCAGAGTTCGTTTATTTAATATCACCGCAAATGGAAGAAGAATTTCACTTCCATTACTGCAATCATTGGCAAAACTCCCAAACCTCAAGACACTTGATCTGGGGAACAATAATTTCGAAGGAACAATATTAGCTCAAGGTGAGTTGCAATATGTACTGATGTCTAATTTGGCTATAGAGATCAACTTGAGCTTCTCGTAATTGGTATCCCTTACTTTATCCTCTTCAAAATATACTAATCATTTCTTGTCGGTTTGATTTATCGTAGCCTTGCCTTCTCTCAAGAATTTGCACAAGTTGGATTTGAGTTCCTCTACTCTCGATAATAGCTTTCTGCAAACAATAGGAAGGATTACCACTCTGACGAGTTTAAAGTTGAATGGTTGTAGACTCAGTGGCAGCATACCTATAGCCGAGGGTAAGTCTGATGGTCCTTTCTGATCTCTCTTGCTGATCTCTCTTCTTTTTTTTCTCATGTTAAATATTTTGTAAATTGATAATTCTCAGGTCTATGCGAGTTAAAGCATCTTCAAAGTCTTGATATCAGCAATAATAGTCTCACCGGTGTCTTGCCTCATTGTTTGGCAAATTTGACATCCCTGAAACAAATAGATCTCTCTTCCAATCACTTTGGGGGAGATATTTCCTCGTCTCCTCTTATAACTCTGACATCCATCCAAGAATTAAGACTTTCGGACAATAACTTTCAAATCCCCATCTCATTGAGGTCATTTTCCAACCATTCTGAACTCAAATTCTTCTTCGGTTATAATAATGAAATATGTGCAGAGCTAGAGGAGCACAATTTGATCCCAAAGTTCCAACTAGAGAGACTTCATTTATCTGGTCAAGCATATGGTGGAGCATTGCCCTTTCCCAAATTCCTCTTCTATCAACACAACTTGAGGGAAATTTATTTTTCTAACATGAAAATGAGGGGAGGGGTTCCAAAGTGGTTGCTAGAGAACAACACAAAACTAAATGAACTTTTCCTGGTCAACAATTCTCTTTCAGGACCTTTCCAGTTGCCAATTCATCCCCATGTGAATTTGTCACAATTAGATATTTCTGACAATCACTTGGACAGCCACATCCCAACTGAAATTGGAGCATATTTCCCAAATTTGACATTTTTATCCATGTCTAAAAACCACTTCAACGGTATCATTCCCTCTTCGTTTGGCAATATGTCTTCTCTTATAGTTTTGGATCTCTCAGAAAACAACATCTCTGGAAAGCTGCCATCTTGTTTTACCTCTTTGCCACTAGTTCATGTTTATTTGTCACAAAATAAATTACAGGGATCTTTGGAGGATGCATTTCATAAGTCCTTTGAGCTAATTACATTGGATCTTAGCCATAATCAATTGACTGGCAACATTTCGGAATGGATTGGTGAGTTTTCCTACCTGAGCTATATTCTCTTAGGTTATAATAACCTTGAAGGCAGAATACCCAACCAGTTGTGCAAGTTGGACAAATTGAGTTTCATTGATCTTTCTCATAATAAGTTTTCTGGTCATATCCTCCCTTGTCTAAGATTGAGAAGCAGTATTTGGTACAGCAATCTTAGAATATATCCTGATAGGTATTTGATTCGAGAGCCTTTAGAGATTACAACAAAGAGTGTATCCTATTCTTACCCGATAAGCATTTTGAACATCATGTCTGGAATGGATCTCTCTTGCAACAATTTGACAGGTGAGATTCCTCCGGAAATTGGAAACCTTAATCATATCCATGTACTGAACCTGTCAAATAATTTTTTGATAGGTCCTATCCCACAAACTTTTTCAAACTTGAGTGAAGTTGAGAGCTTGGATCTTTCCAATAACAACTTGACTGGGGCTATCCCTCCTGGACTTGTACAATTGCATTCTCTGGCAGTTTTTAGTGTAGCCCACAATAACCTATCTGGTAGAACACCACCTAATATGATTCCACAATTTTCAACATTCAACGAGAATAGCTATGAGGGAAATCCTCTCCTTTGTGGACCACCACTCTCAAGACATTGCACCACCCAAGAAGAAGAAGCTTCGTCATTACCAAAAAGGACTTCAACGGATGATATAGAAGAAAGTAGCTTCATGGATACAGATGTTTTCTATGTGAGCTTTGTTGTGACATACATCATGATGCTGTTGGTAACAGCTGCAATTTTGTACATAAACCCCAACTGGAGACGAGCATGGTTTATTTCATTAAACAAAGCATCAATAATTGCTACTACTTTTTTGTGGACAATCTTCATATGCCATCCTGGTTAGAGATCCGAAACCTTTTGTGTAGATATTTTTAGCATGTGTGGTGTTTCTACTTTTCAAATTCAAGACTGAATTCAATCTTATCGTATTAGTACAAGTTATGTCTGAAAACTTGTGTTGTGCTCTTTATACAAGTGTTTCCTTTTCCTTTTCTTTTCCTTGAATGGACATAGCAAATTTGTGATGAAGAAATCGTTTCTTTCCATTTTTTTTCAGCAACCAATAAGTTCCTCTATCGATATGCTTTCCGTCTACGATAGGATTGGATTTGATAGAAGCTCTAAATTTACACCCAAGGCGCCACTTGGCCATTGTAACTGATTTGAAGTAGTAGAGTTTAGAATCAGGTAAGAAAAGGTCTTTAACACCAAATGGGACAAGACACCATTGATTCTTTGATGAGATGCAGCTTGAATATTGTAGGCCAGAGCAGCAGTTAGAAGCTCTGTTGAGCTAAATGGAAGGCGAGAAATTAGTTTGTTTTCAACAAGAGGAACTTGTAGCCAGAAAAGGCAGCAGCCCAATCAATAAAACAAGCAGAGTAAATACAGAACTTCTCCCATTCTGACCCTGAACCAAGGCCTCCAACCGTGGCTGCTCGTCAAATACAGAGCAGATGGGTCCTTCCTCAAAAAAGCTAGATTAAGATCAATTTCGATGCATCATTTACATATGCAAATAGTTGGCAGGTATAGGGACCATTTGTAGTATTCAAATGGCTAAAGTTTCCTCAGCCGCAGTTGCAGAAGAAGTGGCAGTTGAATGTGTTTGATTCTCATAAAATATTCATTGCTTAGCGACAAAGTCTGGAGTAAACGATGCTAAGCTTTTTTCAAGACTAGTTGATGAGCTTTGAAATTGTTAGAGAAGAGTTTGACGTGAGAGTCATAATCTCCTGCAAAACAAATCCTATGCATAATGTAGGGGATCATCAAGTAAAGATGTAAAAGTGATCGAGTTTAATTAAGAGAAGGCTAAGAGATGATCTTGGATTCGGGCATAGCTTGTCCTAGGCCAATCTGAAAAAAAGCTAAGAGTTGGCCTTGAGTTTGGGTACTGTTCGTCCTAGCTCTACCAGGAGGAAAGACCAACTTTGGATTTCCTTAAACATAAAACCATGCCTCGTGGAGCATGCTTAGGAGTAAGGAGACCCCTATGCCGTATCTTTAACCCAACACCTGGGCTGTGAAATGCACAAGGACTGTTTTGTCTAGACCCATCACTCACAGATTTAAAAAACAGAGCTCTCATGCATAATTTTGTTCATAGTTGGGTTTGAAAAATAGCTAGAACTGCTGATAGAGCAACTGATTGGGTGGCCAAACTGACTAGAATAGGACAATATCCTCGTCACTGGGTCCATGAATCTCTAACCTATCTAAACTTTTGTCCTTCAACTTAAATATTTCAGCTCCAACGCAAAAAAGGAGAAGCAGGATTAGAGCTGAAGAATGACTTGGTGGAAGCAACTGTGCCAAATGAATACCAAATTATTGAAACCAAAGAATGCCATACTATGTTTTGATGTCTGAAGGTAAACCTCCAAATCACGCTGAAAAAGAGATGCAAGTAAAAGTACATAAACATACAAGAGTTTGTTTCAAGATTGGGAACAAAAAAAAAAAAAAAGGAAGACACACCAAGAAAACAATTATTCGATTAAGTGGGTTTCATGTCTTGAAAAAGTGCAGACCAAAGTGACTGATCGTCAAAATCACCGTTGAGTCCTCTTCTTTCCTTGCTGTAATCACAATGAATTTTTGGGCTTGTGGATCTTGCATCCAAGGGGCTACGTACTTGTGGGCTCCTATTAGTCATCATCAAACTTTGTGGCACCCTTCCATCTGAAGTCCCATATAATTTTGGGCTCCTGTAAGCAAACACCAATCTCTCCTGCACTTTCCCATCCAGAGGCCCAGACAACTTCAAGCATCTATTGGCATGCATCAAATTCTCTTGCATCCTAGTATCCAAAGGACCAGATTTTGCTTGTCTCCTGATTTTGAGTATTGGAGGCTGCTCTACTTTGATCAACTCCTTCTCACTCCTGTACTTCCTTGTCAATGCTCCTCTTTTCCACTGTCCTTGATATCTAGCTAGCTCTGGCTCTAGTTCAGCCTTAAATGCTGCAGAATCCCGATGAAAAACCAACTTATTGATACACTTCTGGATGCTCTTCTTGGTCTTGTTGATTGCCATAATGAACTTAGAGAGGCTATGTGGACCTCCCCCAACATCCTTCCTGGCAAGCTTGAGTATTTCTAGCCTATGCTTGGCTACTGAAATACCCATACTTTGAAGAAACTCATGGTTCAAGTACGTCAAGTCCTCTGCTTGGAGCTCATTACGAGCAAAGGCAAGACCATACTCATAGATTAGTGAGGGCTCGAGGCTGCTTTTTGACAGCCAAGAGAACCAGTCCATAGCCAAAGATAACAAAGTTTTGGCTGTGTTACATGATGCAAAAACGTAAGGTGTGGTGATGCTATATGAGATATGCCTGCATGTGAAGAGTGGTCCTTGAGATATACATATATAAACAGATAAGAAGGTCAAGTAAATGAATTGAAAAAGTGGGGAAGGAAAAGTGTTATCTTTTTATGAAATTTGGATGGCAGTTGAAATTGACAATGACAGTAATGTGGAGGTTGAGCTTGGTCAAAAAAATCAGCCTTAATTTGTGTCTCAATAATTAGTGGTTAAGAACATCATTAATTTCGGGATGCCCTCTAGGAACAGGCAGTGGACATGAACTTTGAAACCCTCTAGAATGTCAATTGCCATGGCCAAACATTTGAAAAGGATTGTTACAGTAGCACCATGTTTATGTGCCCATTTAATTTCTGCCATGATAGCAAAAGCCAATGCCCAGTTGGGATGCCAGCTCTGTTGGTCTGACTTCACTGGTTTATACCAGCAGCCTCCGTTCAAGAATACAATATTTTACCTGTAATCCTAACAAGAAAAATGGTTCATAAATTTGCCCCTACCTATCAGCAGCTAGATTTGCAGACTTCCAGTGGTTACCTAATCCGATTGCTCTGTCCTTGCTTAATAATTTAAGACCAAGCCATGGTAAAACAAAAATTTCTAAGCTGCTCTAGTTTTATGTTTACAAGGAAGACGCTTTTGGAACACGACCCCAGCGGAGTTTAAAAAGAAATAAAAAAATTTCTTTAAAATTGTTGTTTTTATATTTTTAAATTATTTTGATATATTAATGTTATAAATAATTTTTAAAAAATAAAAAAATATTATTTTAATATATTTTTAAGTAAAAATCTTTTTGAAAAATAAACTTTATCATACTCTAAACATTTTTAAATTAATTATCTTTTTTTTAAGTTCAAAAACATTTTCCTTCAAACAAATTATGCAGCATTATATTTAATTTCAATTTCATTAATATAATATAATCATTAAGGTCCAATACAAACTAATTGAATTGATGGATAATTAAATGAAACCAGTTAGTACCATCATTGATGAAATTTGTCAGAAACCTACTCATGAAGTTTAATTCAAACCTAATGCATTAAAACTTAGGCCCATTGAATTAGCACCAAATCTACCAACCAGGGTCTCGGCTACAGTTACAATGAGACAGAAGACAGACGAACACTAAATACAGGGCTTTAGGTATGAATTTTTTTTTTATTAAAATTTAATATGGTTTATATATTTTGGATCGTT
>Ga0325400_1004012_pt1 | contig 13510 bp, 20 predicted proteins | sample PopdelMetagenome_2_FD_205662 | JGI IMG/M metagenome (GOLD analysis project Ga0325400, IMG submission 205662) | Populus deltoides microbial communities from Bellville, Georgia, United States - Xylem-PdKOR-R1 | ecosystem: Host-associated > Plants > Phyllosphere > Stem > Wood/Secondary xylem... | reverse complement strand
ATCTGCTCGTCCGTCAGCCAAAATAGGTCGCTCATCCCGGTCTCCTTGCGGAGCCTGAATCAGATTGCGAAACTCACATCAATGGGTCCTGACCCTAGCTCGCTTCCCGCTGCACGGTTCCACACCGTTGTCGGGAGCGTATCCCGGGCGCTGACGAGTGAGCCCCTATAGCTCGGGTTCTTGCGCAGGTAGGCTCGCGCTGCCGCCACGTCGCTCGAGCTTACAGGCGTGCCGCCGAGGCTCTGCGCCGTGCGATTGATCGTCTCGATGTCGGCACCGCCACGGATCAGGGCATCGATGGCGGCACTGCGCTGCTGGTTCTCGACCGTTCTTGTGCCGCCGGTCGCCAAGGTAGCGAAGCCGCCGCTCGGCCCATTATCGTCGTAGACAGGGAAGCTACGGTTGACCCCGCCCCCGCCACCATTGTTGCCGGGACCGCCCAGCTGCTGACTGGGCGCGACCGGATCGCGACGGCGGCTATCGGGGTCGAGGTCGCCTTCTAGATCGCGCCCGCCAGCGCCCTGATAAGCGCGCGCGTACAGGTCAATGACCCGCTGCACGTTGGCCTGGTACTGCTCGTCGCTCTGTCCGGTGTCGAGGTTGGACAGGCTCGACGCCAGTGCCTGGAAGTCGCTGTTTGACAGCGGCGTCAGCGGGTTCTTGCCGCCGTTCTGCTTCGCCATCTCCATGATGCGGGTGAGCGCGCCCGCGTTCTTCAGGGTGTCGGTGTCTTGCGCCACGTCGTAGGCGCCGGTTCCGCTGAACGACCCGACCGTCTTGGCGCCGAGGCCGGTGGCGAACCAGCCGTCCCGCGAACGCTGTTGTAGCGTCCGAGCGAGCCTGATCTTGTCGATGGCTTCCGCGCGAACGCTATCGAGGTCACGCTGTCCGGGCTGTTCAGCTCCCTTCTCGGGCGGCAGGCCAGGGATGCGCACCGCTGTCCGCCCGTCCGGCCTCATCATGTACCCAGCCGGCAGGGTCGGCTTGTCCCGTTCCGCGAAGCGCTGCCGGTCGCGCTCGGCCGCAGCAGCGGCCCGCCGGTCGGCTTCAACCGCACGGGCGGCAGCCGCGTCCTCCTGTGCCACCCGGCGCGGATCTCGCGGCGTGGTGATGGTGGAATAGGCGCTGGGCGCTAGCGGCGCATCGAACTGATCGAACGGATTGCTTTGCTGCATCATCGCGCTCCTGCCGCGCCGCGGCGGCCGTAGTAGGGGACGCGGCCGTAGCCGCGCTGCTCGACGTGGACGTGGTCGCCCTCGTCCAGGATGCGCGCGCCGGGGCCGTAATAAGCCCGCAACGCCGCCACGCTGGCGCCGACATGATCGGCCGCGTCGCCGCGCAGATGTGCACTGTTCGGCACCCCGCCGACCGCCCGGTTGCCTGCCACCGTGCGCCGGCCGCTGGTCATGGTGCCGGGGGCCATCATGGGGTCACGAAAGGGCTGGTGGCTGCCGGTGCCGCGCCTCCCAGATAGCGAGAGGACGCGCCCTGCCCATATTTCTGATCGAACTGAGCCGCCATTCCGGGGTTCTGCCGCAGGAACGACACGGCGGCGTCCGGGATGGCCGGAGCGGCAGGGTTTCCCCCACCCAGGCCGGTGCGCGGCATGAACGTCTTGGTCGGATTGCCCGCGGGATCGAAGCCGTCCACCGCCACCAGCGGCGGAGCTGCCATGCTCTCCGCGCGCTGTCGGTAGAGGCTGCGGCCTTGGGCGGATGCGGGGTCAATGCCGCCCGCCGTCAGATACTGCGTAAACTGGTCGTTCGGGTGGGCCTGCTCGTACGCCTGCTTCGCTTTCCACGTGTTCAGTTCGAGCGCAGCGCGGCGCTGTTCGTCGACCAGATGCTGCTCCCTGGCGCGGTTCGCCTGCATCATGGGCGCATAGATCGGCGCGGCCCCGCCCATGCGCAGCAGCGTGTCTCCGAGGACGCCGGCGATGGTGCGGCCCGTGCCGCCCTCACCGAAGAACGACGGCTTCGGCGCGACGACAGGGGGCGTGGACGGCATCGGAGCGAACGAGGGTGTCGGTATCGGCAGGTCGGTCGACCAGTCGATTGGACCCGGCCGCCTATCGAACGGCTGCGGCTGAGCGCGATGCCCACCGCCCTGGAACATCATGGCCATTATGCGCCTCCCGCCGACGTGAGGAAGGCCAGGAGCGAGGGATGCTCGCGCGCGGCGGCCAGTACCGCCGGCTCCCCGATGAACGAAACCGTCTGCGCCAGCGCGTCGCCCGCCTCGGGGTGTCCGTCCTCCAGCAGCTCGGCGAGCAGCGAGACGGCGAGCCACCGGTTGTACCGGGTATCTGCGCCGTGCCTGACCCCCCATTCGCACCAGGCCAGCATCACGACCGCGAGCGTCCCCTTCATGCGCGGGTCGCCGGTCGCGATCCCGATGCGTGCCAGCATCTCCACGAGGACGAGCGCCTCGTCCTCACCGATCCCGCCGGCTGCGGCTTCCCCTTCGACGTTGCCGATGATGGCTAATATGGCTTCCACGTCGCCGCCCGCCGCGCGAGCCATCAGCTCGTCGTAGCCGCGTATCTCATCCCGCAACTCGGGCGCCTGCCACTCCCGCGCGAGAGCGAGCGCACCGCCCGCCATCTGGGCGCCGGTGACGTTGAGGGCGGTGGCCGCATGTTCGTCACCGGCGTCGGCCGCCGCGTCGAGGTAGCGGAGTGCGTGTGCCCCGGCGTGACAGCCGCGGTCGGGATTACCGCCGACCGTCTCGTGTTCGTAGGCGCAGCGGTGGAGCAGCGTGCCGACAAGGGCGGGCAGCGCACCCGTATCCCCGCGGCAGAACCCAAAGCGGCCGAACAGTTCGGCTGCGGTCAGCGCGGCACGCGGGTGGAACGACCCATCTGCCCGCTTGGCCAGGGCATCCTCCATCAGTTCGACATAGGCCGCCGTCTCACCCCTGGCCGCGCGGTCGAACACGGCGCTGTCGGCGGCGCTCACCGGAAGCCCCCCGCGCCGTAGACCGACGCGGCCGTGCCGGCGGCCTGGGCAAGCAGGCTACCCAGCGACTGCTTCTGGACGCTCGTCTGCGTGTTGTAGCCGCCCAGCAGCGAACCGAGGCTGCCGGCGTAGCCCTGCGCCGCCGACATGGGCAGGCCGGCCGCCGCCTGGGCAAGCTGCAAATACTGGTCCTGACCGGCGTAGCGGGCCGCCTCGAGCGACGGTGCCAGCGCGGCCGCCTGCCCCATGCGCTGGCGCTCGGCCTCCATCTGGTTGAAGCGCAGCCCGGCGTTCGTGCTTGCCAGAGCCCGTGCAAGTGCCGCTTGGTTGGCCCCCGATCCCGTGCGGCCCGCACTCGAGAACTGATCCTGCACCTGCTGCCGGACGCCTGCGCTGGTATCGGCGATCATGCGCTCGAGGTCGGCGTTCGCCGCCCCGAGATACCGGCCGCCGAGCACGTCGGTGTTGTACCTCTCCGCACTGTCCAGTGCGGGGTTGCTACCGAACGCACGGTCCGCGACACCCGGCAGGGCGGTGGCAACTCGGGCGGAGGCGGCGTCGAGGATCGGCTGAGCCTGACCGTAGGCGCTGCCCAGCCCGTTCGCTGCGGCATCGATGTACGGCTTGCTGTAGGTCGAAGGGGCGTTCGTGCTCTTCGACTTGTTGGATGACAGCCCGATGCCGGCCTCCTGTCGATGGCATGCGCGACGAACCCCGCTCCGGTCTCACGACTGGAATAAGGCGCTGGTCACGATGCTGTTGGGTGATCGGCGCGGAGCGCCAACCCTGACACCATGCCATAACTGCGGAGAAAGGCAAGAAGAGGATTGCACATATCACCTACATTCATGACCGAGCGCTCGGTTTGTTTATGAGGACACGCACGATGTTCCTGTCATCGCTAATCGGTCCGCTGTCAGCTTCATAGGCTGCGACCGCATCCGCCTCGCTCTCGCCTTCGTAGCGGCGAATACAGTGCAACTGACGCACCGAAGAGGATTTGGCCTGTTCTAGGGCGATGACACGCCGCTCCCTGTTCATCCCTGCAACCATTCTCGTGCCTCCTTCGACATGGTGTTCCAATCTACCAGCGGGAGCGGCTGGGCCGTCTCGATCACCGCCTGCTTCCGCTCGATCGGTGACAGCGCCTCGCCGAGCCACGAGCGCACCGCGAGCGAAAGCCCGCCCGCCGCTGCCTTGCTCTCCAGCCTAGCCAACCTTGTCCTGATCATCATTCCTTCGCCTCCAGTTTCGCTATGCGGGCTTCCAGTTCGCCCACCTCAACGATGGCCTTGTGCGCGGTCAGCAGGCCCATCACGCGCGCTGCCTCGTCGGGCGTCACCTCGCCGGCCCCCACCGCCTCCAGCACCGCGGCGGACGCGCCCACCACGTCGCCCACCGTCGTGATCGTCGGCAGTTCGATCCGGACCGGCGCGTCCTTCCGCGGCGGCACCAGCCGTTCGAGGCACAGGCGCAGCGCGGTCGCATCGCCCTCAAGCGCCTTGTCGATGGCGGTGCGGGTCAGCTTCTCGGCCTCGCCGTCCAGCAGGGCTTCGGCTGCAAGCGTGGCGCGGCTGCGGGCACCCTTCGGCTTGCCGGGGTTGCCGGGCTGGAACCGTCCGTCGCCCGTATTTCCGGGTGGGATACGGCCCTTGGTCATGATGCTTCCCGTTCGTTGATGTTGGTCACCGTGTGCCCCCTTCCTCGATCGCCAGCGCCAGCAGGACCGGCCAAAGGAGGATCGTGCCGGTGACGACAGCCAGCGCGGCGGCCGGGTCGAAGCGGGCGGCATGGACTGTGGCGGGGGGCTGCATGTGCAGCAGCAACGGGGCCAGTGCGCCGCCCGCCAGGACGTACAGGGTTTCGGCGAGGGGCCAGATCACAGGCGCGCCGCGGGTAGAGCGGGCAGTGCGGGTAGCTTCCCGGCCCGTGCCCCATAGAATGGCAGATGGCGTGACAGTTTCCGCCTGACGACTGGTTTACCTACCCGCATTACCCGCTCTACCCGCATCAGCCGTCCGCCCGGACGATCTGCCAAACCTTCTGCTTGGCATGCTTGTCCTCCCCCTTGGTGAGCTTGAGCCCGCCTGCGATCCGGCCGGCGTAGCGGGCGAGGTAGATGCCCAGCACCTTGCCGCTGAGCTTCCCGAACCGGTCCTGGCCCACCTCCGTCAGTGCCTCGCGCAATTCGGTGTTCGCCACGTTACCCATGCTGTTCACCGCCTCGGCGTTGCCGATGATCTGGGCCACCGTCTGCGGCGCGCTGCCGACCGCGTCGTGCCACGCCGAGAAGATCGAGGTCAGCGTGGCGTTGACCGGATCCTCGGACCGGGCCTTCTCCATCGTCTGCACCGGGTCGGGCTGTCCCAGCCACACCAGCGCCGAGCGGACGAGCTTGCTCCACGCCTCGAACGACGCGAGCGGGGACAGGACGCCTGGATAGCCGGCGGCCGCGTAGGCGCGGACGATCACCAGCGCCGCGGCGATGTAGCCCGCCCGGTCCGCGATCACGGTCGCGAACGGATCGCCGCCGAATGTGCGCAGCTCGGGACGCTCCACGTCCGGGTCGAGCGAGCAGAGCAGCACGCGGCGCGTCATGTCGCCGACGAGGCGGATGTTGTTGCCGGTGGCGAAGCAGCAGGCCCGGCTCTCGACCTTCACGAGCTTGGACGTGCCCAGCGGGCGCACCGACACGATGGGGCGCTCGACCAGCTGGCACAGCGCGTCACCGCCCAGGTCACCGTTCACGTTGTCGATCGAGATGAGCGCTTGTCCCTCGATGATGGCCGCACCCAGCCGCTTCTCCGTTTCCTCCTCGGTCCTCCCCGCCGTCAGCACCGGTGCACGCTCGCCCGCGCTGATCGCCGACACGAGATCGATGACGTAGCTCTTACCCGACCCCGGCGCCGTCGCGGTGACGGCGTGCATGGGGGCCACCGGCATCGCGCCGCGCACGACGGGCGTGATGAGGGCAGACAGCGCCACGGCCCGGCTGGCGGCGTCAGTGAACGGGAAGTCGTTCAGCAGCGCGTCGAGTTTGGCCAGCGCCGCCAGTGCATCGTCCCGCGTCGGCGCCACCGGTATGTCCGGCAGGCGCGGCGGCTCCATCAGCAGCAGGCTGGTGGCGCGGTCATACCCCGGCTCGGACAGGATCGTGCCGTCCGGCCGCATCGTAGGCGTCGTGATGACGCCGGACAGGCGGGCGAACTTCCACTCGCCGTCGCGCGACAGGATGGTTGCGGCAACGTTTGTGGGCGGGTCGGCCCGAACGTACGCGTCCTTGCGCCCGTCATACTTCTGCCAGGACGCGACGCGCGACAGGTGGTCGACCATCGCGCTATCCTGCACCGGTAGCAGACGGGCCACGCGGACAGGCACGCCGGACGCGCTGGGCAGCCGGTCCACCACCGGCCGAACGATGGCGCCGCCGCGGACGTAGAACGGCGCCGCACTGCCGATCAGCGCCTCCTCGGCCTCGGTCGCCATAGTGTGCAGTTCACCCGCCCGCACGGTGATGAGCGGCCGCGCTGTGCCGCCCTGCTCCGTGCCTGCCGCGGCCCCGTCCGCCTCCTCGTTCGCCCGGGCACGACCGATAGCGCGGCTCAGGCTGCGCAACGGGTTGGTCTGGTCGCGGAGATGATCGCCGACCCGGTGCTCCGGATTGAGCAGCACGCCCGCGATCTGGGCATCGTCGAAGCGGCCGCGCCGCACCAGCATGCCGACCGCCTTCATCACGGCTTCGCTGCGCCGGGCGGGATCGCCGTTGCGGATGACGCGCGCCAGGATGTCGTCCTCGCGAATGCCGAGCTCGGCCAGCGACAGGATCTCCACGTCACCGAGGTCGACTTGTCCCCGCTGAGCGCGAGCCGTGCCGCCGCTAGTACCGCCGACGAGCTCGGGCAGGATGGCGTGCATCTCTTCGGCCCGCACCGTCTCGCCGGTGTCGGCTTGCAGGATGGCGGTCGCGGCAGGGATGCGCCCCCGCGCCGCCTTGCGGGCGTCGGGGTAGTTGATGCCACCGGGCAGGCGCATGAGTCGGTCGACGTTGTGGCAGCTATCGCCGCCGACGAACTGCGCCAGCCGCTGGTTGAGCGCCTCGACCGCCTCCTGATTCTGGAGCGGCTCCTCCAGCCGCCAGAACGCCTGGATGCCGTTGCCGCTGTCGATGACCAAGCAGGGCGGGTGACGCATGCCGTCGAGCGTGGCGACGACCGCCTCCCGGTCGAACGCCGACCCGTCCTTGGGCGGATCGACGTCAACGTGGAGGAAGCGAGCACCGGCGATGTCCGTCTTCTTCGGCTTGCCGTTGAACCCCCGCCGGGTGACGTTGACCGTCCAGTAGACGTTCGCGCCGCCGGAGTTCTGCCCGCTGGCCCAGCGCGCCGCTGCGGGGGCGTTGTTGCCGAACCACGTGCCGCGCACGTCCCCGGTGTCGGGCTTAATCGCGACGAGGTGAATGTCCTGCCTGATCGCATCCTGCAGGAAGGCGGTCATCACCGACGCATCGGCGGTCAGCAGCCGCGAGGCGGGCGCGCTCATGCCGTGCCCCCCTTCACAGTGGAAAGGATCAGCGGCCGCCGGGGGGCCAGCTTCTGAATGAGCGACACCCACTGGAACTCATGGGCCAGCCGCGTCTCCACAATCAGCGCGTGCCGACCTGCGATGGCCGCCGTGGCCACGGCTGCGTACACGACGGGATTGGGGGCGCTGGACACGACCGCGAAGGCACCGCACGCCCGGATTAGCCGCCGGATAGACGGCGCGTGGAAGCCGTCCGGCCCGACCGACGTTTCCATGTCGTCGCCGATCAGCACGACCGCCTTGCGGCGCTTATCCGGCGGGAAGGGGAACGCCTGCTGCCCCTGCGACACAGCCAGCATCCCCACGCGGTGATCGCGCACAGCGACCATGAGAGGGAAGAGATGAGGGGCGCTGTCCCGGATGGCTTCCAGCCCGGCGTCGATCTGCGCGGACGTGGTGCCGGCGTGGATGAAGCCGCTCATGCGACACCCCCCGCCGCGATGGGCGGCAGACCGGCACGGTCGAGCAACTGCACAAGCCACTTAGCCTGCGCCTTGGTCAGCGGCGTGGGATCGACCGCGGTCTGCCCCAGGAACGAGCCGGCCTTGCGGGTCAGCGGAACGTCGGATGCCAGCAGCGCCAGCGCCGCGTCACGGTCGGTGGGAAACGGTGCGGTCATGCGGCCATACCCCAGAGGTGGGGAGCCACTACCCGCGCTGCCGACGCGCTGAGGCCTATCCGCGCGATCAGGAATTGAACCTGGCTAGCGGCGTTGCTATCATCGTCGCTGTCGCTGCCCAGCTGACAGATCATGGGAAGCCGCTCGGTTACCGCCGGGCGGCTTTCTCGCTTATGGGGTCGCGAGTGCCCCTTGCGTGCTGCCATCGGGCTTCACGCAGCCAGCTGCTCAAGCAGCTTCGACTTCAGGCGGTTGATCGAGCGGCCGGTGATCAGGCTCTTCCGACCGAGCTTCACGAGCTCAAGGTCACCCTTGGACACGAGCTCGTAGGCGAGGGTACGGCCGATACCGCCCAACTCGGACCGGGCTTGTTCGATGGAGAAGAAGGGTTCGTCCACGTCGTTGCCTCCATAAGGATGCCGGCGAACGCCAGCGGCAACGGAGGAATCAGATGGAAAACATTCGGTAAGAATGGGGGCTTACCGAATTACAGACGCTTCCTTGCTTCTGCCTTCATCAAACGGAGAGCTTCAGGTTGAGAAAGCCTGTCAGGTAGCTTTTCTAGCGTGGCAGATATAATTTGCTGCGCAGCTGACCCAGCCGGATCAGGAGTGAGTTCTGCGCACCAATCAAAGACCGAGCTGGCACTGACCGGCCCTCCCTTCTTCCCTTTGTGACCTGCGGCTGCAAACGTCTTTGCGACGAGCCTACAGGCTTCTGTACTGCCTATACCGCTGCGCATCATCACTGAAGCACAGGTCACGGCTCGAACTTTCAACATCTCAATCTGAGTAGACAGCTGGCTAGTAACGCCAGGTCTTGGCTTGAAGAACGGGGACGACTTACCGCGCCTAAGGTCATCAAGAGCCGCTATAAGGTCCGGCAATGGTCCACCCCGAAATGCACCGTGCAACTCGGGTAGTTCGTCTAGAGCAAGCACAATGTGAATTAAAACTTGATTTGCAGCACTTGCAGCAGCGGCTCGAGCATCCGCAGCGTCATAAAATGTACCATCCACATCTGGACCACCCTCTGCTACGGTTCGCAGACGAGCATAGTCCTGAGTGATCGACGTGATCGACGCGCGAAGGTTGGCGGCCCAATTGCTATTATCGGCCATTAACAGGCTCAGGTGTTTTATTCGCCACAAACACCCCCCAAGCCTCCAGCAGCTGCCGCCGCATGTCGAGGAACGTGGTCCGCTTATAGGCCCGCACCACCTTGTCTGGCACGACGTGGGCCAATGCCGCCTCGGCGACGGGGTCGGGTATGTCGGGCATCTTCTCGGCCGCCCAGTCCCGGAACGACGAGCGGAAGCCGTGCGCGTCGACCGAGTGGCCGGCGTCGATCACCACCTTCTTGAGTGTCATGTCGGACATCGGCTTGCCCCCCTCGCCGGGAAACACCAGCACATCGGGGCGGGGCGTCGAGCCAGCGCGCACCTTCTCCAATAGCGCGACCGCCGCGGTGCTGAGCGTCACGACGTGCTCGACGTCGCCCTTCATCATCTCGGCTGGGCGTCGCCACTCGCGCTTGTCGAGATCAAGCTGACCCCATTTGGCCGCCCTCACCTCGCCGGGCCTGGCGGCGGTCAGCACCTGAAACATCAGAGCAGAGCGTCCGGTAGTCGGCGCCTTGCCGCCCAGCGCCGTCATGAACGCCGACACCTCCGCATAAGGCATCGCCTTGAAGTTCGTGCCGCGGGGCTGCTTCGGCAGGCCGACCGTCACGGACCGACCGGGCGCTTCCGTCGTCCGCCAGCCCTTGGACCGGCTGAAGTTCAACACCTGCCCTACCCTCATGCGAACCTTGCGCGCCAACTCCGGCTTGGCCGTCCAGATTGGCACCAGCATGTCGCGGACGTGCCCGGCCTCGATGCCGTCCACGCGCAGATCGCCGAGCGCGGGATAGGCATAGTCGCGCAACGAGGTGAGGAATGCCGCCGCGTTCTTCTCGACCCACCCAGCCTTGAGCGCCTTATGCGCCTCGTTGGCGGCGTCGCGGAACGTCGGGATAGCGCGGCGGTCACGATCACGCTCGGCGATAGGATCGCGGCCGTTCAATGCGTGCTTGCGCAGCTCGGCTGCACGCTGGCGTGCTTCGGCCAGATTGAGCGCTGCGGTGGAGCCCAGGCCAACGTCCCGGCGCTTCCCATCCCGCTGGACGCGCAACACCCATGACTTGGCACCGGTCGGCTTCACCATCAGGTATAGCCCGGCCCCGTCGCCGTGACGGCCGGGCTTCGCGTTCTTCACGGCAAGGGCGGTGAGCTTGGGCAACTGGTTCCCTACCTAGTTCCCACACCATGAAGCGGCTGCAAGCGAACGTCAACGAACAAAGGCGAAACGCTCAACGTGAATCTATAGGGAACACACAGAGGTAGCCGGTCGCTGGCGAACACTGGCGGTCGAACAGTTATGATCCTGTCGGGTGCGCCAATCAGATGGCGCTGAGGCGCTGTCTTATCTACCGATGACTGTTTTGATAGCGAGTGGTTCTCACATCGGCACCCTCGTCACAGCCCGGCTAGCGCTGACTATCAGCGGGCGGTGGCGACTGGCGGCGCGGCTCGCATGCGATCTCATTCCTGTCGCCGTCCATGCCCCCGCGGCAGCCAGGCAAAATATAGTGGATCGGCGCCACACCGGCGGCGCGGGCCTGATCGCAACCGGCGTCGTGGGCGTTGCGCTCCACCGCCGCGACCTCTGTCATGGTTGGCACCTGCCCTCTGCCGATTCTGCCGCCCTGTGCCATCGCGCGAGAACAGTGCGTTCCGTCTCACGGATGAGACGCCCAGGCATGGGCGCGTACCGACACCTCTGTTAGGGTCAGGACCCAGTGGTGTGAGGGCGGCGATCTGGCTCAGGGTCCGTGAGAAGCCCGGATGAGCGACCTGTTCCACCTCTCGGACGAGCAGGTGGAGCGGCTGCGGCCGTTCTTTTCCCAAGAGGCACGGCAAGCCTCAAGTGGACGATCGGCGGATGCTCGGCGGCATCGTGTTCGTCAGGAACGGCCTGTGCCGGCGCGGTGCGCCGAGCGCCTACGGGCCGCCCAAGCCTGTCCCGAGCTTCGTCGAGGGGACGCTGTACAATCAGCAGAAGCGCTGGGGTGCTGCCGGCGTGTTCACCCGCATGATGGAAGGCTTGGCGGCCGCAGGTGCCGAGCCGAAGACCGTCATGGTCGACGCCACCTACCCCCAAGGCGCATCGCACGGCCGCCGGCCTGCGGCTCGAAAAGGGGGTCTTGGCCGGCTGATCGGGCGCGCCAAGGGCGGGCTGAACACAAAGCTGCATGCCCTGGCCGATGCGAACGGCCGACCGATAAGCTTCTTCATGACGGCCGGCCAAGTCAGCGACCACACCGGCGCGGCGGCGCTGCTCGACGACAGGCCTGAGGCCCAGTGGCTGGTCGGCGACCGCGGCTACGACGCCGATTGGTTCCGCGATGCGCTCCACGCTGAGGGCATCCAGCCCTGCATCCCAGGCCGCAGGTCACGCAATGAGCCCGTCAGATACGACAAGCGACGCTACCGGCGCCGTAGCCGCATCGAGATCGTGTTCTGCAGGCTCAAGCCCGTCCTGAGCTTGTCGAAGGGGACTGGCGCCGTGTCGCCACCCGCCACGACCGCTGCCCCGCCACCTTCTTCGTCGCCCTCGCCGCCGCCGTCATCTTCCGGCGGTGATCGACGAGTCCCGACCCTAGAAATCGACCTGGGCGTAGTGCGGCGCAGGTCCCACCACCTCCATCCGCTCGGCCAGCAGCGGGCGGAAGGACGGGCGGCTCTTCAGCCCCATGTACCAGGTCCGCGTGCGCTCGTGCCCCTTCCAGTCGATGCCGCCCAGGTAATCGGCGACCGAGATCTGGGCGGCCGCCGCCAGGTCGGCCAGGCTGAAGGTGGCGCCCGCCATCCAGTTGCGATGGTCCAGCAGCCAGTCGGTATAGTCGAGCTGGCCCACCGCGGCCTTCATCGCCTCGCGCAGCGCCTTGGCGTCAGGCGACGCGCCGCGCCCAAGCCGCTTCACCATGCGCTCGCGCAGCATGGGCTGCGTCACCTCCGCGTAGAAATGACGGTCGAACCACGCGACCAGCCGGCGGATCTCGGCGCGCTGCTCGGCCGTGCCGTTGACGGCGGGCGCCTTGTCCACCGTCTCCTCCAGATACTCGCAGATGGCGCTGGAATCGACCAGCACCACGCCGCGCGCGTCGTCCACCATGACCGGCGTCTCACCCGCCGGGTTCAGGTGCAGGAAGTCGTCGCGCTTGGTCCAGGGGGATTCGCGGACCAGCTCGCAGCCGATGCCCTTCTCTCCCATCAGCAGGCGCACCTTGCGGCTGAAGGGGCACAGGGGGAACTGGTAGAGCTGCCACATGGCCCAGGGTGTTAGGCCCCGATGGGCGGCCACGAAAGAGTGGACAAAAGGGGTACGTGACGAATAACGCCTTCGGATGACTCCGTCGCTGTTCCTGCTGCTCGCGGTGGTGCTGGCGTTCGCCGGCGGGGGCGGGCCGTGGGTGGTGGCCGCGGCGGTGATCGCGGCCGCGGTGGCGGGCACCACGCTGCCCGACCTAGACGCGAGCCTGGGCCTGAAGCACCGCAGCGCGCTCTTGCACAGCGTGATCCCGATGGCGGTGGCGCTGGCCGACCGGCGGACCTGGCCCGTGGCGGCGGGGCTGGGTCTGGGGATAGGGCTGCACATGGCGGCCGACCTGTTCCCCAACGGGATGCGCGGCTACGCCACCATCAAGCTGCCGCTCTGGGGCTCCATCGGGGCGTGGCCGTCCTACCTGTGGATCGCGGCGAGCGCCGCCGCCAACCTCGCGGGCGGGGCGGTGCTGCTGGGCCGCGTGGCGGACCGGGCGACGGCGCGCGCGACGCTTGCGGCCGTGGCTGTGATGGGCCTGGCCTATCTGCTGCGCACCGACGGTGGCTGGTGGGCCTTGATGCTGTTCGCCGGGCTGGGGTGGCTGGCGCTGCGGTAGGGCACGAGAACGAATAGTCAAACGCTACCGATGCGTCAGTCCCGATAATCAATGCCTAAATCCTTCATAGATCTGAAACGGTGCAGTCCGATCGTCTCGAACTCGTCCTGATGTTCAGATCGCGGCACACCGATCTGGGACAAACCTTCGTTGATAGGTGGCTTTCCATTCTCCGTATCATCTATGTATGACCCAGCCAGTAACGCACCTGTCAGACCTCCATCGTTCGACTCTGCCGCTGACCAAGCTAGGGTCAGGACCCATTGATGTGAGTTTCGCAATCTGATTCAGGCTCCGCAAGGAGACCGGGATGAGCGACCTATTTTGGCTGACGGACGAGCAGATGGAGCGGCTGCGACCGTTCTTTCCCAAG
>Ga0325400_1004010_pt1 | contig 13510 bp, 12 predicted proteins | sample PopdelMetagenome_2_FD_205662 | JGI IMG/M metagenome (GOLD analysis project Ga0325400, IMG submission 205662) | Populus deltoides microbial communities from Bellville, Georgia, United States - Xylem-PdKOR-R1 | ecosystem: Host-associated > Plants > Phyllosphere > Stem > Wood/Secondary xylem... | reverse complement strand
CTGGTCGCGGCCGGCGCGCTTGGCCCGGTAGAGGGCGGTGTCGGCGGCGGCGTAGAGCTCCCGCAGGCCCAGGGCGTGCCGGGGCACCTGGGCGACCCCGACGCTGACGGTGATCGGCAGGACGGTGCCGTCGGGCAGCGGGAGGGGGTCGGCCCGCACCGCGTCCACCAGGTCGGCTGCGCGGCGGGCAGCGGTCTCGGCGGAGCACCCGGGGAGCAGGATGGCCAGTTCGTCCCCGCCCATGCGGCTGACGACGGCGTCGTCGTGCCGGACCGACCGGCCCAGCACGCCCGCCAGGTGGCGCAGCGCGTCGTCCCCGACGGGGTGGCCGTGCCCGTCGTTGATCGCCTTGAACTCGTCCACGTCGACGAGGACGAGGGCCGTCCCCTGCGTGGAGGCCGCCGAGCTGAGCGCCGTGGCCAGGGCGTCGTCGAGCACCCGCCGGGTGACCAGACCGGTCAGGGTGTCGACGGCGGCCAGCCGGGCGAGCTCGGCCTTGTCCGCGGCCTGCGTGTCCTCCAGCCGCGCGAGGACGGCGGCGACCACGGCGAGGGTGGTGCCCACGAACACCACGTCGGTGAGCGCCGCGCCGACCGGCAGCAGGTGCAGGGTCACCACCAGGTCCCCGACGACGGCGGTGGTCACGGTGAGCGCGGCGCCGGCCGCGCGGAGCTGGGTGGCCGCGGCGAGGACGGGGAGGGCGAGGAAGACCTGGACCGAGGCCGAGACGTCCCTGGTGTGCCAGGCCTGCAGGCACACCAGCACCGCCCCCAGGGCGGGCGCGGCCGTGAGCAGGCCGACGCGGTCGCTGCGGTGCGGGTCGAGGAACCAGCAGCAGGCGCCCAGCACGGCGGCGGTGAGGGCCACGGCCCAGCTCGCCCAGCGCTCGTCGAGTGTGGGGGTGGCGGGGTCGAACCAGGAGAAGCCGGCCAGCACCGCGGCACCGGTGCCCAGGATGGCGGCCGAGGTCCGGGCCGCCCGGTCGGGGTGCCGGGCGCCGAACGCAGGCTGCCGGCGCCGGACGCCGGCCCCCCGCCCGGGCCCGACCTGGTGCCGGTCGGTGCGGCGCGGTGCCGGGGGCGCGGGGGTCTCACGCACGGGTGGGCTCCAGGACGGTGGGCGCGGATCGGGGTGCCGGTACCGGTGGGGGCAGCAGCGAGCCCACCGGTCGGGGTCGGCCGAGCAGGAAGCCCTGGCCCAGCGCGGCACCCAGGGCGAGCAGCTGGGCCCGTTCTGCGGGGGTCTCGATGCCCTCGGCGACCAGGCTGGCACCGGTCTCGGCGGCGTAGGCGATGAGCGCGCGGGAGATGGCGCGGCGGCTGCGGTCGGTGTCCACGTCGCGGACGAAGGCGATGTCGAGCTTGATGACGTCGGGGTGCAGCTGGGTGATGTGCTGGAGGGAGGCGTAGCCGGACCCGGCGTCGTCGACGGCCAGCCGGATCCCGCGACCCCGCAGGTGCTCGGTCAGCCGGGCCAGGGCCGGGTAGTCCAGCACCTCGTCGTGCTCGGTGATCTCCAAGAGCAGCCGGTCGGCGGGGGCGGCGGCGAGCAGGTCGTGGGTGGCGGGGCTGGCCAGCGCGGCCGGGGAGACGTTGACCGACAGGTAGTGCTGCTCGGGGATGCGGGGGAGCAGGCGCAGCGCTGAGGCGAGCGCGGCCTGCTCGAGCTCGACGCCGACCCCCAGTCGGGCGGCCTCGGCGAAGACGAGGTCAGGGCGCAGCCGGCCACCGTGGACGTCGGTGAACCGGGACAGGGCCTCGAACCCCACCGGTTCGCCGGTGGTCAGGTGGACGATGGGTTGCAGCACGGTGGTGCGCCGGGACCCGTCGATCAGCGGCTCGAGCAGCACCCGGTCGGCGTCCCGACGCCGACGCCGGGCGCTCTGCCGGTCGATCTGCAGCGCGACCAGCCTGGCCAGGACCCGCAGGGTCTCGGTGCGGGCGGCGCTGTCGGCGTCGGTGGTGGCGGTGCGGTCCAGCGTGCACAGGGTGCCGTGCACGGTGCCGTCGCCCAGCACGATCGGGACGCCGTTGTAGGAGCCCACGCCGAAGGCGGAGGTGGCAGGCATCGTCGCCGTCCGCGGGTGGGCCGCGGTGTCGGGGACGGCGGAGGGCAGGTCCCCGCGCAGCATCGCGGTGCAGTAGCCCTCCTCGGAGGGGATGCACAGGCCGGGGTCCACCGGCGGCCCGCCGGCACGGGAGCTGACGTGGGTGAAGGTCTGCTGCCCACCGGACAGGTGGGACACGAAGGCGACGTCGACCCCCAGCACCTCGCGCGCGGCGTCGACCAGGCTGTCGATGGTCCCGGAGCGCCCGGCCAGGGTCTCCAGCCCCTCGTCCAGGCCCAGGCCCATGGTCGACAGGCCGTCCAGGACCTCGCGGTCACCGCTCATGCGGCGACGTGCGACCACCACCAGACCGGTCATCCGGGCCAGCGCCCCCACCGCCGCCTCGTCGGCCTCGGTGAAGGGCTCCTCGTGCGGTGCCCGGGTGAGGTAGAGGGCGCCCAGCACCACACCGGCGACGGTGATCGGGGTGGCCAGCAGCGCACCCATGGCCACGTGCCCCACGGGGAACCCCACCGAGGCCGGGTGGTCGGACATCCGCCGCAGGCGGAGCACCTCCCCGGCGAGCACGGCGCCCACCAGCCCGACCGGGCGGGGCAGGTGCGGCATCGCGGCGACCTGGGTGGTCGTCATCCCCTGGTGCGACAGCGCGGTCGGGGTCCCGTCGGCGCCCACCAGCAGCGCGATGCCGAACCTCGCCGCGAGCAGTCGTCGCGAGGACGACACCAGCTCGTCCAGGATGGCCAGTTCGCCGGGGGTCTCGGCGATGGCCACCATCGAGGTCATCGCGTCCGCGCACTCCATGCCTGCCCATCGGCAGCCCGCCGCGCCCGGCGAAGCCGGGCCGGCGGTCCCCACCCCACCCGGGTGAGGCGTGACCTGCGCAAGCGTCGTTACGAGAACGGGTCGTCCGGTGCTAGGCCCCGCCTCAGCGGGGCACGACCTCCTCGACGCCGGCGACCATCAGCCCGGTCGCGCCGCGGTCCAGGGCCCGCCGGGCCTGGTCGGGGGCGGCGACGACGTGCCCGAAGACGGGCTTGCCGGTGCCGACGGCGTCCGCCCACGCGGAGGCGTCGCCGTCCCAGGGGAGGGCGAGCAGGTCGTAGCGGACCTGGTCGGCGTCGAAGGTCGGCAGGTCGGCGTCGAACCAGTAGCCCCACGTCGGGTAGCCGCGCGCCCGGGCGGCCTCGGGCACCGCCACCGACGGGCCGTAGCTCTTCACGACGAACCGGTCGGGACCGCCGGCGGCGTCCAGCAGGTCGAGCAGGCCGGCCGGGTCGGCGGCGGGCTTGTCGTCGACCAGCCACACCCGGTCGGGGTGCTCGGCCAGCACGTCGGTCAGCCGGGCCATCGGCAGGTCGCCGTCCACCGTGCGCAGCGCGGACAGCTGCGCCCACGTGCTGGTGGCGATGTCGAGGTCGGCGTCGAACTCCGCGCCGGTGGTCGCGTCGTGGCAGACCACCCAGACCCCGTCGGCGGTCAGCCAGACGGGTGCCTCGAGGGCGAGGGACGGCGACCAGCCGGCGGCCCGGTCGTAGGCGTACGCGGTGCCCTCGGGCCAGTCAGCGCTGCCGCCGCGGTGCGCGATCCAGGCGGTGGGCTGCGCCAGCCAGGCCTCGACGGGGGTGCGCAGCGGCTGCGCCGCCCCGGTGAGCGCGGTGCTGCACCCGGCGAGCACCAGACCCCCGGCGAGCAGGACGAGGACGAGCCGTCGCCTCACAGCCGTTGCTGGCGGCGGGCTATCACCACCGCGATGACCAGCACCAGCGCCAGCGGTGCCCAGCCCGGCAGGCCGAAGGGCCCCAGGATCAGCCGCGCCACGAAGAGGACCAGCTGGAAGGCGACCCAGAAGCCGACCAGCAGCACGATGAAGTAGACGACCGGTCGTTCCGACTGCAGGCGGCGCAGGTAGTCCATGACGTCCATCATCCCTGCCCTGCGGCGGGGAACACGTCACCGCGCTGCGGTGCTGCCCGGACTGATGAGCACCGACAGCACCCACGTCCCACCCTTCCTCGGCGCGCACGCCCTCGTGGTCGGCGCCAGCGGCATCACCGGCAGCGCGCTGGTGGAGAAGCTGACCGCCGGCGGCTGGGAGGTCTCCGGCCTCTCGCGCAACCCCGTGCCGGGGTCCAGCGCCCGGCACGTCCGCGCCGACCTGCGCTCGCCGGACTCCCTCGCCGCCGCCCTCGGCGAGCTGCGGCCCACGCACGTGTTCTTCTGCGCCTGGTCCCGGCAGGACACCGAGGCGCAGAACATCGTGGTGAACCGGGCGATGGTCGCCGACCTGCTGGCCGCGCTGGCACCGGGCCGCAGCGTCCGGCACGTCGCGCTGGTCACCGGCCTGAAGCACTACCTCGGCCCCTTCGAGGCCTACGCGCAGGGCGAGATGCCCGACACCCCGTTCCACGAGGACGCCGAGCGCCTGCCGGTGGAGAACTTCTACTACGCGCAGGAGGACGCGCTGTTCGAGGCGGCCGCGCAGCAGGGGTTCACCTGGAGCGTGCACCGCTCGCACACCGTCATCGGCCACGCCGTGGGCAACGCGATGAACATGGGCTCGACGCTGGCCGCCTACGCCACGATCTGCCGGGCCACCGGCCGCCCGTTCACCTTCCCGGGGTCGGCGACCCAGTGGAACTCCCTCGTCGACATGACCGACGCCGGGCAGCTGGCCGACCACATGGTCTGGGCCTCCACCACCGAGGCCGCCGCCGACCTGGCGTTCAACGTGGTCAACGGGGACGTCTTCCGGTGGCGCTGGATGTGGCCGCGGCTGGCCGCCGCGCTGGACGTCGAGCCGGCCGGGTTCCGGGGCGAGCCGCAGCCGCTGGAGCAGCAGATGGCCGGTGCCGAGGAGGTCTGGGCGCGGGTCGTCGCCGAGCACGGGCTGGTCGAGCCGGACCTGTCCCGGGTCGCGTCCTGGTGGCACACCGACTCCGACCTCGGCCGCGACATCGAGGTGGTGGCGGACATGAGCCGGTCGCGGCTGCTCGGCTTCACCGGCTACGTGCGCACCGAGGACTCCTTCCTGCGGCTGTTCGACCGCTACCGCGCCGACCGTCTCGTCCCGTGACGCTGCGGTCGAAGGTCTGACCCGGTCGTCCGTCGTCCGGTGGCGCGCCTACCGCCCCGACGACACCGGGATCGTCACCGGCCCGCGCATCACGAGCTGACGTCCCGCCCCGGCGCACCCGTCGACCGCTCGTCCAGCCACGGCCCGGGCGGGTCGGCGGGGCGGCCGGCCAGCCGGAGCGCGAGGGTCAGGGCCCGGTCGACGACGGCGTCCACGGCCAGCCCGACGGCGACCACCACCGACACCGGCAGCACCAGCGGGGCGACCGCGACGGACAGCAGCAGCACGGCGGGTGCGTCGCGGACCCACCCGGGGCGGCGGACCGGGTTGGCCAGCGCGCCCCAGCGGACGCCGGTCCACATCACCCACCGGCGCAGCACCGGCGTGCCCAGCTCGCGGCACATGCGGCGGAACACGCCGTCGGCGTCCCGGCTGCTGATCACCCCGGCGGCGATGCCGACGTCGCAGAACCAGTCGTGCACGACCGCGGCCGCCGTCCACGGCCCGTCGGCGGGGATGAGCCACCGCACCGGGACGGGCACCGACGCGAAGTCGGACTCGAAACCGGCCGGGACCACCCACTGCTCGTCCCGGCCGGCGTAGACCAGCGGCGCGGTCAGCGTCCAGTGGCCGCCGGCGGTCTGCTCGACGCGCGGGCGGGTCAGGAACGGCACGGCGCCAGTCTGGCCGACGGACCACCCGAACAGGGGTCTGGACCAGATCGTTGCCTCCGCTTACGGTCGGATACGACGGCCGGGTCGACGGGGACCCGCACCGGACGACGGCGGGAGACCACCATGAGCCGCGGGCCCGGCACCACGCTGCTGCTGGCCGTGCTCGGCGGTGTCGCCGTCGCCACGCTGCCGGCCGTCGTCGGACCGGGCGCCGCCAGCTCGCCGCAGCCGCGGCACGAGGACTTCGTGCTCGCCGCCGAGCGGGTGCGCGACCCCGACCTCGACCTGGCCGACGGCCTGCCGGCCACCCGGCGCCCCGGCAGCTCGACCCCCGCCGCGGTGGTGGACGACGCGCCGTCGACCCACCGGTCCGGGTCGGTCGACCCCGACCTGGACGGCGGACCGCGGCCCTCGGCCACCCGCACGTCCAGCACGCCGGCGTCGGGCCTGGCCGCCTCCGGCATCCCGACCACCGCGCTGGAGGCCTACCGCGCCGCCGCCGACGCGCAGGACTGCGGCATCGACTGGACCCTGCTGGCCGCGATCGGCCGGGTGGAGTCGAACCACGGCCGCTTCGGCGGCGCCACCCTGCACACCGACGGCACCTCGAGCCCGGCGATCATCGGCATCCCGCTGGACGGCGGCCCTGGCGTCGCGACGATCACCGACACCGACGGCGGCCGGTACGACCGCGACCCGGTGCACGACCGCGCCGTCGGGCCGATGCAGTTCATCCCCGGCACCTGGGCCCGCTACGCCGCCGACGGGGACGGCGACGGCGTCCGCGACCCCTTCGACCTCCACGACGCCGCGGCGGCCGCGGCCGACTACCTCTGCACCGCGGGCGGGGACCTGTCCACGCCGGCCGGCCAGGCCCGCGCGGTGCTGGCCTACAACCGCTCGCAGAGCTACGTCGACACCGTGCTGGGCCTGGCCGCGACCTACGCCGGCACGACCGTCGCCGAGGTGCCGACCCCGACCGCGCCGCCGACGGTCCCGCCCGCCGCGCCGCCTGCACCCGGGCCGGCCCCCGCCCCGACGCCCGCACCGCAGCCGACCCCCGCCCCGGAGCCGACCCCCGCCCCGGAGCCGACCCCCGCCCCGACGCCCAGCCCGGCGCCGACGCCCAGCCCGGCACCGACCCCGGCGCCGACGCCCGAGCCCGCTCCGACGCCCGAGCCCACCCCGACGCCCGAGCCGACGCCGACGCCCGAGCCCACCCCGGTGCCGAGCCCGCAGCCGGCCTGCCCGGGCGACGGCGCCCCGGCCGTCGTCGACGTCCTCGACGGCAGCGGCCGGCCCGGTGCCGCCGACGAGCTGGTGGCCGACCTGACCGCGGCCGGGCTGACCGCGGGCACGGTGGCCACCGCCACCGACGGTGGCCCGGCCGCGCTCGAGGGGCCCGTCGGGGACGGCGGGGCCGCCTGGCTCGCGGACGCGCTCGGGCTGCCCGAGCTCGCGCGCGACGCCGAGGTCGAGCAGGTGACCGTGGTGCTGGGCCCCGGCACCACGGCCGAGGACCGGACGGCGGACCTGCTGGCCGCCGTCGACGCGCTGCCCGACTGCACCCCGGCGGGCTGACCCGGCCCGGACCGGTCCGCGCGCATCAGCGGCCCGGTGCGCCGGACCGGTCTTGACGGCGGCGGCGCGGAGGAGTGTGCTGCGCTGGTCCGGCAGACCGGAGGCCACCGTGAGCGAGTCCGTCACCTCCTTCCACGGCTCCATGCCGGCCGCCTACGAGGACGGTCTGGTCCCGGTCCTGTTCGAGCCGTACGCCGCGGTCGTCGCCGACCGGGTGGCTGCGCTGGGCCCACGCCGGCTGCTGGAGGTGAGCGCCGGGACCGGCGTCCTCACGCGGGCCGTCGCCGCCCGGCTGCCCGGTGCCGAGGTCGTCGCCACCGACCTGAGCCCCGCCATGCTCGAGGTCGCCGCCGGCATCTCGACGCCGCCCGGGGTGCGGTGGCAGCAGGCCGACGCGCTGGCCCTCCCGGCCGGCGACGGCAGCGTCGACGTCGTGACCTCGCAGTTCGGCCTGATGTTCGTGCCCGACCGGGTGGCCGCGCACCGCGAGGCGCGGCGCGTGCTGGTGGACGGCGGCCACCTGGTCGTCGCCGTCTGGTCCGACCTGGACGGCAACGGGCTGGCGGCGGCGATCGACGCGGTGCTCCGGGCGCGGTGGCCGGGCACCACGTCGACGTTCGTGGGTCGCATCCCGCACGGCTACGGCGACCCCGACCGCGTGGCCGCCGACGCGACCACCGCGGGGTTCCGCGACGTGCAGGTGGAGCCGGTGTTCCTGGTCAGCCGGGCGGGGTCGGCGGCGGCCGTGGTCCATGCCTTCCTGGCCGGGACGCCGGTGGGCCTCGAGGTGCTCGAGCGCGAGGGCCGCACCGACGCCGTCGCCGCCGACCTGGTCGCCGAGATCACCCGGCGCTACGGCGACGACCCGGTGGAGGCGCCGATGTCGGCGCTGCTGCTCACCGCGACCCGGTGACGACCCGGGGGACGCTCAGCCCTGGGGCGAGTGCACCGAGTCGGCCTCGACCGTGAGGACCAGCCGCTGCTGGTCCCGGCCGCCGTACCAGGGGTAGGGACCGCCGAGGTACTTCTGGGCCAGGGCCTCGATGTGGTCGACGGCGCCGTCGGCGGTGATGTCCACGACCCGGCCGCGCAGACCGAAGTACCGCGACGGGTCGGCCGGGTCGGCGACGTTGAGGGCCACCCGCGGGTCGCGCTCGACGTTGCGCACCTTCTGGAACCCGGCGACCGAGTTGATCCGGATCCGTCCCCGGTCGTCGACGTCCACCCAGGTCTGGGTCATCTGCGGCGCGCCGTCGGGCATCAGGGTGGCGACGAAGCAGGGCGCGGGGGAGCGCAGCAGCGCCAGCAGGGCGTCGGGGAGGTCCATGCCCCGACGCTACGACCTACCGTCGGGGGATGCGCGTGGTCTCCCTGCTGCCCTCGGCCACCGAGGTCGTGGCCGCTCTCGGCCTGGCCGACGACCTGGTGGGCGTCAGCTTCGAGTGCGACCGGCCGCCCGGGATCCGTGAGCGCGCGACGGTGGTGGTCGGTGGCCTGGACACCGCCGGGCTGACCCCCGGCGAGGTGGACGCCGCGGTGCGGGCGCGGGTGGCTGCGGGGGAGGACCTGTACACCCTGCGCGCCGGGGCGCTGGCCGAGCTGGCCCCGGACCTGGTCATCACCCAGGACCTCTGCCAGGTCTGCGCCCTGCCCGCGGGCACGGTCCGCGACGCCCTCGCGCACCTCGGCACCGCTGCCGACGTGCTCACCCTGGACCCGCACACCCTGGAGGACGTGCTGGCCACCGTCCTCGCCGTCGGCCGGGCCGCGGGTGTGCCCGACCGCGCGGCCGAGCTGGTCGCCGGTCTGCGGGCCCGGCTGGACGCCGTCGCCGCCGCGGTGGCGGGCCGCCCGCGTCGCCGGGTGGCCGTCGTGGAGTGGACCGACCCGCCGTTCACCGCCGGGCACTGGGTGCCCGACCTGGTCGCCGCGGCCGGCGGTGAGCCGGTCGGCGCCACCAGCGGCGTCCGCAGCGTGCCCACCACCTGGGACGCCGTCGCGGCCACCGACCCCGACGTCGTGCTCGTCGCCCCCTGCGGCTACGGCCTGGCCGACGCCGTGGAGCAGGCGCGCACCGTGGCCGGCCACCTGCCCGGCCGCCCGGTGTGGGCGATCGACGCCGACGGGCTCGTCGTCCGCCCCGGCCCGCGGTTGGTCGACGGCGTGGAGGCCGTCGCCGCGGTGCTGCACCCGGGCGCCGTGCCGCCGTCGGCCGACGTGGCGCGGGTCAGCGGCTGAGCGCCTCGACCTCCCAGGTGGCGGCGTGGGTCGCGCCCGGGTCGAGCACCACCACGTCGGTGCCGGAGTTCAGCGCGTCGGGCGGGCAGGTCATCGGCTCCACGGCCAGCGCCCCGCGGTGGTCGGGGGTGCCCGGCCGGTCGCAGGTGTAGACCTGGGCCCAGGGCAGCTCGGCCGGGTCCCAGTGCACGGCCACCCCGGTGCCCGAGGACGACCGCACCCGGGCGCTGGCCCGGCCGGCACCGAAGCCGGTGTAGGCGTGGTCGATCTCCACCCCGCGCAGGGGGAGCGGCGCGCGGGCGTCCAGCCCGGTGCCGGCGACGTCGACCAGCCCGGTGGGCAGCTGGTCGGGCCCGGCGGTGAGCACCTGCCCGGCGGCCAGCTCCAGCTCCCAGTCGTCGACCCCGCCCTCGCCGGCCACCAGGTAGGGGTGCACGGAGCTGCCCCAGGGTGCGGGTGCGTCGCCGGCGTTGCGGCCCGCGACGGTCCAGCGCAGCCCGGCGTCGGTGAGCTCGTAGCCCACCTCGACGTCGAGCAGGTGCGGCCAGCCGGGCTGCGGCCAGACCCGGGTGCCCAGCCGGACGGCGGACACGGTGCGGTCGAGCACGGTGAACGGGCTCCAGCAGACCAGGCCGTGCAGCGCGTGGCCGCGCTCGGGCTCGGTGATGGCCAGCTGCTGCTCCGCCCCGGCGAAGGCGTACCGGCCCCCGCCCACGCGGTTCGGCCAGGGCGCGAGCACCGACCCCCGGAACAACGGCCGGGCCTCGTCGGCGCCGAACCCGCGGACCAGGTGCCGCCCGGCGACGACCAGCTCGCGCAGCCCACCCCCGACCTCGGTGACCACGGCGCGGACGTCGCCCCGGACGAGCTCGTGCTGGGCGCCGGTCGGGGCAGGGGTGGTCACGTCGTCTCCTGGGCGTCGAGGGGTCTGTGAACGCTAACAGTGAGCCGTGCCACGATGCCGTCGTGGCGGAGGACGCGGGCGGGGGCGGGGGCGGGGACCAGCGCGCCGTGCGGCCCAAGATGGCCGACGTCGCGCAGCGGGCCGGGGTCTCCCACCAGACGGTCTCGCGGGTGGTCAACGACCACCCCTACGTCCGCGAGGGGACCCGGGCCAAGGTTCTCGACGCGATGGCGGCGCTGGGCTACCGGCCCAACCTGACGGCCCGGGCGCTGGCCCGGCGGCAGTCGGACACGATCGGCGGGATCGCCTTCGACACCACCCTGCACGGCCCGGCGAGCACGCTGTTCAGCCTCGAGCAGGCCGCCCGCGCCGCCGGCTACGAGGTGCACGTGGTCACCGTGCCCGACCCCGACCCGCAGGTCTTCGCCGACGCGGTGGACCGGCTGGTCGCGCAGTCGGTCTGCGGGGTGGTCGTGCTCGCACCGCAGCGCGCCGCGGTCCAGGTGATGGCCGGGCTGCCCGCCGAGCTGCCCGCGGTGGCCGTCGAGGGCGGGGCCGCCCCCGGGTTGCCGTCGGTGGTGGTGGACCAGGTCGAGGGCGCGCTGCTGGCCACCCGGCACCTGGTCGACCTCGGGCACCGCCGGATCGCGCACGTGCGGGGGAGGGCGGACTGGATCGAGGCCGACGCCCGCCTCGACGGCTGGCGGCAGGCGATGGCCGGGGCAGGGCTGGCCGCACCGGAGCCGCTGCCCGGCGACTGGAGCGCCCGGTCGGGGTACGACGCCGGCCGGGCGCTGCGCCGGGACCACCCCGACGTCACCGGGGTGTTCGTGGCCAACGACCACATGGCGCTGGGCCTGCTGCGCGCGCTGGCCGAGGCCGGGGTCGACGTCCCCGGGCAGGTGAGCGTGGTGGGCTTCGACGACATCGCGGAGGCCGAGTACCTGCACCCCCCGCTCACCACGGTGCACCAGGACTTCGCCGAGGTGGGCCGCCGGTGCGTGGACGTCCTGCTGGCCCGGATGGCGGGGGAGACCTCGCCCGGGCCGGTGGTGGTGCCCACCCGGCTGGTCGTGCGCGCCTCGACCGGCCCCGCGCGCGGCTGACCTCACCGGCCCAGCCGGGGTGCGGCCGGACCGGACCCGAGGTCGGCGCGGTCGGCGGCGGCCCGCCCGGCCCACCACCCGGCGGGGTCTACGGTGCGCCGGCGGGCCTGCCGCAGCCGGGGGAACAGCTCGGCGAGCCGGTGCTCCACCGCGGCGTCGCGCCGCGCGAGCGCCGGGACCAGCGCCGCGCCGTGCCGGCCCGCCGCCTCGGTGGCCGCCCGCTCGCCGGCCGCGACCAGCCGCTCGCCGATCCGGCCCGCGTAGGCGAGCAGGAAGCCGCGACCGAAGACCGCCGAGCGCGGCCCGCCCCGGGTGGCGTCGGCCAGTGCGCGGGTGGCCTGCAGCAGCAGCGAGGTGAACAGCAGGTCCACCAGCTCCAGGTCGGCGGGCAGGCCGACGACGGTGGCGATGCCCAGGTCGCCCAGCCGCACCACCCGGCACCCGTTGGCCGCGGCCACCGCGTGCAGCAGCTGGGACTTCGCGGCGGCGAACGGGTCGTCCAGGTGCAGCCGCCGGGCGACCACCCCGGCGCCGAGGTCGACGGCCTGCTCGCCGGCCAGCACCGCGGCGTCGATGGCGTGCCGGCTCATCAGCTCCTGCGCCTTGCCGGTCAGCGCGTCGGCCTCCTCGGGGAAGTCGGTGCGCTCGGCCTTGGCCAGCAGGGCGCGCACGCGGCCGAGCACCCGCTCGTCCACGGGCCCCGACCGCACCGGTTCGTCGCCGGCGCGGCGGTGCGGCGGCCAGCCGGCCGGCCCGGGCAGCAGCCGCTCCAGCGGCGGCAGGGTGGGCAGCAGGGCGAGCACCCGCTCGACGTCGGACGCCGCGGTGGCCGCGTCGACGCGCGTGCCGGCCCACCAGGCACGCACCCCGACGGCCGGGGTGAGGGCCGCCAGGGCCTCCAGCTGGTCCACCCACGGCCGCGGAGCTCGCTCGCCGGCCCGGCTGGTGAGCGCCTGCGCACGCACCACCGCGGCGACGAGCTTCGCGGCCCGCCGGCTGGTGCGCCGGCCCACCACGTGCACCACGTCGGCGGGCTGCCAGCCCCGCTCCCACAGCCCGGTGACCGCCGCCGTCAGCGCCCGCTCGGCCCCGTCCGGGTCGAGGACCGGGTCGGGATCGGGGGCCGGCCGCCAGGGGGTGCGCATGCCCGGCAGCCTGCCCGAGCCGGACCGGGGGAGGGCGCGGCGGCGGCGATCTGTGGACACCCGGGTCCCTGGGGACGGCGGAGCGCGGTCCTGTCGGTGGCACCCGCTACCGTCGCCGCCCACCGAGGGGAGCGCCACCGTGCAGGTCGACGTCGTCACCGTCCGCCGGATGCGGCTGTCCGCCCTCGGCCTGACCCGGCCCCGGGGCGGGGTGGCCGACACGGTGCGGGGGCTGCTCGCGCTGCAGGCCCAGGATCTCCGGCGGCCGAGTGGGCGATCGGGTCACGCGTGCCGGGCAGCACCCCCGCCGACGTGTGGGCCGCCTTCGACGCCGCCGCGGTGGTCCGGTCCTGGCCGATGCGGGGGACGCTGTTCGCCCTGGCCCCGGACGACCTGCGGGTGCTGCTGTCCCTGACCGCCGAGCGGCAGCAGCGCACCGCCGAGCCCCGGCACCGGCAGCTCGGCCTCACCGAGGAGCAGGTCGCCCGCGCCGCCGACGTCGCCCGCGCCGAGCTGGCCGGCGGGGGCGCCATGACCCGGCCGGAGCTGCTGGCCGCCTGGTCGGCCGCCGGCCTGGACACCACCGGCCAGCGCGGGCCGCACCTGTACGGCCGGCTGGCGCACCGGGGGCTGCTCTGCCTGGGCCCGGCCCGCGGCACCACGGCCGGCGGGCCGCAGCAGGCGTTCTGCCTGCTCGACGAGTGGGCGCCGGGCGAGCCGC
>Ga0325400_1004006_pt1 | contig 13516 bp, 10 predicted proteins | sample PopdelMetagenome_2_FD_205662 | JGI IMG/M metagenome (GOLD analysis project Ga0325400, IMG submission 205662) | Populus deltoides microbial communities from Bellville, Georgia, United States - Xylem-PdKOR-R1 | ecosystem: Host-associated > Plants > Phyllosphere > Stem > Wood/Secondary xylem... | reverse complement strand
CACCACTCTACCAACCCTGCCTGTATTAACGCATCCGTATTAGCCTCGCTTATGCTCACGGCTCATCAACTTTCTAGGGGTTCTATTCCGCTGCTGGCGTTTCACGGCATGGGGCAGGACCACCGTTGTTTTGAGCCATTGGCGCGGGTGCTGCAGGGTCGGTACGCGCTTTACGCATTTGATCTGTTTTACCACGGGGCGCAGCCCATTCAGGAATTGGAAGAAGCGCTAACCAAGGCCGATTGGCAGGCCCTCATCCGAACGTTTCTGGAAACGCACGGCATAAGCCGCTTTGCCGTCGCGGGTTTCAGCATGGGTGGAAAGTTTGCCCTGGCTACGGTCGAAGCCTTTCCTCAGCAGATTGAGACCCTTTTTCTGATGGCACCGGATGGCATTACGATCAGTCCCTGGTACCGGCTGGCCACCGGAACGGCGCCCGGGCGGCACCTGTTTCGGCTTCTTCTGGAGTCTATGCCGCTGTTTCAGCGCACGGGTCAGGTGTTGTCCGCCCTTCGTCTGGTTCATCCCAGTACCGTGCGGGTCGCGGAGAACATGGTATTGTCTCCCCAACGGCGGAACCAGATTTATAACGCCTGGATTCAGTTTCGGCAACTGACGTTCGACATGCGGGTTCTGGCTGCTGTGCTCAATACCCACGCTATCCCGGTTTATTTTTACGCCGGACGTTCGGACCTTCTTCTGCCTGTCTCTTACATTGACCCACTTGCCCGTCGGCTCGATGCCTACCAGCTAACCGTTTTACCAACGGGGCATTACCGACTCATTGACAAAGTAGCCCAGTACATTCGGCTCAACGGGGGTTATCCACCACCGCCCGTTTCAACACCAGAAATAAACCAGCAACGGAAATAAGCAACAGGCCGCCAATGGCGATTTGCGTCCAGCTACCCGAGTTTGGATTGCTCAGCAGCGTCCGGATTTCGCGCGCCTGAAAACCGGTCCACACGGCCAGTGCCGTGCGCAGCAGCATGCCGCTGGAGCCGCCGAAAAGAATGTTCTTCAACCTGGCCCCGGACAAGGCAAACACCAGATTAGTCAGGGCAAACGGCAGAACGGGCGATAGCTTCGTGAAGAAAATAACCTTTAATTCCTGCCCCCGAATGCGTTCGAGGACGGTACCTACTTTCGGATTCTGCTCTAGAACGGCCAGAAACCGATCCTGATCAACCCAGCGAACAAGCAGGACAATCAGCAGGATAGCCATCAGATTAAGAAACAGCAGAGGGATCAGCGCCCACCAGCCGAGAAAGTAGCCGGCCACCAGCGCCAATAAAGTCGGCGGAGTAAGCGCAAACGCCGAGGTCAGCGTGCAAACAACGGTAGCCAGCACCCACTGCCAGACCGTAAACTGCGTAATCGCTTTTTCGTGGCCGATCACATAATACGTTGCGAACGAAGAGAATAAGACAGGAGCAACGGACAAAAAAAGACCCATCAGGGCCGGTCCGGAGAACTTGTTAAGCAGGGCTGTTTTCACGGTTCAAACTTACATCATTTCAGTACAACAACTGGCGTATTTAGAAAAGCGTGCTACCTTCGGGAATGAAATTTGCGACCAAAGCCATTCACGCCGGTATTGAGCCGGATCCTACGACGGGCGCCATTATGACGCCCATCTACCAAACCTCCACGTACGTGCAGGAATCACCGGGTAAGCACAAGGGCTACGAATACGCCCGGACGCAAAACCCGACCCGGACGGTGTTGCAGAATAACCTGGCCGCCCTCGAAAACGGCAAACATGGCATCTGCTACTCGTCGGGACTAGCTGCCACGGACGCCATCTTGAAACTCTTCAAACCCGGGGACGAAATCATCGCCAGCAGTGACCTTTACGGTGGAACGTACCGCATCATGGTGCGCGTCTTTCAGGAATACGGGATTACGTTCAAGTTCGTTGCACTGGACAATCCGGCCAATCTGGAAGCCGCCCTCACGCCAGCGACCAAGATGGTCTGGATCGAAACACCCACCAATCCGCTGCTGCGCCTGGTGGATATTGAAGCCATCGCGGCCATTACCAAACGCCAGTCCGCGCTGCTGGTGGTGGATAATACCTTTGCCTCGCCCTATCTGCAAAACCCGCTCGATTTGGGTGCCGATGTCGTTCTGCATTCTGTCACGAAATACCTGGGTGGTCACTCCGACACGGTGATGGGCGCCATCATTCTGAATGATGATGAAATTGCCCAGCGGCTGGCGTTTATTCAGAATGCCTGCGGAGCGGTACCGGGACCACAGGACTGTTTTCTGGTACTACGGGGCATTAAAACCCTGCACATCCGGATGCAGCGCCATTGCGAGAACGCGCTTAAAATCGCCCAGTTTCTGAGTCAGCACCCAAAGGTGAGCCAGGTCAATTATCCGGGTCTGGAAACGCATCCGCAGTACGAACTAGCCCAAAAACAGATGCGGGGCTTTGGGGGTATGCTGTCTTTTACGCTGCACGGCGATTCGCTGCCGGAGGCCGTTAAAGTCATGGAAAGCTTTCAGGTGTTTTCGCTCGGCGAATCGCTGGGCGGAGTAGAATCGCTTTGTACGCACCCGGCATCCATGACGCACGCCAGCATCCCGAAGGAGGAACGCGAAAAGAACGGCCTGAAAGATACCCTTATTCGGCTGAGCGTCGGCATCGAAGACGTGGACGATTTGATTGCCGATCTGCAACAGGCGATTGGCTGATCGATACGCTGAATTTACGGGCCAGGCGCTCTGGCGTTACCCGTAAATTTAGCATTCGTTAAAAAAGCATCACTGCTTCATACGCAGAATTTGAAAGGCCTTCGCGCTTAAAAAAGAGTGGCTTCAGCCAAAATACCTACGTTAAATCAAAAGACCGTCCACTTACTTAAAGTTTAACGGCCGCAATTAGACTCTATTCGATAAATTAGCTATCATTCAGACAGTTACGGATTTGTAAACTAATGAACAACTGTCTTTATGATTACGTCTTCTCTTTTTTCTTCGCCAGAATCAACGGCGCGTGCCAAGCCGGTTTCCGCCCTTAGCTTCCTGGGTGGTCTGGCCGTGCTGGGCGTTCTATTTAGCAGCATTCAGGAATTCGGCATGACATCGGCCCGGCTCAACGAAATCATCCGCGAGCCGCATGGTGCCAGTTACTGGCTCCTGACCATCACCAATGCCCTTTTCAGGACCAACGCCGTTGCTCTGCTAACGGTCCTTTTCGGGGCAGGAATCCTGCTGTTTCTGAATGGACCCCAACCCACCACTGGCCCGGCCATACCTGAACTGTACATTCGGCGTCAACTGTGGCTGGTGCTGTTTGGTCTTTTCAACGCGCTGGTCTTACTGGCCCCCGGGGATCTGCTTTTTTTCTACGCAATCATTGGCGTGTTCCTGTTTCCGTTTGGCCGGCTCCCGGCCCGCGCCTTGTTCATCTGCGCCCTGGTGAGCGGGCTGCTTTTTGCCGGTAAATACTACTGGAATTTTGCGGAGAACAAACAGAAATACGAAGCTTACCAGAAAGTAGTTGCCCTCGAAAAGAAGAATAAGAAAGTAAAGCTAAACGACGAGCAAAAAGAAGATAAGAGCGCCTGGGAGGGATTAGCCAGGCAGGGCACCTTTGACAAAAAAGGGGAGGAGACCGCTATCCGCGCGATGCGCTCAGATTATGGCACCGTTTGGAGCCATCTGCTGCCACGCATCCAGCAGGCCGAGTCGGCGGACTTCTACCAACTGCGTTTGTGGAATTTCGCTTCGCTGCTCTTGCTGGGCATGGCCTTGTTCAAAAGCGGCTTTCTGCTTAATCAGTTGACAACCCGACAGTATGCTGTTTTGGCGGTGGCTGGCTTAGCTTTAGGGCAGGCTCTGGCCTGGCTGACGCTTCCGGTAGCCGAGCGGAGTGTGCTGGACTTTACCAAATACACAACTACGCTGCTGCTTCCCTGGCACCTGATTGTTCAGCCCCTTGAACAGGCCGCGATGGCGATTGGCTACGCCAGCCTGGGCCTCCTCATCTACCGTTCCAGCCTTTTTAAATCCCTGGTGAAAGCACTGGATGCGGTGGGGCAAATGGCCCTGACCAACTACCTACTGCAATCGGTATTGTGTACCTTATTCTTCAACGGGTACGGATTTAGTTACTTCGGCGACTTACTTTATTACCAGCTCTTCTTTGTCGTTGCCGAAATATGGTTGCTGCAAACCCTGCTTAGTCTCGTCTGGCTGCGTTATTTCTACTTTGGCCCTGCCGAGTGGCTGTGGTACTCACTCATCCACCAGCGCCGTCTTCCCATGCAAATTCCTTCGGAGGAGCCCGCTCAAATGGGTTCGTCAATTGCTGTCTTATCCTAAATCCTAACCTTTCTCATGGAAATCAATCCAGCCTCTATTCTGACAACGGATGTCGCTTCGCCGGTTGTCCAGAGCAACCCCGACAGAGTTCAGTTTCGCTCCCCGCGTCCAGTCGTTAAAGCTGACCGCATTCAAACCGTTGATCTAATTCGGGGTCTGGCGCTGCTGGGCATCCTGATGATGAACATTCCGGGTTTTGGTTTTGTGGGCTTTTTCGATTTATTCAAGAACACGCATAACCTTGATTTTTACACGTTCGCTGCGGTTGGTGTTGGGTTTGAGGGCACCATGCGGGGCTTGTTTTCAATGCTGTTTGGCGCCGGTATGGTCCTTTTCACTTCCAATAAACAGGAGTTAGCCGATGGCCCAACCGTGGCCGAATTTTACTACCGTCGGCTGATCTGGCTGGTGTTGTTCGGAGCCTTTAACGCCTATATCTTGATGTGGCGGGGCGATATTCTGTACTACTACGGGTTATGCGGGATGCTCCTGTATCCGTTCCGGAAAACAAAACCGGGCTGGCTGGTGGTGCTGGCATTGACCTGTATCGGCATTACTATGTTCAAAAATCAGCTCTACTGGAACGAAATGCGGGAAAAACGAGCCGCCTATCTTCAGGCAGCACAGGTTGAAAAAGCGCATAAAAAACTAACGCCCAAACAGCAGGAAGCCAAGACCGCCTGGCAAAACACGGAGAAAAATTACAAACCCGATCCGGAACGCGATGCGAAGCGAGTGAAGAAGATGCGCAGTGATTACGGAACAGTTTTTAGTTATCTATTGCCCCAGAACAGCAGTAATGAAGCGTACGGCATCTACCACGGTTGCTGGGATATGCTGTCTATGATGTTTCTGGGCATGGCACTCCTGGCCTGGGGCTTCTTTTCCAATCGTTTGTCGACCAGTACCTACGTAACGACGCTACTGGTAGGGTACGGCCTGGGGCTGCCCCTAAGCTGGCTTTTCTTTAACAAACTGTATGTAACGGGCATTCAGGATATTGGTCGAATGGTGGACACGTACCGCGTGAACATTGATCAGGTTTATGATTTCCGCCGGGCGTTGCTGGCCATTGGCCACGCCAGTTTGTTGCTGCTCGTTTACCGCTCGGGTCTGGTGCCCTGGCTGATGCACGCCCTGACCAGCGTTGGCCAGATGGCATTCACGAACTACCTGATGCAGTCGATTATCTGTACCTTGTTTTTTAACGGCTACGGGCTGGGCTATTTCGGTAAGCTGTCGTACTATCAGCTTTATTACGTGGTGGCCGCCGTCTGGGTGTTCCAGTTGATTATTTCGCCCATCTGGCTGCGGTATTTTCGCTTCGGTCCTTTTGAATGGCTCTGGCGCTCGCTGACCTACTGGAGTTGGCAACCCATGCGAAACCCAGCGCTGGCGACGGCTTAAGGCGTCAAAACGTCGACCGGCTGCGGATTCAATAAAATTGAATCCGCAGCCGGTCGGTTTAAGCCAGTCTATGTTCTGCGCGGCTGGCCGTGATTAGAACCGGATACGCACGCCGGCCAGAAAGTTGGTTCCGGCCTGCGGGTAATAGGCGTTGTCGGCCGCTACTTTTCCCTCCGAAACGTAGGAGTAAGTGTAGCCGTTGGACTCGTACAACTCATTGAATACGTTGTTGATCAGCAGCGTAAAAGCCATTTCATTCAGTCCTTTCGGTTTCAACGAATAAATAATCCGAATGTCGTTCACGAAATAAGCGTCCAGTTTGCGGCTTTCGTTGGACGTGTTATCCAGGTACTGCTTGCCGACGTACTTCGACAAGAGGCCCAGTTCCAGCCCTTTGACGGGCGTGTACAGCAATTGCGAACCAGCAATCACGTTTGGCGAGAAAGCAATATCCGGATTGGTATGCGTGATGACCGTCTGAGCGCCCGTGTCAAAGTTGTCGAGGTACTCGTTGTATTGCTTCACTTTGTTGCGACTAAACGTGGCATTGACATTCCAGCGGAGGGGCTTCGCCAGTAAAACGCCCGCTTCCAGTTCGATACCAGCCCGGTAGCTGCTGGGAATATTGACGCGGTTGTAAGCCCCTACGTCGTTGATCTGCCCCGTCAGGACCAGCTCGTTTTTGTACTTCATGTAGTATAGATTGGCCGTAAAAGCGGTCCGGCGGGATTGTACTTTGTACCCCCCTTCCCAGTCATGCAGCGTCTCCGCTTTGGGGCGGCTTTCCGGCGTTGACTGCGTATAATCGTTGCGGTTAGGCTCGCGGTGCCCCACTCCGTAGGAAGCATAGAGGCTGCTGCGGTCGTTCAGGGCGTAGGTGAAACCCGCCTTGGGATTGAAGAAAGACAGGTTAGCATTCTGCTGCACGTTCTGCAACTGGCTGTTGAAGCCTAGGAACGAATACCCAACCGTCCGGACCTGCAAATCGGCGTAGGCGTTCAGTTTACTGGTGAACTGGTAAAAAGCCTTACCGTAGAGGTTGAAATCCGTCTTGGTGGCGTTGTCTTCGTAGTAACGCTGGCGAATGTTGGTGGCGCCCGCAAAACGCGCCCAGATAATCTCGCCGTAGTGCGCTCCTTTGTACTGGTTCCAGCCCCCACCGACATTCGCCGTCAGCTTGCCATGACTGTTATAGTCCAGGGAAAAAACGCCCCCGTAGAAGTCATTATCGAGCCACAACCGCCGAATAATGTCTGTTTTCCGGATGGTGTCCTGACCCACCACAACGGGCGGCAATCCATAGCTGCTCAGGTCGTCGTTAGCCCGGTACTGCTCATAATAACCGGATCCTTTGGTGTAGTGTAATGCCGCGTTCAACCGCCAGTTCCGGCTTAGCTGATGAGCCCCGATTAGCTGGAAATGATCCTGCTGGTAATTGTCGATTTCGTTATCGTAGGTATATGGATTGTAAGTCCGATTGGTCTTCAACAGATTTTCGGGCACACCACCCCAGGATTGGTAAGTTCGTTCGAGACCGGAGAAGACGTTCAACCGGATAAAGCTTTTGTCGGTATAGTAACCGCCCGACAGGTAATACGATTTCAGATTGGAGGAGGCCCGGTCAATGTAACCGTTCGACACCACCCGCGACAGCCGCGCATCCACCGCAAAATGCCCGTTCAGCAAGCCGGAACCGGCCTTAACGGTTGTTTTCAGCGTACCGAACGAGCCACCTGACAGATTCACCTCACCGTAGGGATCTTTCTCGAAACTGTTGGTCTGGATATTAACCGAAGCACCGAAAGCACCGGCTCCGTTGGTCGACGTACCCACCCCGCGCTGAATTTGAATACTGCTTACGGAGGACGCCAGGTCAGGTAAGTCCACAAAATACGTCCCCTGCGACTCAGCATCGTTGTACGGAATGCCATTTACGGTCACGTTGATCCGGGTGGCGTCAGAACCCCGAATTCGGAAGCCTGTATACCCAACGCCCGCGCCCGCGTCGGAGGTTGTCACCAGCGACGGCGTAAAGTTGAGCAGATACGGAATATCCTGCCCCAGGTTTTGCTTGTTCAGTTCTCTGCCGGAAACATTCGTGTAGGCAATAGCTGATTTCTGGTTGGCCCGCGTGGCGCTGACGACGACCTCATCAACCAGTACCGCGGTTCGGGTGAGCGCAATGGGTAATCTTGTATTCTGCGTTACCTCCACGGTCTGAACAACCGGATCGTAGCCCAGGAGTGAAGTCCGAATCTGAACGGTTCCGCGCTGAAGATTCGTGAGCTTAAAATTGCCGTCAGAATCGGCAAAGGTGCCTTTGTACGTTCCTTCAACGGTGATGGCCGCGCCGGGCAGAACCCCACCGGCCGCGTCGCTAACCGTTCCGGAAAGCGTAAATTGAGCCCAGGCGGGCAGGCATGACAACCAAATCAGGGTGGTCACACCAACGAGATAGTATGTAATCGTTTTCACTAAAATAGGAAAAGTATACAATAGGCAAGGGGCCAGCCTATCCGTTGTCCGTAAAACAATAAGTAAGGAAATCACTTCATCCCTTCGCCAGCATTACCTGGATCAGGTTCAATGGGTATAATCTCAGCCCGTTGTAGTAGGGCACCCCTTAGTTAAGATTAGCAGGTGCAAAGGTACTAACTCTTTTTACCCCAGCCGCGGGGAACAATTTTTAAATTTTACGTGTATATACATTAAATGTGTATACAACATATATATTTGCACCCAGTTAAACAATTTTGAACATAAACGATTCGCCTATTATGGGAACCTTAATCAACGGTCTGCACCACGTAACCACCCTGGCGGGAAACACACAACGTAACGTTGACTTTTACACGCAATTCCTTGGCCTGCGGTTAGTTAAGAAAACCATCAACTTTGATGCACCTGACGTGTATCACTTGTACTACGGCGATGAAACCGGATCACCGGGTACGATCCTGACTTTTTTTCCGTACGGTGATGGTTTGCCACGGGGTCGTAAAGGCGGTGGCCAATTAACTTATACGGCCTTTTCAATCCCGGCCGCATCCCTGAGTTACTGGCTGGATCGCTTACATCAGTTCAATATTCCCTACGCTGGCCCGAACAAACGGTTCAACGAGACCTACGTTCGTTTCGAAGATTACGACGGAATGGGCGTGGAACTGGTGGCCAACGATGCCGATGCGCGATTGGGCTGGACCAAAGGCGCCGTGCCGGCTGAATACGCCGTGAAAGGGTTCCATACCGTGACCTTGAACGAGTTCAATGTCGATAATACCGTTAAATTGCTGACCGATCACATGGAGCATCGTCTGGTGGCGGAAGAAGCCGGTCGTTTCCGGTTTGAGGCTGGTCAGGGCGGATCGGGCAATTACGTGGACGTGCTGCATTCACCCAACGATACGCGGGCGCTGCAGGGTGCGGGATCTGTTCACCACGTTGCCTTTTCGACCGACACAGATGATACCCAACGCCTGATTCAGGAGAAACTGCTGGATGCGGGTTATAACGTTACCCCGGTTCAGGACCGTAATTACTTCAACAGTGTTTACTTCCGGGAGCCGGGTGGCATTCTGTTCGAAGTGGCCACAAACCCGCCGGGCTTCTCCGTTGACGAACCCGTTGAGTCACTGGGTCAGGCGCTGAAGTTACCGGAATGGTACGAACCGCGCCGGGCTAAACTGGAAGCTGCTTTACCAAAAATTGAATTGAAATAAGCCATAGCCGGGGCGCGGAGCCGACTCTGTGCCCCCGGCATTAATGACCGATTGTATGATTCACGATCCTAACAATACCTTTACCGCCGGGAAACCGCTCGAAGAAGCTTCGAAAGTGATGATCATGATTCACGGACGGGGTTCATCGGCGCGGGATATTCTGTCTTTGTCCCGCTACATCAAGGATGAGAGTTTTGCGTTCATTGCTCCGCAGGCGAGTCAGGGAACGTGGTATCCCCACTCATTTCTGCAGCCAACGGAGGAGAACGAACCTTATCTGTCTTCCGCCTTACAGACGCTGGCGGGCGTACGGGCGCGACTGCAATCCGATTATAATTTTAAATCCCATCAGATCTACTGGCTCGGTTTTTCGCAGGGGGCCTGTCTGATGCTCGAGTTCACGGCCCAGAATCCGTTGCCCTACGGCGGTATTTTTGCCCTCAGCGGTGGTTTGATTGGCCCGCCGGGTACGCTGAGGCTGTACGAAGGAGAGTTCGAAGGAGCGCCCATTTTTCTGGGTTGTAGCCAGCCGGACTCACACATTCCGAAAGATCGCCTGATTGAGTCGGAAGGCGTTTTTAAGGCAATGGGTGCGGATGTGACGTTAAAAATATACCCAAATTTAGGCCATACCATTAACGAAGACGAGCTCAAGATAGTTAATGAGATGATCGGCGAAACTCCGGATCAGGGAGCCGCCGTTCGTGATCTGCACGTTTAAACTGTTTAGTGTATGGGACAATTCATGGTAGAATTTGATCTTCCTCCCCACATGTCGGAAGATTTTATTGACAAGATCCCGCAGCAGCGCTCCAAAGTGGATGAGTTAATGGATTCCGGTAAAATCCTGTCCTGCTCCTTATCCCTTGACCGGCAAAAAATGTGGTGTATTGTAAAAGCGCAAACCGAAGACGAAGTCACGAAAATTATTGCTCAGTTTCCGCTTATCGACTACATGGATTTTTTGATAACCGAACTGATGTTTAATAATTCTGTCCCGTTACGGATGCCCTTATTTTCCATGAATTAATTTTTGAACGCCCGATTAAAATTAATCGGGCGTTTTTATGGCAAATCGTTTCTTCCAATGGCTTCTAATCAACACACTGGCCGGACCTTTTTCCGCTGGCTTCCCCTGGTTGTATGCGGGTTAATCGGTTTCCTGATGGGCTGTCAGCCCCAGCAGGGCGATACGCATTACGAATCTCCGCACTCGGAGAAAGCAGCCCATCGTCATCATCATAAATCCCGCAACCATCTCCGGCAGCAAACGCAAACAGGCAATCAATCCGTTCAGAATAATATACCGGCAAAAGTACATACCTTGCTCGCTTATATACGGGCAAACGGCCGGGCACCGGAAGGTTACGTGGGCGGACGGCGATTCGGCAATTACGAAAATCATCTGCCGCGTCAGAACCCGGACGGCGAACTGATTAATTACCAGGAATGGGACGTTAACCCCAAAGTGCAGGGCCAGAACCGGGGAGCCGAACGTTTGGTAACGGGCTCCGACGGCCGGGCTTATTATACCAATGATCACTATAATTCGTTTACGGAACTAAAGTAAGCAATCCGCTTATGGCAAATTTTGTATTTATCCCATCCGAAGCCACCTTAAGTCAGTACGCCGACTTTCGGTTGGCGCAGATTGATGGTCAGCAGGCCCAGACCCTCAAGTCGTTCTACGAACAAATCGCCAAGACCCTGGACTTCCCGGATTATTTCGGGCATAACCTGGATTCACTGGACGAATTACTGAACGATTTCGATTGGCTCGACGACGAAAAAATCGCGTTGTACATCACCAACGCGGATCATTTTTTAGCTGGTGAAAACAACGAGAACAAGAAGGCAGATCTGTTGAATATCCTCGACGCGGCTGCCGAAGACTGGAAATGGGTGGATGACGAAGACGAAGAGGTAACTCCCCGGCAGTTCGTGGTTCTGCTTCAGCGCAGCGAGGGGCTTCAAAACCTGATGGATAAGGAAGGTTTTGATTATGATCTGGCGGAGTAAACATCCCTGCGCAAGCGGTGATTTATAGGCCTAAACTTTTTATAAAGGCGGGCCTAAATCTTGCAACAAAATTAAATCGGTGGGTGTTAAATCAATACATAATGCCGCATGGAACTACGCTCCCTGCGGCTTTTGCTGTTAATTGGACTTTATTGTTATTCGCACTTGAAAATTGCCGAATTACTTAGCCTATATACGGAAGATAGTTTTATCCGCAATATCGGCGAGCAGCTCCGCCAGCCAACGGCCGGTGGGGAGCCTACCCGCACGCAATTGAAAGGGATCACGGGCAGTCTGGACGCCGTTCTGGCCGCAGCCCTTTACCGATTGCAACCCAGTACGAATCTGTACGTTTTGAGCGATCGGGAAGAAGCTTCTTATTTTTACAATGACCTGCAGAATCTGCTGGCTCAGGATGTGCTTTTCTTCCCAATGTCCTATAAAAAGCCTTATCAGTACGAGGAAATCGAGAACGCCAATGTGCTGATGCGGGCCGAAGTGCTCAACAAACTGAATGCTGCGCCCAAGGAAGGTGTTTTGATTGTCACTTATCCGGAAGCGTTGTCGGAAAAGGTAATCAATAGACGATCGCTCCGGGCCAATACCCTCACCGTCAGTATCGGCGATAAACTGGATGCCCAGTTCGTCAATGAACTTCTCAACAGCTACGATTTTGAGAAAACCGATTTTGTCTACGAAGCCGGTCAGTTCTCGATTCGTGGGGGGATTATTGACGTGTTTTCGTTCGCCAGTGAGTTCCCGTACCGAATTGAACTATTTGGTAATGAAGTGGACAGCATCCGCGCGTTTAGTCCGGAAACGCAGTTGTCGACGGATCCGGTTGAAAGCATCAACATTATTCCCAACATTGAAAATAAGCTTATCCACGAGACGCGCGAGCCAGTTCTTGAGTTTTTACCCAACAAAGCGACGGTCTGGTTCAAGGATGTTGAGCTGACGCTCGAGATTCTGGAAAAGAGCTTTGATAAAGCCAGGCAAAGTCTGGCTAAGATTCTGGAAGTCAGCGGAGGGATTCAGGTGGTTTCCGATCCCGCGGATTTGTTCGAAAGTCGCCGGGCGTTTTTGAATCAGGTTAAAACCTTCCGGACTGTCGAGTTTGGCCGTCGTTTCTACTTTAAAACGGAAAACCGGCTGACCTACCCCTCCAAACCGCAGCCTTCGTTTAACAAAGACTTTAAACGGCTGGTAGAGAACCTGGCCGAGAATCAGTCAAAAGGTTACACGAATGTCATCGTTGCCGAATCGTATAAACAGCAGGAGCGGCTACGAACGATCTTCGAGGAGCTGGACGCTTTTGTCAAATTCCAGCCTCTTTCCATTTCGTTGAAGGAAGGCTTTTTCGACGAGCAACTAAAACTGGTTTGTTACACGGATCACCAGATCTTCGACCGTTATTACAAGTACCGTGTTCGCGACAAATTTTCCAAGTCCAAAGCACTGACCATCCGCGAGTTAAAGTCACTGCAACCGGGTGATTACGTCACACACGTGGACCACGGCATTGGGCGGTTCGCGGGTCTGGAGAAAGTCGACGTTGGCGGACGGGAGCAGGAAGCGATTCGGCTTATCTACCGGGACAATGACATTCTGCTGGTGAGCATCCACAGTTTGCACAAGATCTCGAAGTACAGCGGCAAAGAAGGCGGTCCACCGACCATGAGTAAGCTGGGTTCTCAAGAGTGGGAGCTTAAAAAATCGCGGGTTAAAAAGCAGGTCAAAGACATTGCCAAAGAACTCATTGCGCTGTACGCCAAACGCCGGACTACGCCGGGTTATGCATTTTCACGCGATAGTTTCCTGCAGGCTGAACTCGAATCATCTTTCCTTTACGAAGATACGCCCGACCAGGCCAAAGCAACCAACGACGTAAAAGACGACATGGAACAACCGCACCCGATGGACCGGCTCGTCTGCGGGGATGTTGGCTTTGGAAAGACGGAGGTAGCTATCCGGGCGGCCTTCAAGGCGGCAGCGGACAACAAGCAGGTTGCGGTACTGGTACCTACGACGGTTCT
>Ga0325400_1004005_pt1 | contig 13519 bp, 19 predicted proteins | sample PopdelMetagenome_2_FD_205662 | JGI IMG/M metagenome (GOLD analysis project Ga0325400, IMG submission 205662) | Populus deltoides microbial communities from Bellville, Georgia, United States - Xylem-PdKOR-R1 | ecosystem: Host-associated > Plants > Phyllosphere > Stem > Wood/Secondary xylem... | reverse complement strand
CTCGGAGGGGGTGTCAGGGTCCTGGTCGGTGGGGTCCTGGCCGGGCTGGTAGTAGGGCTTCACGTGGTAGTGCGCGATGCGCCTGCCCTCGGTCTTCGACATCACGTAGCCGCGTGCGACGAGGAGGTCGAGGGCGGTGCGGACGTTCTTCGCCTTGCCGGTCACGACGTTCTCGATCGCGCTCTTCGGCATGCCGGGGGTGAGCTGCACGGCGCGGGAGACCTTCTCCATGAGGCCGGTGGGCTCGAAGGTCTCGCGCTCCTGGACGCCGGCGGCGTCGGGGGCGGTGAGGTGGGCGGTGATGACGAGCCCGTCGGTGGAGGAGTCGAGGATGAGTTCGGCGATGCGCTTGCTGCCGTCGCGGGCGTGCTCGCGGACGTGGCCGGGGCGGTCCTTGGCGACGTCGACGGACGCGAGGCCGCGGACGCCGCGGGCGAAGGGCTTGATGATCTTCACCATGTAGGCGGCTCCGTCGATGCCGGCGAGTTTGTGCTGGGCGCCGATGGCGAAGCGGCCCTGCTCGTCCTTGTTCTTGACGACGTGGTCGATCATCACGACGGCGGGGCCGTGGTCGGCGATCCAGCGTGGGAGGAGGCCTTGGAAGAGCGCGCTGTCGGCGTTGCTGTTGAGGTCGAATCCGTGGATGGTCATGGCTTCGGTGACGCCGTCGAGGATGACGAGTTGGGCGTCGGTGAGAGCCGGACCGAGCTGGGCGCGGCCGTCGTCGTCGAGGGGCCGGTCGGGGCGGATGTAGGCGAAGTGGTCGCGGATCTCGTCGGGGGTGGCGCCGAGGGCGAGGAGGCGGCCGGTGACGCGGTCGGCGCGGTCCTCGAAGTCGATGAACACGACGCGGTGTCGCTGTTGGACGAGCTGGAGGACTGCGATGAGGGTGAGCCAGGTCTTGCCGGACTCGGACTCGCCGGAGACGGTGTGGACGGCGCCGTCGTAGAAGAGGAAGACGCCGTCGGTGCGCATGAGCATGGTGGGGGGCGGGTCGAGCATCTCGCCCTCGAGGACGGCGCCGAGGTCGACGGGTGACCAGGTGGTGGTGGTCGGCATCCCGGCGAGGTTGTCGCGGGCCTCGGCGAGTTCGCCGGTGACGGTCGCGAGGACCTGGTCGACGTTGCTGTCGGGGCCGGGGTTGCGGAGTTTCTGCAGGCCTCGCTCGAGCTGGGTGATGGCGTGGCGCTTGCGGGCGAGCTCGTCGACCTTGCTGGCCCAGTAGGTGACGGCCTCTGGTGCGGGTGCGCCTTCGTGCTCGAGGGAGAAGAGGTAGCCGACGCCGCCGACGCCGGCGAGTTCGCCTTGCTCGGTGAGCAGGGACGCTACGGCGGCGACGGTGGTGGGGTGGCCGTCGGCGTGGAGGGCGCGCAGGGCGCGCCAGATGGTCTCGTGCTGGGGCTTGTAGAAGTCGGCGCCGGTGAGGAGTTGGGCGGCGGCGGTGAGGTTGCGGGGGTGGATGAACGCGCCGCCGAGGACGGCGCGCTCGGCGGCCAGGTCCTGGGGCGGGGTGCGCTCGTCGGTCGGCGCGACGGGGGCGGGCTCCTGGTAGTCGAGCCACGGGGGTGGTTCCTCGTCGATGAAGGGTGGGGTGTCGTCCGTGTGGGTCACGCCGTTGGGGTCCTCGTGTCCGTGGGGAAGCGGTCGAGTGGGCGGGGGTGGGCCCGGGGAGCAGGTACGGCCTGGTCGGCATTGCAGTGCCGGTCGTGGGCTGTCCTTCGTCCCTGGTCGCGGTGGGTCACGTTCACCGCGGGGGTGGCGTTGACTCCCCGGGCCAGGGCTCAGGCGGCCGGCTCGGGCTCGGGCTCGAGGAGGGCGTTGGCGGTGTCGGTGACGGGGCAGCCGGTGCCGCAGTCGACGTCGGGGCCGTGGTTGTGGCGTGGGCCGTCGGGGGTGTCGTACTCCCAGGCGTCGTCGGAGGCGTCCGGGTCGTCGGCCGGGCCGGCTGCGCGCTGGTGCTGGGCGGCGTCCTCGCGCAGGCCGCACACGTCGCACGCGGCGTCGTCGTCGACGGAGAGCCCGGAGGTGATGTACGGGTGGGGGCGGTGGCGGGCGCCGGCCTTGAGGACGTCGGAGACCTTGGGTGCGGGCCCGTCGAGGTCGAGCTCCTCGTCGCCGTCGGCGCTGCCGCGGCGGGCGTAGAGCGCGGCGGTGATCTCGCGGAGGTGCTCGTCGAGGGAGCTGTCGTCGACGACGGGCCAGAACTGCTCGACGGCGAGGTCGGCGATCATCTGCTCGGGGTTGTCGTGGATGGTGTGGACCTCGACCTCGACGAGGGCCATGTAGCGGCGGCCCTTGGCGAGGACCAGCTGGCGAGCGATGTTCTCCGTGACACCGGTGCCGTCGAGGCCGCGGCTCTTGAGTTTGGCGAGGTAGGGCTTCTTGTCGGTCATGCGTTCTCCTCGGGTGCGGTGGGGGTCGTGCTGAGGTCGGGGTTGCTGCGGGCGTAGGCCAGGCGGCGCTCGTTCTCGGCGATCTCGTCGTCGATGGCCTGAACGTCCCGGCGGGCAGCGTCGGCCTTGTCGACGAGGCGGGCGATGCGCCGCTCGAGGACGTCGACGGCTTCCTGGGCGCGCTGGGCGGGGGTCTTCGTGCGTCGGGTGGTCTGGCCGGTCATGAGGTCGCTCCTGTCGTGGTGGTGCTGGTGGACTTCGTCTGACCCCCGCTGCGTGGTCGCATCTGGACCCCGTGGGTGCGGAGGTACTTGCCGACGGCGGTCTGGGCGATGCCGTAGGCCGCGCCGAGCTGCGTGGTGGACTCGCCGGCCAGGTAGCGGGCGATGAGCTCGTCGCGGACGGGGTCGAGGCGGCTGCCCTGGCCGCGCTTGGCCCGAGGGGTGGCCTGCGCTGCGGGGATGGAGCCGTGGCGTCGCAGCTCGCGGTCGAGTCCGACGAGGGCGTTCGCGACGGCCTTGCGCGCGGCGCGGACGGCGGGGTCGTCATGGCCTTCGCTGTCGCGCATCACGGTGGCGGCCTGGACGATGTACGGCGGGAACGCGGGCTCGGCCACGGTCGTCTCCTCGGCCTGGTTGACGGGGGTCGGCTGCCGGGTGGGCTTCCCCTTCCCGGTCCCGGCAGCCGACGTGGGGCCTGCAGCGGCGGAGGGGGTCGCCGGGGGCACGGCGGACGCCGCTGCAGGGGTCTGGGTGGGTGCGGTGAAGCGGTCCTCGAGCTCGTCGTCGGTGAGCTCGTCGTACGCCGCGGCGACGCCGCTGCTGCGCGTCACGGCGGTGGTGGTCTTGCGGCCGGTGGCGAAGACGTCGACCGGGGTGACGCCACGACAGGTGGGGCAGCGGGCGCCGTCGGCGAGCTGCCCGGACGGCTGGCCGCACTGGGCGCACCTCGGGGTCAGGGCGTCCCAGTCGAGCCCGGTCCGCTTGACCACGGCGGCGTGGGGCTTGACGTAGCCGGCCTGGCCGCGCGGGAGGTCGCGCCACTCGCCGGGGACGTACTCCGGTCGGCCGTCGTGCTGCAGCTCGGTCATGTGAAGCACACCCCTGAGTCGCAGTCGTAGGCCAGGGCGACGCCGTCGAAGAGGTCGCCCTGACCGGCCGCGACGGCCTTGTCGTGGTTGGAGCGGAGGTCTGCGTCGCGGAGCGGGATGAGGGAGTCGTGGAGGAACATCTGGCCGGCGAAGGCCTTGTTGCCTCGGGCGTTAAAGGCGCCGCCGTTGCGGATGTGCTCGTCGAGCTGGCAGGCGCGCTCCCAGAGATCGGGGTGCTCGTCCTTGAGCTGCGCCCAGCGCGGGTTGCGGCTGTTGGGGCAGAACCAGCACGCGGAGCGCGGCGGGGTCGGGTGGCCGTTCGCGCCGAACCACCTGATGGTGTCTTCGCGGCGGTACTGCAGCCCGAAGTCCTTGATGAGGGGCCACACGTTGGTCTGCCAGGGGTCGAAGCCCGTGCACGAGCAGCCCTTGCCATCGCAGGCTGGGCGGTGCCCGCGGGACTCGCCTCCCTTCTCGGCCGGCGGACGAGAGCGGCGGTGGCCGCAGCGGCAGTCGTCGGCGGGCTTGCAGCGGCCGACCTCGTCGACGGAGAAACCGAGCCACTGCTCGACGTCGGACCGCTTCCACGCGCCGCGGCCGCCGCAGAGTCGCTTGACCTGCTGAGTGACCACCCGGCGCTTGTAGTCGTAGGAGCAGCGGTAGCCGCCGATGCGACCCTTCTCGTTCCGCGCGCCCGGAGGGTTCAGCACGTGGGCGGGCGGCGTGGGGTTGCTGGCGGTGCGCACCGGGGACAGCAGTGCCTGCTCGAGGCTGCCGGCGCTGACCCGGATGAACGGGATCTCGGCCTCGCCGAGCAGTCGCTCGACGTAGTCGGCGTAGATGTACGTCTCGGGCAGCTCGCCGTGGGTGTCGGCGAAGATGACGGCGTCGAGCTTGGGGAGCTGGCCAGCGGCTGACATGAGCGCGAGCGCGGCGGACTGGGTGCCACCGCCGTAGGACAGAACGCGGAGCATCAGAGGAGCACTCCTTGCTGGCTGTCGTCGCCGACCGGGCCGAGCGCACCGCGGTCCTGGAGGACCGACACGGTGACGTCGACGCCCGGCAGCGCGGGATGGGTGGCGTACTCCTGGCCCACGGTGTAGACCGCGACCTGCGCGTCGTCGCGCCACACCACCCGGGTCAGGGAGTCGAAGAGCGCGCGGGTGAGCTTGTCGGCGTCGGGCTTCTTGTCGACGTAGGTCGGGGCGGTGGGCTTGAGGACGCCGGCGTTGCGGCCGGTGCCGAAGTGGTAGCCGGGCCGGGGCATCCGGAACAGCAGGGTGACCTCGAGGGGGCCCTCGAGGGGCGGGCGACCGGCGACGGCTGCGATCGCTGCGGCCTGGACGTCTTGGCGCCACGGCTTGGTCTTCTTGGAGTCCTCGACGACGACGGCGCGGCCGTTGACGACGAAGCCCTTCTTGCTGCCCTGGGGTGCAGGGGTCCCGACGACGGTGAAGCGGAGCGTCATGACTCACCGTCCTCGACGGGATCCGGCTCCGCTGCCTTGGGCAAGGAGGCCTCGAAGTCGAAGCGCTCCTGCGCCTGCGTGACACCGTCGAGGACCTTGCGGGCAATCCGCGACACCTTCGGCTCCTGCTGCGCGCATCGCTCATCGCGGAGGACTCGACGGATCGCCCACAGCGCCGCCTCCTCTCGTGGCGTGGCCCAGCTCAGGTCCGTGGTCACGTCGTCGAGCGGCACGGTGATCGAAGACCGGTCGCCGTGGAACCGCAGCTCGACGACGCTACGCGTGCCGATGGCGCTGTTGTCGTGGATGGCGAGGACGACGCCGACCTCGCCGGGCTCTTTGCTCTCGTTCTCCCGGCCTCCGTCGGCAGCGGTCATCAGCTTGACCCGGTCGCCAAACTTGGGGGCGCTCATCGGCTGCTCCCGTTCGGCGTGCGACGCACCTCGACCTGCATCGGGTAGCCGGAGTGGCGCGAGACCGACTCCACCCACACAGTGCAGGCGGCCATGGTCTCGGCCAGCGTGTTGCGCTTGAGCGACGGCGGCTCAGCCTCGGCCAAGCGGGGGAACTGGGCCAGCAGCACCGGCGTCACGTCGTAGATCCCGTCGATGCGTTCGTGGGTCATCAGGGGCCTTCCGACGATGAAGTCCTGGACGGCGTGCATCTCGTCGAGGTTGCTCAGCAGGACACCGGTGGTGTTGCCCAGCACGCCAGCGAGGGTCGCGGTCATGCGTTCGGTGTCGGCCTCTCGAGTGGGTTCGCTCATGCGGTCCTCCCGGGTGCTCGGCCGTCGCGGATGGCGTCGGCCGCGGCGTTCAGCGCGCCGCGGCGTCGGGCGTCGCCGACCTCTCCGTGATGCACGTCCGCGGTGGAGCGCAGGTGCTCCACGGCCTGGGCACGGCCCTCGGCGTGCAAGGCCGCGCGGACCTCGTCGGCCAAGCTGCTGATGTCGATGACGGTGGCGACCTTGTTGCCGGGGCAACGGCCACCGACCCAGTCGTGCGGCACCGGGCACTCGGTGCGGCCGCAGGGCAGCAGCGGGGTGTCGAGCTCGGAGTGGCTCATCGGGCACCGCCGATCCCGTGGCGCTCGCAGTACTCGTCGATCTGCCACTGCGGCGGGTCGGGCCGGTCGTCCCGCGGGAGGCTGGGGTCCACCTGCGGGCGGGGACGGCGGGCCTCGGCCTCCATCTCGGCGATGACCTCGGCGCGCGTGCGGCACCGGGGCAGGGTCGTGGTCGTCATGCGTCTGCTCCGTCCGGGAGGGGCTCGTCCTGCGGCTGGGGGGCGGCGTCGGGGCGGGTCTCGAGGAACGCGAGGACATGGCGGGCCTCGTCCTCAGTGACAACCTCCATGTCGGTCGCCGAGCCGCCGGTGATGTGGTTGACACCGCTGAGGCGCTGCTCGATCGGGATGCCCTTGCGGTCGAAGGTCGCGACGAGCTCGGCCAACGTGTCGGCGGACACGGCCGGCGAGGTGGGGGCCGCGTCGGGCAGCGGGTCGACGACGTACATCGCGCGCTTCCCGCGCTTCACGGTGAGCGGCGCGGACAGCCGCTTCTCGATGTGCGACATGTGCGAGATCCGCACGCCGCCGACGGTGTCCCCGCCGAACTCGACCTGGGGGTCGCGGTAGAGCGTCATCCGGCGCCCGGCGTAGGCGGCGGCGTCCTTGCCCCAGGCGAGCACCATGATGCGGCGCATCGACTTCGACGGCTTAAACGGCCGGCCGTGGGGGAACTCGGCCAGGTAGACGGCGACGGGCTGGTCGGCGCTGCTGACCTTGCGGACCTCGGTGATGGTGAACGTCCGGGGGCCCGACATCAGGTCGTCGGCGTTCATCTGGTCGCTCTTCGGGGCGATGGTCTCGGTGAGGTCGAGGTCCATGTCAGATCACCATGTCGTTCTCGAGGGGGCGCCACTGGTCGGGCAGGACGTCCTCGATGTCGTAGAAGTAGAAGGCGGGCAGCGAGACCGGCTCGGCGTGCAGCTCCTCGTAGCCGGGCCAGACCCCGGTTGAGGTGCACTGGCCGTAGAGCTGGACGGCACGGTCGTTGAGGTCGCGTGCGACCTCGAGCGCGATGAGGTCCGGGGTGTGGATCTGCACCAGGTAGGGGGCGGTGGTCTCCTGGCAGATGAACCGCAGCGCCTTGTGGCGGGCCGGGTGTCCGAAGGCCTGCAGGCCGCGCTGGTAGAAGTCGGCCTGCTGGTGGTAGCCGTAGCTGGCCATCGTGCGGGAGAACCCGCGGCGGGTGGCGTCCTGGCAGGTCTTGTAGTCGAACGCGGCGTCGTCGGCCAGCAAGTCGTAGCGAGAGCGGCACCAGACTGTGCCGTCCTGCCAGAACCCGGAGACCTCGGGCTGCGCTGTGGTCAGGATGTCGGCGACCTCGGGGTGCGCGAGCAGCGCCTCGGCCATGCCCTCGATCTGGTCCCGCTCGGCGGGGGTGACGGCGACCGCGGCCTCGGTGGCGAGGTCGGCAGCAGCTGCGGCGCGCTCGGCCTTGCCGGCGCTGGTGCGCCCGTCGTGCTCCCACACGATGATCCGCGGGCCGGCGCCGAGCGCGAGGCGGTGGGCGGCCTTGCCGAGGTTCATCGACTTCGTGGGCTTGCGATTGTCCCGCTCGGCCTTGGCCTTCGCGGGGACGTGCTTGGTCAGCAGCCGCGCGAAAGTCGACGACAGGGACCCGCCAGGGACCGGGTCGGCGTGGTAGGTCTCGTCGTCCATGCCGTGCACGAGGCCGACCTGGTCGATCAGCGTGGCGGTCATCCGAGCAGCCCCGCGTCGTCCATCGCGTCCAGGCGGCACCCCAAGCACCCGTCGAGCCGGTGCTCGTCGCAGACCGGCTCGTTGTGCCGGCACGGGTCCTCGGCGCCGCGGCATGCGGTGTCGGTGCGGCAGTAGCAGAGGACGCGGCCGCAGCCGTCGACCGGGCACCGGTCGTGGTCGACCTCGACAAGGTCGTCCAGCCGCCGCCCGGACTGGATCCAGGCGCACAGCAGGATCAGCGCGACGATCGACAGGGCGCCGACGGCGACCAGCTTGAGGAGGTAGTCCGCGGTGAGGTCGTACGCCGTGACGACGTCCGCGACGCTCACGCGGTCACCGCCGTCAGGTGACGGTGACGGCCCGGGAGACCCTCGACGCGGAGCGACGAGTGGATCTGGACCTGCAGCCCGACCGGCAGTGTTGCGTCGAACTGGACACGCTGGGTGCCGAGTCCGGTGATGGGGTGCAAGACCTGCTCGTCGAAGTCGACGGCCGCGGTCTCGAGCCACGCATCCAGGTGTCGGGGAGAGACCCACACCTCGATCCGGTCGTCGCGGACCGTGAGCGACTCGAACGACAGGTCGTACTCGACGGCGTGACCCGTGACGAGGTGCGCCGACGCGCGGGTGAGACGGGCGGACTGCTGTGCGTCCATGGGATGCTCGCTTCCAGTTCGTGGGGCCCGGTCGTGCTTGGCGGTGTGGCCGGGTCCCCGGCTTCTTCTCGGGGTGGTTCAGGCGGTGAGGTGCTCGACGGCCGCAGCGCTGTCGCTGCCGCCCGCCGTGGTGCGCACGTGGCCGAGCAGGGCGAGCAGACGGCGCGTCGTCTCGGGCCCAGGGGCCGGCACGACGTCGGCCAACGTGATCTGCTCGCGGGTCTCCATCAGGCCGGAACCTTCTCCTGCTTGCTGATCGCGCTACCAGTGCTTGCCGTCTTGGGCATGAAAAGAACCTCAAGGGGGACCTCGAGAGCCTCCGCGATGAGCTCCGCCGTGCGGGGCTCGCACGACTTCCTACGGCCGGCGGTCAGGTGGTTGATGAACGACGGGTGCACGCCGGCGTAGCGCGCCAGTCTGCGGCCGCTCATCTTCTTCTTCGGGCCGTCGTCTCGCGGGTCCCCGATGAACGCCGCCAGGAGTGCCGGGCTCTTGAGCTCCATCCACGTTCCTCTCGGCCATCTGCGGTAGGTCGACTGCATGTTCATCCTCCGTTGGTAGGCGCCTATCTGTCAAGCATTGCGCGGCAATAGGGTGCCTACTGGTAGGCACCCTGTCAAGAAATTCGTTCGATGTAGTTCTGCACGTCAGCGCGAACATGCAGGTCAGATGCCGGTTTCTTGGTAGGCACCAGGGCTAACCTGAGGTGGCAACTACCGGTAGGCGGGTAGCGCTCACCACGAGTGGCGTCCGCGTAGGCACCTCGCGAAGGCTGACCCCGTGAACCTCGGCGACCTCATCGACACCCATCGCGCCGGGCGCTCGTACAACGAGCTCGCCCGAGACGCCGGCGACGGTGCACCCAGCGGGAAGCGGCTTCAGCAGCTCGCCCGCGGCGAGATGCGGAACTTCCCCGACCCGCCCACCATCCGCGCCCTCGCCCGCGGCCTCCGGGTCTCGCACCAGGTCGTCATCCTGGCCGCCGCCGAGTCCCTCGGCCTCGACGTGCGGCAAAACCTCCCGCGCGTCGTCGACCTGCTCCCGGTCGGCGCCAGCGACCTCAGCGAGGCGCAGGCCGCCGCGGTCGCGCACCTCATCCGCGTCTTCGTCGAGCCCGAGCCGGCCGTCGACGACCTGCGCGGCATCGACGACGAGGTCGACGGTCCCGCACCGAAGGTCGCCGACCAGCTCGCAGCCGCCCGGCGGCGCGCCGCCGCCACCGAGGACACCGACTACAGCGAGGCTGCACGCGACACCGGCAAGCTGTCCAAGAGCCAGCAGCGGGCCGCGCTCCAGGCCAAGCGCGCCACGGAGCGCGCCGAGCACGACGACGCAGACGACATGGAGCCCCGCTGATGACGCAGCCCGAGTCCTACGACGACCAGCGTCCCGACCGGGCCGTCACCGGCCCCACTTTCCTCCTCGCGGGGTTCGTGGTCGCCGTCGTCGGCACCGTCATCTACCTCGCCGGGGACGGCAGCGACGGCGCCACCTTCGCCTCGACCGCCGTGCTTGCCGTGGCCTCCGTGCTGCTGACTGTCGGCGCCATCGGCTGGGGCGTCCGGATCGGCCTCGAAGACGCCACCCGCCGCCGGCGCCGCTGACGACCCAGGAGCCGTCTGTCGGTGGCCGCGCCTAGCGTCGCCGTCATGGACGACTTGCCCGCCCTCGAGGAAGACGACGCCCTCGTCGCGGCCCAGGTCGACCGCACCCCGTGGCGACGCAGGCACCACCCCTGGCGGGCCTTCGGGCTCCTCGACGAGTGGAAGCTGAAGTGGGTCGACGACCTCCCCGACGGCCGGTGGGGCCTCACGCTGCACGCCGAGAAGGTCGTCCTGATCGCCGACCACCTCGACGAGGCCGAGCGGCGCTGCACCATCGCGCACGAGACCCAGCACGCCCTCCGCGGCCCGGTCGCCTCCGGGCGGCACGCCTACATGCGTGAGGAGCTGCTCGTGAACCGCCGCGTCGGCCGGCTGCTCCTCCCGGACGTCGAGAACATCGGCCACGCCCTGGCCTGGCACCACGCCGACCACGAGCGCACTGCGTGGGAGCTCTGGGTGGATGACGAGACCCTCGAGGTCCGGCTGTCCAGCCTTTCCGCGCGCGAGCGGTCCGACCTCGACGATCGCCTTGCGCACGTCTGGCTGTAGGTCGAGACGGCTGCTCAGTACCCCAGGTACGTCACGCGGGAATCTCCCCAATTCGCTGTCGCAGATGCTGAGCAAGTCCGGGGTTGTCTCGAACCTGGACTCGGACGGCGCTTTCGTACGCTTCAGTCGACCGGAACCCGAGTGTCGAACTGACCCGGGCGCGTAGAGCCGTGTCGCGGACAGGCGTCAGGGCGACTAGCCCGTCGTAGTCGTTCGCGTTCGCGAGGTCACCAAGGCGACTTCGAATCGGACCGTAGGGTGACGAGATGCTGATGATGATGGGGTCGTTGTGAGCGTCGACCTTGGTTGGAATGCTTTCAACGAACTTCCTCCGTAGCTCCGCAACAGCGAGGCTGGATGCGAACCGGTCTAGGTTTTCCTCGGCTTTCAGTGCGTCGATGGCGGCGTTTCGAGCCTGCCTGTGCATGTCCTCGGCTGAGCCGTCCACCACCTTCGCTTGCACTGCGGCCACTGCCCGAATCACATCGTCTAAGTAGTAGAGGTTTTCAACCTCACTGACAGGTAGCGGGAGAATGCCGCGGTTGATGAGGGACTGTCGCTCCTCAGCGTTGCGACCGTCGCCATCGACTACACCGCGTGCGCGGATCCAATGGTGTTGCGCGCTGCTGGTCAATCCCGTGACCGCGCGCATGACTTGTTCCGAACCGCCAGCAGCGAACAACGTCCAGCCGGGGAACAGCAATTCGTAGAGCCGCTTGTCCAAGCTGTGGTCGTCGCCCTCGATGAACAGCACATCGCGACGTCCGCCGAGAATCGCTAGTTGAGCAGCCTCCGGGAGCTGATTGGACGGGTCGACGTTCTCCAGGTCCCAACCGACGGCGACGGCGCCTTCCCACCGGCATGAGGCCAGCGTGAAGGTTTGCCCTGGCCTTTTGCTCAGGGTCGATGCTAGGTCAAGATCGTGAGTGAGGACGAAGAAGTGGCTATCGGGCCGGTCGGCGATCACGGCGTCAACGAGTCGAGCGGAGATCGAGCGGTGCAAGTGACGCTCCGGTTCGTCGATGATGAACACACGGCTGCTGGGGCTTGTGATTACATCCGCTGCAAGCAGGACCGCGTTTTTCTCACCGTCGGACATCCGCGTGATCGGATACTGCGTTGCGGATGAGACGTTCCACGCGTCGAAAGTTTGGCCCTCGGTTAGGCGCAATTGGATCGGGAGACCAGAGAGGTCCAGGATCGTATTCAGTCGGTCGAGAAACGGCACGCCCAGTTCGTGCTCCACCTCGTCGCGGGTTGCCCCGGCCCGGTATCTCGCGACCATGCTTTGACTTTGCGCGTTGACCATCGCCAGTACGTCGAATAGCACGATGCTTGGCCGCTGGGCGTCAGCGTGGTCGAGATACCGAGAGTCATGACTCATCTTCCACATGTCCATGTTTTGACCCGATTGCTGGCGCTGCGCGGGAGTCAGGTCTGGACCCGCGTTTGGGAACCAGAGCTTCCTATGTGCGATGAGCCTTTTTCCAAGCCCGCCCGAGCCGGCATCGACCCAGAATCCGAGTGCAGATTTGCCGGCGCCATTGGCGCCGACGATGGTTGTTACCTGCCCTGGAATTGCGTCGATGCGGGTTCTTACGTTCGCCGACAGGGAGGGGACCTCCCACTGGGTCAGCGGGGGCAGTTCGGGGACAACAGCACCATCCTGGGAACTCATTGGCGGATCATAGGCACTGCGGGAGCATTACACGTCCCGCGCCTGGCGCAGTGCGGGGCAGACGACGCCGGAGATTCGACCGCGCCAGGTGCCTAGCTGCTGCAGGTTGAGATGTCAGCGTCGGCGAGGCGACGCTGACCAAGCTGGCCCCGCACGTGACGGTCTGAGGGGGTGGTGCGACTCGACCCACCAGCGCCGTCGGGCACCCGGCGGCACGACCTGAGGATGCCCGTGGTCGCTGCGGCGGCGTGGGCCGGCGCGCTGGGCGGCGTCGCGCTGCGCCGCGTGCCGTCGTACGACGCGGTGGGCGGGGGTCCGCTCCCGGCCGGGCCGGCGATCGGCGTGGGTGCGGTCCTGCTCGCCGGGCTCGTGGCGACGCGGGCGGTCCGCAGCGGCAGGCGACACGGTGCCGGTGGCGGGGCTGCTCAGACCACGCCCCTGACGCCGAGTCGGCACAAGTGGCGCAGCTGTCCACAGCCGGTCGGCCTGCCGGCAGGGCGGACGGTGGCGGCGCTGGGGCTGGTGTTCGTCGTGCTGCTGGTGGTCAGCGCGCTGCGGCTCGAGCAGGTCGACCGGGGGCCGGTGGCCGACCTGGCGCGCCAGCGGGCGGCGGTCACCGTGCTGGCCACGGTGACCTCCGACCCCCGCACGGTCGCGGGGCGCTTCGGCGAGCAGCGGCTGGTGCGGGTCACCGTGCGCGACGTCGAGGGACGGGCCCACCGCTGGCGGGTGCGGTCACCGGTGCTGGTCATCGGCGACCCCGACGAGCTCGACGACGCGGTCCGGCTCGGGGCGACGGTGCGGCTGACCGGACGGCTCGCACCGGTTCGCGACGACGACGTCGCGGGCGTGCTCAGCCCGAGCCGGGGCGCGGTGCAGGTGCGGGGACCGGGCCCGGCCTGGCGAGCAGCCGACCGGGTGCGCGCCTCCATCCGGGCGTCGGTGGCCCACCGGCCGGCCGAGCAGGCGGCGCTCGTCCCGGCCCTGGTCGACGGTGACGACGCGGCGGTCGACCCCGACCTGGCCGACGACTTCCGCACCACCGGGCTGACCCACCTGCTCGCGGTGTCCGGCACCAACCTCACCCTGCTGGTCGGGTTCCTGCTGGTCGTGGCCCGCTGGTGCCGGGTGCGGGGTCGCGCGCTGCTGGTGGTGGCCGCGCTGGGGATCGTCGGGTTCGTGCTGCTCGCCCGCACCGAGCCGAGCGTGCTGCGGGCGGCGGTGATGGGCGCTGTCGGCCTGCTGGCCCTGTCCAGCAACGGCCGCCAGCGGGCGGTGCGCGCCCTCGGGGTGGCGGTGACGGGCCTGCTCCTGGTG
>Ga0325400_1004001_pt1 | contig 13525 bp, 7 predicted proteins | sample PopdelMetagenome_2_FD_205662 | JGI IMG/M metagenome (GOLD analysis project Ga0325400, IMG submission 205662) | Populus deltoides microbial communities from Bellville, Georgia, United States - Xylem-PdKOR-R1 | ecosystem: Host-associated > Plants > Phyllosphere > Stem > Wood/Secondary xylem... | reverse complement strand
AGATGCCTAAATACATGGCAAATGCCTCCTTTTATAGGCCAAAATTTGGAACTATTGATTTGATGACTAATTGTTGAGTGGGTGGCCACATCTTGACTTGGTGACAATCCTTATCTTCTTGTCTAAAAAAAATGTCATTGCTAACGTTAGAATTTGAACAGATTGTCCCATGAAAGTTCTAGGAAATTGTCTCAGCTTTCCAACAAAAAAAGAATCGGTGTATTTTGACTTCTAAAAATCGAGATATGGGCTAAACACTGAACAGTGTCTAGGTTGCAGGACAAATTCTAACTTCTCTGTTGTTGCTACGATTTGAACTTCCAAATAGTAGAATTGAGTCTTTCACTCCCATGAATATTTTAGGCCTATGTCTTAGCTTTCTAACCATAGAAACCAAATTGAAATCCAAGATCTATAGCTTCAGATATGACCCAATGACTGAACAGTGTTCCGATTTGGACTGAACCAGCTAATTATTATTCATTGGAAGAGACATGAGATGGAAAACCATGGTATAGAGACATCAAAAGGCTTATCCAGCACCAGGAATATCCTTCAGAAGCCTCTAAGGTAAATGAAAAGACTTTGAGGAAAATGACCATGGATTATTACTTGGATGAGATGTCCCATATAAAAGGTCATTTGATGGGACTTTACTTAGGTGTTTGAATGAAAAGGAGGTTGTGCAAGCATTACAGGAAATCCACAAGGGAATTTGTGCCACTCATGCTAACATGCATACAATGTCAAGACAAATGCAAAGATTTGGGTACTTCTAGTTGACCATGGAGAGGATTGTATAGATTATGTTAAAAAATACCACAAGTGTCAGATACATGGTGATAAGATAAATGCACCTCTGATGCTGCTATTCAATATGACCTTACCATGTTCTTTTGATATATAGGGATTGAATGTTATATGACCAATTAATCTGAAGGCCAGCAATAGGAATAAATTCATGCTGGTTGTTATAGACTACTTTGTTAAATGGATAGAGGTCAGCTTTTACATACATATGACACACAAGGTGGTTAAGAGGTTCATTTAGAAAGATTTGATTTGTCAGTACGGCCTACCAGCAAGACTTATAATTAATAACGCTTAGAATTTTAATAGGAAGCTGATTGTTGAGCTCTACACTAAGTGAAAAATTAAGCATCTTAATTCTTTTTTCTACAGACCCAAGATGAATGGGGTAATCGAGGTAGCCAACAAAAATCTCAAAAAGATCATCTAGAAGATGGTGGTATTTCCATATCTTTTCAAACTTCGATTGACCTGAAATGTTAACCTAAGGTAGGAAAACATGTTAAGAGACTCTACGTAAATTTTCAACCTGGTCCAACGGTCAGATTGAGAATTATGATTGTTGCCGTAAAACTGGATAGTTGCACATTTTACATCAGAATCTGAATTTGATTGTTTTTTCATTGCCCGAATCGTATTATTTTGAGTGCGCTTTCTAGCGCTATTTATTTTCTTTTGAGTGCACTTTCTAGCCCTCACCCATAGTGCATTTTCTAGCCATATCTCTTTTCTTCTAGTGCACCTTTTAGCCCTCACATACCGAATTATGCACTTTTTAGCCCTATCCAGTTTCTTTTTTAGTGCACTTTCAAGCCCTTACATATAATGTTTTTGGAAGAATTGATCATTTCTTGATCTAGTAAATCCACAATCTCTCATCTTTTTTTCTTTACAAGCTTACTATATAAAGTTCCTTATGAAAAGACCTGTTGTCTCACCTTCAGGTGCTGTTCCCACCACTAATCAAATCCCCCTCATACTTTCTAAAGGTAAAGAACCTGTTCGGGCACCCCTATGCAAGAAAGGACCTGATGTTGTTATTATTGATGCAACCACTATGCGTGGTCAAAAAATGAGCACATCTCAAACAACTGAGAGTGGTAGGGTTCCCCCTCCACCCCCTCCTATGTAATGCTCATATTCAGTTGGAATGTCAGAGGACTCAACAGTCCTCTGAAGCAGCATGAGTTGGTTCGCCTCATGTAAAAACATAGTTTTGATGTGTGTGGTCTCTTGGAGACTAAGTTGGTTTCACCAAGCTTCAATTCATGCATAAGCTTCAGCTGAAGCACTAGAATCTTGTCTCAAATGTGAAAACTGTTGGTTCTACCAAAGTAGTTGTGTTGTGGAATCCTTGTACTGTTCATGTTGACATGATTGATTCCTCTCCCCAGGCTATCCATGTTTATATTCGTAGCTTGTCTACTCACCACACTTTTGCTGCTACTTTTGTTTATGGTTTGAATACTATTATTGCTCGCAGATCTCTTTGGGACAACCTTAAGTCCTAGGCTCCAGCTACTCCCTGGATTGTTTTGGATGATTTTAATTCCATTATGTCACAGGAGGACAAGCACAATAGTGCCCCTGTCTCATCTTTTAAAGTCGCTGATTTTAAAGCATGCTGTTCAGCCTTGGGCCTCTCTAATATGATAACACTGGTTGCCACTATAATTGGTCAAATGGGACTATTTGGACCAAAATAGATTGCGTGCTGGCTAATCCCCTATGGTGCAACCTTCAGCTCACATCCCATGTGCATTTTCACCCTCCGAGGACTTTCTCTTATCACTCAGGAGCTCACATTTAGATTGGTACTAGCAGATCCCCTAGTCGTCGTCCCTTCAAGTTTTCTAATATGTGGGTTGACCATCTTGAATATGCAGTCTTAATCTCTGAAGGATGGAAATCCCTGGTGGCTGGCACTCCTATATTTGTTTTGTGCAGGAAACTCAAGTCTTTGAAGAGTCCTTTGAAGACTTTAAACAAGCTCCATTTCAGTCACATCTCAGAGAGAGTTGCTAAAGCTAAGGCTGATTTGGAGTATCATCAATACCTCCTGCATGATTCCAGAGATGACATCTCTCTCCTGAACAAGGTTAATCAATTGAAGCTGAGTCTTTTCAACCTAAAGTCTACTAAGAAAGCATTTTTTACTCAGAAGCTCAAGTGTAATTTCTTTAAGGACAGTGACAGAGGTACAAGCTTTTTTCATGCTTTTATAAGTCAGAAGCACAGGAAAAGTTTCATCTCTGCCATCCAGCGTAGTAATGGGGCTCTTACTACCTCTTTTGATGAAGTTGGTGCTGAATTTGTCCACTTTTATCAAAACCTCCTTGGCACTTCATCGTCTACCTCTCCTCTTGATGAGGCTATTGTTCATAATGGTCCTCGTTTGCATAAATCCGACTCTGATTTTCTCTTGGCTCCTATGTCCAACGAAGCTATTTAGAAAACTCTCTTCAGCATTGGAAATGACAAAGCTCCTAGTCCTAATGGATATTCATCTCGTTTCTTCAAGAAGTCTTGGGATATAGTTGGGGTTGATTTCTGTGTGGCGGTTCAGGATTTCTTTTCCTCTGGAAAGATTCTCAAGCATATTAATCATTCCATTATTGCTCTAGTCCCGAAATCTGCTAATATTAACTCTGCCAATGATTTTCGGCCTATCACATGCTGCAATGTGGTCTACAAAGTGATTTCCAAGATTCTTGCTGTAAGACTCAGTCATGCCCTCCAAGACATTATCAGTCCAGCTTAGAATGCTTTCCTTGGAGGAAGGAATATGATAGATAACATCAATCTGGCTAAAGAGTTTCTCAGGCATTATGACAGGAAGAGAACCTCCCCATGATGCCTCATAAAAGTTGATTTCAAGAAAGCCTTTGATTCGATGCAATGGCCTTTTCTCAGAGAGCTTCTTTATCTGCTGGGTTTCCTTCAACGTTTTATCCATCTTGTTATGCTCTGTGTGGAAACTTCTTCCTTCTCTGTTGCTATCAATGGCAACTTATATGATTTCTTCCCTATGAAGTGTGGAGTTCGACAGGGTGACCCTCTTTCTCCCTATCTATTTCTTGTTTGCATGAAGTACCTCTCCAGTATGCTGAAGATAGCATCTCAACAGCCAGACTTCCACTATCACTCGAAGTGTGCATTTCACCATATTTGTCACCTTGCTTTTGCTGATGACATGCTTCGGTTATGTTAGGGGGATAGATCTTTTGTTCGGATTCTTCTAGAGCAGCTGCATATCTTTGGCCAGGCCTCAGGGTTACACATTAATACAGGGAAATCTTCTATTTATTTTAGTGGAGTTGGAGTCAGTATTAAGTAGAGTATCCTCCAAGATTCTTGTTTTTCTGAAGGCAGCTTCCCCTTTAAATACCTTGGTGCCCCCCTCAGTCCCTACAGGCTTCTTGCTAGTTAGTTTTCCCCTCTCCTGCATAAACTTGAATCTACTATACAAGGTTGGATGGGCAGGCATTTATCCTATGCTGGGTGGCTGGAATTAATTAGATCTGTTCTCTTTGGCATGGTACAATTTTGGCTCAGCATTTTCCCCATGCCGGATACTGTCATTAACCAAATTACATGCATTTGCAGGAACTTCTTATGGTCTGGTAACACAGCCAGAAGTAAGTCTACCTTAGTAGCCTAGAAACACATTTGTTTGCTAAAGGATGAAGAAGGCCCGGGGCTCTATGCCATAAAGGCAAGGAACCGTTATTTCATTGCAAAACTATGGAATATCAATTTAAAGACTTACTCGATTTGGATTATATGGGTGCACCATTTTTATCTACAAGATAGTTCCATCTGGTTGGTTCCTTTACAGCGAACCTCCTCTCCCTTATAAAAGCCCCTTCTTACTCTTCAAGATCAGCTCCTTGTAGACTGTGGGAGTCAATCAGAAGTGATCTCTATGATGCAAAGTTGGGTGACACGACCAAAAGATTGATGTCTTCTCTCAAGTGTAAGAGTGTCGAAGTAATGAATAATCCGGCAAGACCGGAGTCGAACCACAGAGAGGTTAACTATATGATGATGATGATGAGAGGACTTTGAGATGTAAGATTAATGTGAAGATTAAACAATGATAAAAACAGTTGTGAAGGTTAAAGAATCCACTAATGGTATTTCAAATAAGTATAATATAAACTCCTTTTATTATTCAACTGGAAACCACACACAAAAAAGGTTCGAATCAGATTATAATTTGTTAACATGATTATATTAATTATGTTATTTGAGTAATGCCAATACTTGTAAATGTTATCAGGTATTCATGGTGATAACTTATGTTAACAACAAATCAAGTTCCTTTCATAGCACAGGTGTTGGTTATACCATACAGTTGGGCTATGAAAGTCTCAAGTATTTGTTGTACCAAGGGTTGTTCAACACAAATCTAGATTAACCATTTAACAAGCAAGGTATTAAGAGTGAGTAAGATAATAAATACAAAACATGTTAGTATCAAATATTAAAGTCCATATTGAGTTTATATTATACTTATTCTTACACCATTAATGTGTCTTTTTCACCTTGACAAAATTAACTTAGCTAAACATTATGAATAAGAGAAACATGGATAAACAAGATAAGAACATAATTATATAAGTATAGTAAAGAAAATGACAAGCATAAACAAGAGATTAAGGAAAATATAACATAAAATAAAACTTGAACATTACAAAATACAAAGAAAGAGAGTAAGAGCAAGATCTTGATCTGAAAACCAAGATGCCAAAATACATGGCAAATGCCTCCTTTTATAAGCCAAAATTCAAAACTATTGATTTGATGACTAATTGTTGAGTGGGTGGCCACATCTTGACTTGGTGACAATCCTTATCTTCTTGTCTAAACAAAATGTCATTTCTAACATCAGAATTTGAACAGATAGTTTTCATGAAAGTTCTGGGAAATTGTCTCAGCTTTACAACAAAATAAGAATTGGCATATTTAGACGTCTAAGACTCGAGAAATGGGCTGAACACTGAACAGTGTCTGGGCTGCAGGACAGATTCCGACTTCTCTGTTGTTGCTACCATTTGAACTCGAAAATGGCACTTTTAAATCTTGGACTCTTATGAAAGTTTTAGGCCTATGTCTTAGCTTTCCATACATATAAACCAGACCTAAATTCAAGTTCTACAGCTCCAGTTATGATCTAATAACAGAATGGTGTTCCAATTTGAATTCAACCAGCATCTCTTTTCTAAGATTAGCCCTCTCTTTGTCTTCTCAATTTCAGTAGTTAAACTCATCAATCAATCCTTTGATTTATGTAATAGGCCTGCATTTAAAATGAACATTTACCATAAATTAAAGGTATCTTATATTATTAGACATGTTATTATAAAACATGCTCCAGTTAAGGAGTTATTGATACTTCAAGTGTAAAATGATGATATAAAACCTTGATAAAATGTACTTTTAAGTACTAATCATTGGGAAAATATTTGTGAGCCCTTCTCGGGTCATGCTTATGATTTTTTGAGATTTACAGGAACCCCGGTGTCATGGGTTAAGGTTGTTTGGGAACCTTGGTGTTTACCAAGGCATAGTTTCATCCTTTGGCTTGCTTTGCTTGGGAGGCTGAGAACAAAAGACAGGGTGCACTTTGTTGATACTGATGCTAGCTGTGTATTCTGTCCAGATCATGAGGAAAGCCATAGTCACCTCTTTTTTGCTTGCTATTGGACATCCTTCTTGTGGTCAAAGGTGAAATCCTGGCTTCGGCTCTGCAGGGGTATGGCCACCATTAGTAGTGCTGTTCGGGGCCTTAATATCAGAGGGAAAACGATGTTGCCAGGATGAAAAAGGTCTCCCTCAGCATTGTTGTCTACTTGATATAGGAAGAAAGGAATCGAAGAGTTTTTGAAAACTCCTGCACACTGGTTGAATTTGTTTTTTGGAGATTTCAGGTTTTATTCTACATGATATTGCACTTTCATGAGCGCAATCATCCTCAAATTTATGTGAGCTGACCGTATTCGTGGATGTTTTTTGGGATGTTGTCTTCTCTTTGATTTATAGTCCATATAGTCACTGCTTCTGAGCTGATCGTATTGGTTGTTGCTGCTTTTCTTGAAGTTTGTTGTGCTGCATAATGCTCATGTCTGTCACTCCTTGTAATTTATGGTGCCCAAGGCGTCTTCTTTGGGTTTCCTGTTTCAGTTGGTGCTCAAGGCATCTTCTTGCCCACTTGTCTTGGCTTTTGCTTTGTGTTAGGTTGGGAACCTTGTAATTTATGATTCCTCACATAACCATTGTCTGCTAATTTTAGCTTGTTAGTTATGGCTTTGATGTAAAGTTTTTCAGGGAGTTTGTTCCCTGCTTTTATAAATCACTGTATACGAACATGCTTGTTCTCCAGCACTGTAAATTTTTGATCTATTAATATACTTATATTTTGATCCAAAAAAAAAAGTTTCTTATGAGACTTTTTGTCGTAAGCATTGTAAAGAGTAGGCAACAATCATAACCCAATTTATTGGATTTCCTCTAACATTATCATTTTCTTTTAAAATTCAAAACAAAAAAAAAAGGCTGGCAATTTAGCAAGAGTATACTGAGAAGGATTTCAAATGCATGGTGGAATCATATTGAGATTTTGGACAAAAATCAGGAACCCAATTATAACCAAGTTTGAAAGACAATCCAGATTCAATGTCAAATTAAATGACTATTGGACGGATGCACATAAAAATTAAGTTTAAAAAACTTAATTATACTTTTAATATGTCAATTTGATTTAATTATTGGCCCAATTAAAGGTTTAATTAAATTTATGAATTAATTTGGGTTAAATTAATAGAATTAATTAAGTGCAAGAACTTAATTAGACTTTTAATTTGTCAAACTAATTTTATTAGGAACTTAATTGGTGAAAAAATAAGTTTGGAAGCCTAATTTGAGTTTAATTGAGAAGATTTGAATTTTAGAAGACCAAATTACATTTTTCCAAACTCAATTGAGTGAAATCATGGACAAAATTGGAAGAAAATAAAAGTTTGGAGGTCAATTAAAGGCCAAATTAAAGAAACTTAGAACCAAGGACTTTATTTAAAAGACATGCAAACTCAGGGGATAAATTCAATTCAAAACATGGTTGAAATTGAAGAAATTAAAAGTTTGAATGTCAATTAGAGGTGAAATTGAAGAAATTAGAAGTTTGAATGACAATTTGGGGTAAAATTAAAAATATCCACAACCAAGTTGGAAAGGCCGTTGAATTCAGGGGATTATTTTTAAACTTGATAGGTATGAAGTTGATTGATTCTTAGAATCAAAATTCAATTGAGGACTTAATTCAATAAATTAAAAGATTGGACTAAAATTAAAAAAGGGTTTAATGGCGTAATTTAGGTCAAAAACCCCAAAACAACACCATTATATTTAAATGAAATGGTGCGTTTTGGTGTTGTTTTGACCAAAATAACATGTTTTAGATCAAAACAAGATCGTTTTGGTCAATAAAAGTAAAAAAAAAAATAGTGTCAGACGACATGGTTCTGCATATTATCTTCAACCTTCAACAACAAGAATGACAACTCTAATGCCACTTTTTAGGCCTTCCTTCTCTCTCATACCTTCACCATACAAGAAAAAAAAAAGACACCACTCTCATTACCTATCATTGCACCTCTAAGCAAAGAAATTGTCCCTTAGAAGCCCTAAACCCGCTACAAAGTTAACCCAAAGAGGCTGACCCGACCAGCCTTTACAACCCGTGATGATGACTATTAGCCACCATTTGGAATCCTTCATGTTTGAATCAAGGGCCAAGATTCATGTTAGATAAACATTTCATACCCCCTTTTTCATCCCCAATGAATAGGGTGAATTTCATGCGATAGAGGAGGAGAAGATTGGGAGAGAAAGAAAGCAAAAAAAACAAAACAAAAACACCCCTCACACACTAGTTTTCTCTAATAAAAAAAAAGGAGAGAAAAACTTCTCTTGCATTCCCAAAAACACCACCACCTAAAAAGCACCTTTACCCAACCTCTTTCATCCTTTTTTTAGCCCAGCAAGCAACCCCCATTCCTTCCTACATTTCCACCACTTTTCTTCTTTTTTTCCACCGCAGCACTACGATTAACCCAGACAGCACTACCGTGAGCAACCACAAACTCCTCTATGTCAGAGCAACCATCCACCATAACTGCAACCAACCACGGTAGCTCTCCACTGCAACCTCCACATTTCCTTTTCTCCTCCAATGCAGTTTCTCTAACTTTTAACAGCCACCATAGACCCCTATACAATTGCCACCAGCTCTACTAGTAGGCCATCATGCCACGTCTAAAGCTCCACTAGCCAGCCAACACCCTCATCTAACCCAGGTAATCCTTTTCCTCTCTTTTTTTTAGTTAATGCAAATATAAACATGCAGAACATGAAATAATTCATGTTTTACAAAGTAAATTGGTCAATAGGCTGGGCTAGTGACCAAGTTGTATAGGCTAGGTCTAACCCACATCATAAAATATAAATAAAAAAAACTTAATAAATAAAGGTTTGTTGGGCTGTCTATCGATCTAAAAAATCAGGTTAGGCTGGGCAATAGCTCAACCTGACCACATGGGCTTGGGCCTCGAGCCCAATAGACCCAGTCTATATGGTTGGGCTAAGCTTAACCTAGATATAAGGACATGTTTGGCACACCTCATTTTTTCTTAAAAAATAAGACCTTGTTTGGGTCCTTAAGGCCTATTTCCCAAACATGGTCTTAAGGCAATTTTAATACCTTTGACTTTAGGCTAATGGTTTGTTTGGTACATAGGCTCTAAGCTTTTTTCCTTTAACCTTAATTTGTTCTTATTTGTGTGTCTAGCCAAATAAATTCTTAAAATTTTCAAAACATTTAGGGACCATTATAAATTATTTATGGGTCCCTTGCATGTTTTTCCAATAGTTATTGCCTAATATCAGACTGTAGACATACATTGTAAAATACAAACCCCGTATTATACCTGATTTTTCTCTGAAATTTCAAAAAAAAATCTCAAAAATTCAAAAAACAATTCCCTTATATCATAAAACACAACAACATTTTTTTTTCAATAATTTCATTTAATATTGAACTGTAGACTTACATTGTAAGATATAGACCCAATATTAAAAATACTCAGTTTTTCTCTGAAATTTCAAAAAAAAATCCAAAAACATTAAAACAATTCCTCATTTCAAAAACATAAATATATATATATATATATATATATATATATATATATATATATATGTTTTAATTTCCTGCATACAGCCAAATTCTAAAGGTTTTTCATGCATATTTTTTAAAAAACAAAAATGCATTTTTATGATGTTTTAAAAAATATAAAATGAATACCACAACAATTATTTTTTAAATTAATATTCAGAGTGTTAGGATATAGGTGTAGACTTTAATAGTTTGGGGTATAAAATTATACTGTAAAGTGTCAGGTATTAAAGATACAAAAAATAAAATAAATGCTATGCTAAAATTTTGATCTTAGAACAATTAGAATTTAACCCGATAAGATAGAGACTTCCTCATAAAGGGAGAATTGCTTTAAATCTTATATGAGACCAATGAATAGAAATACGACTTAGAATAACAATCAATCAACAATACAGCTTACCTTAGGTAGAGTGCACTAGGGGTGATGTGTCTTCCCCTTGCACAACTAGTCCCCTTACCCAGACTCTTGCAGACCAGTAAGTTTTCTAGTGACCATGATACTAGATAGGGATTCTCTCAAATCATAACTTTATGATTAAACCCAAAATCCCTTTAATTTCATAAGGTAGCTCCATCATTCAATGTCGTGCATGTCACGACATACCTCATCAATCTTTCAATCTGTTCTTTGTATATATAAGAGCTCTTGTATGCCTAATATTAACTAGTTTAGCTTTGGGGATCAATGTAGTATTGTGATCCAAGGTTTTTTCAGGAAGTCAATGTTTTGGTTATGAGAAAACCTCCTCAAATTCCTTTAATAGTTCTTTAATTGTTTTATCTTGCACAATCAGACTAGTTTTCTCAATTGCTTTCACATTAAAAAAATTTCCTTATAAACTAATAAATGGATTCCTTTGAACTCTTTTGTACTTTGGTGGCTACAATATGAAACTAAGCATTCACTCTTATTCCTTTCAATTGTATCATTACACCCCTCTTTCTAAATGACAACTTCATTTTAATGAAGTCAAATAGAATTGGAGAATGTCTTTTGTAGCCAATTCACTCCTAATCACATCTTTTTAGCCTTATCATTCTTAAGTGAACTTGAAACTCATAAGTTTTGCATGAACTAGGTCAAACTTTAAGCAATGAGAGTCACACCTTATAATGCTTCCATTTGCAATATTTACTACGAAAACAATGGTCTTAACTGTAGTGATTTTGATTTTATTTCCACCACCTTGATATTGGTAAAGTTGTGAGTGCTTCCATTGTCAATTAAAAACTCTTAATTGGATATTTAGGCCTTCGCCCCAGTTCTATAAGAGAGGTTGTTTCTTGGAATAATCATAGACTTCTTAGCTAGTTCATGATTTGCTTTTTCCTGCCACTTTGTTTAATCAAAATCCTGCATTGGTGTTGCTGGCTTGAGTATCTTAAGTATTGGCCTAATATATTCCTTTAATCCACTCAAAAAACTTGAAATGTAGTAAACTTCTAGTATGAATGGATTCAGAGCGCACATTAATGACTTAAGCTCATCAAACCTGTCAACATATTCCTCAACCTCCTTCTCTTGTACACGCTTGTTAAATTTTTCAACAACATCCTTCATGTTACCAAATCACATACACAAAGCTTTTGTAAAATCTTCTCATCTAATCAAATATTTTTCTCCATATAAAAACCCTTTGTACCAAACCTCTATCTTGTCACTACCAGAATTTTTATATTTACCGATGGAATTTTCTGTCGGTATTTGTACTATCATTCCGTTGGTAATTAATTCACCGATGGAATCACAAATAAAAATGCTTTGTCGGTGAATTGTTCGTCGGTAATTTTTTTCTGTCGATAAATCCATCGGTAAAAAAAATATTATTACAGACAAATTTACTAACGGAAAAAGCGCGCAAAAAAAAATTTACCAATTTCATTTTGTTGGTATTTCCCTCGGAAAACTTGTCATGTAACGGATAAAAATACCGTATATAATTTCATCGGTGATTATTTAAAAATATTTTAAAAACAAATCTATTTAAAAAAACTAGAAAATAATTAAATTAATATAAATCACAACTCTATAATACTCAAAACTGAGTTGCTTGAAAAAGAAGAAAAAGAAAATTAACTCAAACAAATTTACAACAAATAAATAACACAAAAAAATAAATAAACTAAAAAAATTCATATGAAATAAATGAAGTTGCGATTGCTAAAAATTAAAAATCCTATAAATAAATCAACTAAAAATTGATCTCATATGAAAAAAAAAATCCTACAACAACATTCATACAATTATTAAGAATAGAAAAAAAAATTAAAAAAAAACACAGAGAAAGAAGAAAAAAAAATTTACCTTAATGTAGTTGCAAGTGAAGCTAAGAAGAGAAAAAAAACAAATTCATAAAGTATATTAATTTAAAAAAAACAGCAAAGAGAAGAAAAAAGGAGAAGAAGACATACACGAGCATGGAGGAGAAGAGAAGAAGTTGAGGAGAGGAGAGGAGGGAAGAGAAAGAAAGGGATATTGATGTTTTTTACATAAGGGGAAAAGGAAAAAGAAAGGAGGCCCGTCTGTTGTAAAATGAGAGATTCTAGGCTTTTTATTGGAGGGTTTTACCTACAGTTTTACTGACAGATAATTAAATATTAATATCTTTAATTATTCCGTCAGTAATTCTGTCTGTAATATTAACGAATCTGTAATGTGGCTATGATGGAATCCATCTTCAATTCCAGTTGTTCCACTACCAGAAAACTGGAGAAAAGCAACGGAATTATCGATGGAATTTTTTCGTCGGTAATATATACCGACAGAAATAATTCCATCTCAAAATCTGTTGGTATATACCGATGGAATAAGTTCGTCGGTGACACCGTCGGTATATACCGACGGTTTCGCCGACGGGGTATACAGCTCGTTTGGAAATATGCAACAGCGTGGTGACGTCAGGCGATTTTACCGATGGAAATTACCAAGGGATTCAAACTGAGATAGCCATACAGTGACGTGGCACTGTCACCGACAGAATCACCGACGGAGTACTTCCATCGGTGATTCCGTTGGAAAAAACCATTATATGCACCCATCTGCCGACACTCTCTTCCTCTGTTTCTCCTTCTTCTTCTTTCCCATCCCACCTCTCCCCTCCCAAACTACAGCTCCCCTCCCAAACTGCAGCCAAACACGCATCCCAAACTCTCCACTATATATTCTCAACACGAGCACTCAAGTTTCTTATATCTTGTACGTGGTCACAATATCCGTTTCTTGTAGATTTTATCATTTTTTTTTAAGTAAATCTATCCTTTTTAGTTTTAATATTTAATTGTGAATTTTATTGTTTTAGTATATGTATTTTGTTAACGTTTGTACTTGTTTAATTGTTATTTGTCAAAGAAATTTATAGTATGAATGTATAATTTTGTAGTTGTTATAGTTTGTTTTAGATTTTGTCAAATTATATTTGTTTGTAAATTGTTGAAATTTTGTTTGAATTACACCGAATTAAATGTGTCGTTGTGATGAAA
>Ga0325400_1003999_pt1 | contig 13526 bp, 16 predicted proteins | sample PopdelMetagenome_2_FD_205662 | JGI IMG/M metagenome (GOLD analysis project Ga0325400, IMG submission 205662) | Populus deltoides microbial communities from Bellville, Georgia, United States - Xylem-PdKOR-R1 | ecosystem: Host-associated > Plants > Phyllosphere > Stem > Wood/Secondary xylem... | reverse complement strand
GCCGCGTACGACCTGGAGTTCCAGCGGTGGATCGACGCGGTCCGCAACGGGACCAACGTCGACGGTCCCGGTGTCTGGGACGGGTACGCCGCCGCCGCGGTGTGCGCGGCCGGTGTGCAGTCGCTCAAGACCGGTGAACGCGTCGAGATCGACCTCGGTACCAAACCCTGAGAACCCTCCGGGCCGGTCCTGCGGGACCGGCCCGGAACACCTCGCAACAACCCTCGAAAACGCTGTCCGGAACACCGGCAGCGCCCACCTGTCAACGAAGATGGGAAGACAGATGAACATGAACCGCGGACGTTTCCGGGTCACCGCCGCTCTCGTGGGCGCGCTCGTGCTCGGCCTCGCCGGCTGCAGCAGCACAGGTGGAGCGCAGGACGACGGTGACTCCGGCGACTCGGGGGGCGGCCAGGCCGCGAACACCCCGGCCTTCAAGGTCGCGATGATCACCCACGCCCCCGAGGGCGACACGTTCTTCGACATCATCCGCAAGGGCGCCGACGCGGCCGCGGCGAAGGACAACATCGAGTACACCTACGCCGCCGACGACAACGCCGGCAACCAGGCCACCCTCGTCCAGAACGCGGTCGACCAGGGTGTCGACGCGATCGCCGTGTCGATGCCGAACGCGGACGCGCTCTCGGGCGCCCTGGAGAACGCCAAGGCGGCCGGTATCCCCGTGGTCGGGTTCAACGCCGGGTTCGACGACTGGCAGCAGTACGGTTTCGTCGGCTACTTCGGCCAGAACGAGACCATCGCCGGGAACGCGGCGGGCGAACGCCTCGCCGAGGAGGGGGCCAAGAAGGTCCTCTGCGTCCTGCAGGCGCAGGGTCAGGTCCAGCTCGAGGCCCGCTGCGCCGGTGTCGCCGAAGGCCTGGGCAGCGCCGGTTCGGTGGAGAACATCTACGTCACCGGCACCGACATGTCCTCGGTGCAGTCGACCATCACGGCCAAGCTGCAACAGGACACCAGCATCGACCACGTCATCACCCTCGGCGCCCCGTTCGCCCTCGGTGTGGTGAACTCGATCGAGGAGTCCGGCAGCTCCGCCGTCCTGACCACGTTCGACACCAACGCCGACCTCGTCGGCGCGATCAAGGACGGCAAGGTCGCCTGGGCGATCGACCAGCAGCCCTACCTGCAGGGCTACGAGGCGATCGACTCCCTCTGGCTCTACCTGAACAACGGCAACACCATCGGTGGCGGCGAGGCCACGCTGACCGGTCCGGCCTTCGTGGACGACTCGAACATCGACTCCGTCTACGAGTACGCCCAGGGCGGCACCCGCTGACCCTGCAGCAAGACCTGGAGACCCCGGCGTGCCGTCGTGCACCCCGGGGTCTCCCCGTTCTCCGGGAGGAATGACATGACGGTCAGATTCGGACTTGTCGGCTACGGCAAGGGCGGACGCTACTTCCACGCCCCGCTGATCGCGGCGGCGCAGGGGTGCTCGCTGACCGCGGCCGTCACCCGGTCCCCACGGCGTCGGGAGGAACTCGCCGCCGACCACCCCGGCGCGGTCGCGTTCGCCGACCTGGCGTCGATGGCGGCGTCCGGACTCGTCGATGCCGTGACGGTCAGCACGACGGCCGACACGCACGCCGAACTCGTCCTGCAGGCGATCGCACTGGGGTTGCCCGTCGTCTGCGACAAACCCTTCGCCCTCGACAGCGCCACCGCCCGGGACTGCGTGGTCGCGGCCGAGAAGGCCGGCGTTCCGTTGAGCGTCTACCAGAACCGGCGCTGGGACTCCGACGTCTCCACGGTCCGGTCGGCGCTGACGGAGGGGGTTCTGGGGTCGTTGCGGCGCATCGAGTCCCGGATCGAGCAGTTCGCCCCGCCCGGGGGGATCCCCGATTCCGGCGGCGGCATCCTGCTGGACCTGGGCTCGCACGTGGTCGATCAGGTCCTCGACCTGGCTGGGCCGGTGGAGCTGGTCTACGCGGAGAACTCCCGCGAACGGTTCGTGGTCGCCCTGCGGCACACGTCCGGGGTGACGTCGCACGTGGTCGGCGATCTCGCCCTGCACGGCCGCCCGGGGACACGACTCCGGGTGTTCGGCGACGAGGGGATCCTGGAGATCCCCGCCTTCGACGGCCAGGCCGACGAACTCATGGCCGGAGGTTCTCCCGCGTCCCCGACGTGGGGTCGGGTCCCGGCCGAGTTCGCCCCGACCCTGCACCGGGGCACCTCGAGCGAGCCTTACCCGGCGACGAACGGCGACTGGTGCGAGTTCTACCGCCGGTTCGCCCGCGCGGTCGCCGACGGAGAACCCGTCCCGGTCGACCCGAGCGATTCCGTGCAGGGCCTGGTCGTCCTCGAGGCTGCCGCCCGCAGCGCCTCCACCGGCGAGACCGTGCGGCTGGGGTGAGTCCTCAGAGTGCGGCGATCCACTGGGTGAAGGTCTGCCGGCCCAGGTGCGCGTCCGGGCCGGCCAGGACGGTCCCGTCCCGCAACGCCTTGCCGAAACCTCCGGGCAGCGGGACGGCGAGGACAGGGCCGCGGACCCCGGTGGCACGGGCGTAGTCCCGAACCATGTCGACCATCCGCAACGTCTGCGGTCCGCGCAGGTCGGGAACCCGTCCGCAGGGTTCCTGCTCGGCGAGATCGGTCAGACGTTCGGCCACCTCCCGGGCGGCGACGGGTTGGGAACGCATGACGGGGACCAGATGCAGGGGCCCGACGTCCACCTGGCCGAGGATCTGCGGGGCGAACTCGTGGAACTGGGTGGCGCGCAGCAGGGTCCAGGGGACATCGCCGCTCGCGACCAGTTCTTCCTGCAGGATCTTCCCCGCGTAGTAGCCGTGCGGGGCGCGGTCGACGCCGACGATGGACAGGGTCACGTGGTGCCGGACCCCGTGGCGCTGTTCCGCGTCGAGCAGGTGCTGCGTCCCGGCCCGGAAGAACTCCCGGGAGACGTCCGCGGACTGGGTGGAGACCGAACTGACGTCGATCACGACGTCCACGCCGGCGAGCGCATCGAGCCCTGTCCCGGCGACCAGGTCGACCCCGGTCGAGCGGGACAGCGCGGCCACGTCGTGGCCGCGGTCGCGGGCGACGTCGACGACGACCCGTCCGACGGTGCCGGTTCCTCCGGCGACGGCGATCTTCACGGTGCCACTTCTTTCTGCGGGGTGCGTACGAGCACCAGGGGGAGCGCCAGCACGAGCGTGCTGGACAGGGACACGACCTGCGCGACGACGTCGACGGTCCCGAGGTGGTCCAGGTGCCGCAGGTGGTACGCCAGGTGCGGCACCGAGTAGACCACCCAGGCCGTCCCGACGGCCATGCTCGCGCCCGGTTCCCGGCGCAGCGCAGCGACCAGGCTGGTGGCCGCCAGGCCGAGGTTGAACGTCCCCACGTCGCGCACGAGATGCTCGTCGTAGGGGCCGTCCATTGCGATCCACGACGAGAAGGGCCCGGGGAACTCCTCGTGGAACGAGACCGGCGCGAACGCCGACCAGACCCCCACGTACAGGCCCAGCAACACCAGAGCCCCGAGCAGCACCCGCCGCGTCCTCACCGTCATGCCCCACCTGACGAGACGGCGGCCCGGAACGTGATCTCACACTCCTCCTCGGTCCTTCGTCAGGATGGGCGGGACGGAAGGAAGGGCTCGTGGACACGGAACTCGACGCGGTGGCCGCCGAACGACGGCGGCTCGCCTCGCTGGCGTACCGGATGCTCGGCACGATGGCCGAGGCGGAGGACGCCGTGCAGGAGACGTACCTGCGCTGGTACCGGATGACCGACGCGGAACGCGCCGCGATCGCCAACCCGCAGGGCTGGCTGACTCGTGTCATTAGCCGGATCTGCCTCGACGTCCTCGGCTCGGCCCGGCACCGCCGGGAGCGGTACATCGGCGAGTGGCTGCCGGAACCCGTTCCGGCGGATCTGTTCGCGGGCCCGGTCGACCCGGCCGAGAAGGCCGTCGTCGACGACTCGGTGAGCACGGCCGTCCTCGTCGTCATGGAGGCCATGACCCCCGCCGAGCGGATCGCGTTCGTCCTGCACGACGTGTTCGCGGTGCCGTTCAGCGAGATCGCCGAGGTGGTGGGGCGGACTCCGGCCGCCGTCCGGCAACTGGCCACGTCCGCGCGCCGAAGACTGCAGGACCACGACGGCAGGCCACGGGACCGGGAACGGCACGACGCCGTGGTGCGCGCCTTCGCCCGGGCGGCAGGGACGGGGGACCTGGCGGGTCTCTCCGCCCTGCTGGATCCGTCGGTGACGTTGCGGTCCGACGGCGGCGGGGTCGTCAGCGCCGCCCGACGCGCGGTGCTGGGCGTGGACAACGTGGCCCGGTTCTGCCTCGGGATCGCCCGCAAGCAACCCGACATGGTCTGGACCGAGGAACTCACCGGAGACGGTCTGGCCTACCGCTTCGCGCACGACGGCGTCGTGCGCGGTGTGCTGAACGTGAAGGTCGTGGACGGCCTCGTCCGCGACGTGTGGATCCAGGTGAACCCGGAGAAACTCCGTACCTGGTCGAGGAAGGAGAACCCATGAGGATCTTCGTCGCCGGCGGGCGGGGGCAGGTCGGCGGGCCGCTCACCGAACTGCTCCGGTCGAGGGGGCACGAGGTGCTGGTCGGGTCCCGGTCCGCGGGCGTCGACGTCCTGACCGGGGCCGGCCTGGGGGAGGCGTTGCGCGGGGTGGACGTCGTCGTCGACGTCCTGAACACCTCCGAGATGACGGCCGAGGCGGCCACCGCGTTCTTCCGGGGCAGCACCGAACGGTTGCTGGCCGCGGAGCAGACCGCGGGCGTGCGGCACCACGTGCTGCTCTCGATCGTCGGGGCGGACCGGGCCCTGGCCAACGGGTACTACGTCGGCAAGGTCGCGCAGGAGGCCGCGGTGAAGGACTCCGACGTGCCGTACTCGATCGTGCGGGCGACGCAGTTCACCGAGTTCGTCCCGTTCATCGCCGACTGGCTGACCGTCGACGGCGTCGTGCTCGCGCCCCGAACCCTGCTGCAGCCGGTCGATCTGTCCGCCGTGGTCGAACTCCTGGCGTCCACCGCGGTCGGTGTGCCCACGCTGACCACGACGGATCTGGCGGGACCGCAGGCGGTTCCGCTGGACGAACTGCTGCGTCGGGTGGTCGCTCGGGAGGTGCGCACCGTGGACGGTCAGGCGTTGGGGGCCGAGACCGTCGACGCGTTGATCCCGCTGGGCGCGCACCTCACGGCCTGACTCAGGCGTCCTGCAGTTCGTTCTCCTGCACCGGACGACGCGACCAGAACCCGGCGATGACCGCACCGGACACGTTGTGCCAGACGGAGAAGATCGCAGCGGGCAGTGCGGCCGCGGGCGCGAAGTAGAGCGTGGCCAACGACGCGGCCAGTCCGGAGTTCTGCATCCCGACCTCGATGCTGATCGCGCGGCGGCTGGCCACCGGCATCCGGGCGAGCTTCCCGACGCCGTAACCCAGGGTCAGCCCGCAGACGTTGTGCAGGACGACGGCCAGGACGAGCACCAACCCGACCTCCAGCAACGTCGCGGCGCTGCCCGCGACGACGGCCAGCACGACGGCCGTGATCCCGGCCACCGAGATCAGCGGCAGCACATCGAGGCACTTCTCGACCACGCGGGGCAGCAGCAGGCGCAGCAACAGGCCGGCCACGACGGGCACCAGGACGACCTGCAGGATCGAGCGGAACATCGCCCAGCCGTCGACGGGCAGCGACTCCCCGAGCAGCGTCAGCACGAGCAGCGGGGTCAGGACGGGCGCGAGCAGCGTCGAGACCGACGTCATCGCGACCGACAGCGCGGTGTCGCCCTTGGCCAGGAAGACCATGACGTTCGACGCCGTGCCGCCAGGAGCCGCGCCGACCAGGATCATGCCGGCCGTCAGCATCGCCGACAGACCCAGGAGGTGGGCGATGCCGAACCCGAGCAGCGGCATGATCGTGTACTGCGCGGCGATCCCCAGCAACAGCGCCCACGGTCGACGGCCGATGATGGCGAAGTCGCCGGGGCGCATGGTCATCCCCATGCCGAGCATGATCACGGTGAGGAACCAGGGGACGGCCGGGGACCACCCGGAGAAGGTCGACGGGGTCGCCAGGGCCAGCGCGCCCGCGAGCAGCACGATGAGCGCGAACCACCGCCCGACGACACCGTTGATCCTGGTGAGTGTGGATTCGCTGTGGGACACGGTTCCCGAGGGTGCCAGATTCAGGCGCCGGATCGGGCCACGAGGGCGCGGAACGTGGCCAGGAGTTCCCCGGCATCCATCCCGGCCGCGGCCAGCGTCCCGTCCCGCTCCAGGGTGAGGAGGCCGTGGACGAACACCCACGCCACCCCGACGTCGCTCGGGGCGACCCGGGTCAGGGCCGCCAGCGCCGCCTGCTGGGCCGAGCGGAGCTCGGCGTCGTCGGCGCGTAGTTCTCCGGCCCGGAACATCAGGTCGTACACCGCGGGTTCGCGCCGGCCGAAGTCGAGGTAGGCCCGGCCCAGAGCGGGCAGGCCACCGGTTTCGGCGGCGTCCTGCGTGGCGGCGAGGCGGCGGAACCCCTCGGTGGCGACGGCGGTGAGCAGCCCTGCGCGGTCGCCGAAGTGGTGCTTGGGTGCGGCGTGCGAGACACCGGCGCGGCGCGCGACGGCCCGCAGGCTGATCCCTGCGCCGCCGTGGTCGGTGAGTTCCTCCACGGCGGCGGACAACAGGGCCTGTCGGACGGTGCTCACCCGGAAACCCTGGCGGGAGGGGTTGACACTGTCAAGGACGGGGTTCAGGCTTTGCTTGACACTGTCAATCGGGAGGTCGGGATGGCGCTCAACGGACGGGTCACCGCGGACACCGACGGCGATTTCGTGGTGTTCCTCATCGGGATGCACGTCAACCGCTACCGCAACCCGCGCCACGTCGTGCGAACGGCGTTCGCGATGACCCGGATGCTGCGCGAACTCGGGCGACATCCGGAACTCGGGCTGTTGCGCGCCGAGCCGGGGATCTTCTTCGGCGGGCCCGGGGTCATCCAGTACTGGCGCAGCTACGAACACCTCGAACGCTACGCCCGCGCGACCGACGCGGAACACCTCCCGGCCTGGAAGGCGTTCAACGCGATCGCCCGCAGCAGCGATGCGGTCGGCATCTACCACGAGACCTACCGGGTCACCCCGGGAAACTTCGAGGTGATGTACAACCACATGCCACCGGTGGGGCTGCTGGCGGCGACCGGAGTGCGCACGCTGTCCCGGGGGAGCACCTCAGCGCAACGCATCGGTTCCCGCGAGGTCGAGCCGGCCCCGGTTCCCGCTCCGAACTGAGAGTTCGTCCGTCACGATCGCCCGCTGGACTGCGAGGCCGGCGAACTCGTCGTCGTCCTCGGCGGCGTAGACCAGCGCGAACGGGCCGGCGTACCCGGCGTCCAGGATCGTGCGGACGCTCCTGCGGTAGTCCTGCTCGTCGATCTGTGCGCCGTCCCAGTGGGCCTTGGCGTGGCAGGTCTCGGCGAACCGGGTGATCTTGGCGAGCTCGGCGTACTTGGTCTCCCCGGTCCAGTTCCCGAGGTCGATGAGCAGGCCCACGGAACCCTCGAGGGGGTCGAGGATCGCCTCGACGTCGGCGGCGTCGCGGGTGACGTCGAGCCAGTTCTCGGTGACGACCCGCAGTTCGCCCGCCCGGGCGGCGATCCGGCCCAGGGCCTGTGAACTCACCGCCTGGGCGTCGTCGGTGCGGGTCTTGCCCGCGACGACCCGGACCCGGTACGCGCCGAGCGCCACGGCGTCGGTGAGCTGGTCGGAGATCCACGCCTCCTGGGCCGGGCCCTCGTCGGGGTGGGTGAGGTCGCCGTCGTCAATCAGGAACGCGTCCAGCGTGATACCCGAGGCGTCCAGTGCGGCCCGGAGTTCTCCGAGGTAGCTCGGGTCCCGGCTCGGCAGGTGGAAGTGGCAGATCTGGACCGTGCGGTAGCCCTGCTCGGCCAGGGCGGCTGGGAGGTCGAGCAGCGCCATCCCGGTCGGTTCGGCGGTGGTCCCCGCCCGGTACCTGCCCAACGTCCGGTCCAGCGACCAGGCGTGGACGGTGGCGGCTCTGGTGATGCCGGTGGTGATGTCGGTGGTGATGTCTTCGTCGACGGTCATGCCCGCATCCTGCCACCCCGGGGTGATCATGCACGTGCATGATCACGCCGGGAGGGTTTCAGGAGTGCGGTTTCAGGTACCGGCGATCTGCGCGGCGTCGAGCAGCACCTTCGCGGCGACCTGCAGACCCTCGACGCGGCCGAGGGAGACGTCCTCGTGCTCGATGTTGCAGACCATCTCGGGGTCCACCTCGTGCAGGGCGCGCAGGAACTCGGCCCAGAACGCGGTGTCGTGGCCCTTGCCGAGGGCGACGAAGTCCCAGGCGGATTCCTTGGGCCACTCGTTGACCCACTCGTCACCGCCGAGGTTCGTGCGGTCCTCGGAGGGGTCGAGACGACGGAACCGGTTGTCCAGCACGCCGTAGACGGCGGCGGCCGGGTTGATCCGGACGTCCTTGGCCGCGGCGTGGAAGATCAGCGGGCCGAGGTCACGGACGACGGCGACCGGGTCCATCTGCTGCCAGAACAGGTGGGAGGCGTCGAGCTCCACCCCGACGTTGGTGGCGCCGGTGCGTTCGACGAGTTCGCGGGTGTTCGCGGGGTTGAACACGACGTTCTGCGGGTGCAGTTCGAGCGCGACCTTGACGTCGTGGTCGCGGGCGAGGGCGTCGATCTCGGTCCAGAACGGGACCGCGACGCTCCACTGGTACTCGATGATGTCGAGGTCGCGGGAGTTCCACGCGTTGACGACCCAGGTCGGGTGGGACGCGTTCGCCTCGGCGCCCGGCAGGCCGGACATCGTCACGACCCGGTGCTCCCCGAGGCGGTGGGCCAGCCGGATGGACCGCCGGATGTCCTCGGCATGCTTGTCCCCGATGACCTTGTTGGGGTGCAACGGGTTCCCGTTGCAGTTCAGGCCGGCGACCGACACGCCCGTTCCCTCGAAGATGCCGAGGAACTCGTCGCGCGCGGTATCGCTGACGAGGATGTCGTCGAAGGTCGGGATGTGGACCGGCGGCAGGAAACCTCCGGTGTTGAGTTCGATGCCGGTCAGGCCGAGGTCCGCGATGACCTTCAGGGCCTCGGGGAGGGGGCGGTCGTGCAGGATCGCGTTGTAGACGCCGAGTTTCATGGTGGTCCTTCTCTCGAGGGGAATTCTCAGGGGACCGGGACGAGTTCGCCCTTGCCGTCGGCCGCGGCGGTGACGGCCTCCAGCACGCGCAGGTTGTGCAGGCCGTGGGTCATCGGCGGCACCACGGGGAGTTCGCCGATGGGGGTTCCGACGCCGCCGGCGATCTCGTTCAGGAACGCGCGGCACTGGAAGGTGAAGAAGTCGCTCTGGCCGTGGCCGACGCTGGGGAAGTCCATCGGCAGACCACCCGCGACGTACGGGTGCTCGGGGCCGACGAGCACCTGGCGGTACCCGTTGCTGACGCTGGGGGCGGCGTGGTCGGCGATGGTGAACTCACCGGTGCGGTTGAGGTCGAACGCGCCCGCGCCGTTCTCGGTGAAGATCTCGAAACCCAGCCCGTTGGGCAGGCCGTGGGCGATGCGGGAGATCGAGAACGTGCCCGTCGCGCCGTTCGCGAACGAGGCGGTGAACGTCACGAGGTCCTCGTTCTCGACGTCCTCGAACTCGGTGCCCACCTCGGCCATCGCGTGCCCGACGACGGCCCGACCGGTTTCGGCCGCTTCGTGGTGACCTGCGAGAACACGGTGCCCCGCACCGATTCCAGCGGCCCGCAGAAGAACTCGCCGAGGTCCACCATGTGGCTGCCGATGTCGGCCAGCGCACCCGTGCCCATGCCGCCCTTGTAGCGCCAGCTGATGGGGGCGCTGGGATTGGCGCCGTAGTCGCACCAGTAGTGGCCGTTGAAGTGCCGGACCTCACCCAGGCTGCCGGTGAGCACCTGCTCGCGCAGCGCGTTGATGGCGGGGGAGCGGCGGAACGTGAAACCGACGGCCGCGACGAGGTCGGGGTGCTCGGCGGCCGCTGCGACCATGGCCTCGGCGTCGGCGACCGAGGGGGCCAGCGGCTTCTCGCACAGCACGTGCTTCCCGGCGGCCAGCAGACCCTCGACGATCTCGCGGTGCAGGTGGTTGGCCACCACGACGCTGACGGCGTCGATGTCGTCCGCCTCGGCGATCGCCTGCCACGAGGTCTCGGCGCGTTCGTAGCCGTAGCGCTGCGCGGCGGCGACGGCGAAGGGTTCGTGCGCGTCGGCGACGGCGACGAGCTTCACGGGCGGCAGTCCGTCGCCGTAGGGGCCGCCGGCCAACGTGGTGGCGGCGCGGTAGCCGGCGATGTGGGCGCGACCGGCCATGCCGGCGCCGATGACGGCGACCCCGATGGGGCGCTGGTGGGCAGACATCGTGGAGGCCTTTCGAGAGGGCGGGAGCGGCTGCGGTGCGGCTCTTAAACCGGTTTGAATGCACGACTAGAATCGGTTCGAAAGGCCCGGCTGTCAAGCGGATCGAGGAGGTCAGGTGCTCCGCCCGACGATCAAGGACGTCGCCGCCCGAGCGGGGGTGTCGAAGGGCATGGTCTCGCTGGCCCTGCGGGGCGCCCCGGGGCCCAGTGCCGAGACGGCCGCCCGGGTGGTGCAGGCCGCCGACGAGCTCGGCTACCGGGCCAGTAGGGCGGCGAGCTCGCTGGCACTACGACGGACGCGGCTGCTCGGGGTCGCGATGCAGGTGCGCAACTCCTTCCACGCCGAACTCGTCGAGGAGCTGCAGATCGCGGCCGAGGAGTCCGGGTACGAGATGGTGCTGGCGCCCGTGACCCGCACCCGGGACGAACGCGGGGCGGTCGAGACGCTCCTCGACTCCCGCTGCGAGGCGCTGCTGATGCTTGGCCCCGAGACCTCCTCGGCCGAGCTGCAGGCGTTGCACGACCGGACGCCCGTCGTCGTGCTCGGGCGCAGGTCCCGGATCGCGGCGGGGACCGGGCCCGACGTCGTGCGGGCCTCCGACGAGCTGGGGATGCGGCTGGCCGTGGAACACCTCGCCGGTCTCGGTCACCGCGAGGTCCTGCACGTCACGGGCGGACCGGGGGACATCGCCGGCGACCGGCGCCAGGGTTTCGAGGATGCGGCCACCGACCTCGGCCTGACGCCGCTGACCCTCGAGGGCGCGTTCGACGAGGAGGCCGGCGTGGCCGCGGCCCGGAAGGTCATCGACCGTGGCTGGACTGGGACGGCGGTGGCCGCGGCCAGCGACCGGATCGCCCTCGGGTTCCTCGACGTCCTGCTGCGCGAGGGGATCTCGGTCCCGGGGCAGTTCTCCGTCGTGGGGTACGACGACTCCCAGCTGGCCCAGCTCCGGCACGTCCAGCTGACCTCGATCAGCCAGCGGCCGGCCGAACAGGCCCGGGCGGCCGTGGCGATGGCGGTGGAGCGTCTCGACGCGGGGCGCAGCGAGTCGGTCGACGTCGTGCTCGAACCGCGGTTGGTGGTGCGGGGGACGACCCTGGCGATCAGTGGAGCAGTCATGTCAGAATGACATTACAAAGTCTGCCGATGGAGGTCCTCGTGCCGCTGCTCCGCTTCGACCTGGTCGCCGGTCGCACCGACGACGAACTGCGCGCCCTGCTCGACGCCGCCCACGACGCGATGCTCGAGGCGTTCTCGGTGCCCCCGGGGGACCGTTACCAGCTGGTTCACCAGCACCCCAGGAACGAGATGGTCGTCCTCGACACCGACCTCGGCATCGAGCGCACCGACAACGTCGTCTTCCTGCAGATGACCAGCCGGCGGCGCACCCAGGAGCAGAAGGAGGACTTCTACCGGTTCCTGACCCGGAACCTGGAGAAGGAGTGCGGGATCGCGCCCTCCGACGTCGTCGTCTCCGTCGTGGAGAACCAGGACGCGGACTGGTCCTTCGGGCACGGTCGGGCGCAGTTCCTCACGGGTGAGCTGTAGAGCTGGTCCGGGCGACAGCCGTGTGACACGCTGGGCCCAGAACTGAACACATGGCCGCTTCCCCCGGGCGGGAGAGTCTCGTCACCCCGGTGACGGGCACCGAAGGAGCAACCACCCCGGAACCTCTCAGGTCCACGTACCGCCACGGGCAGGCCACTCTGGAAAGCAGGACCCCACGGTCCTCACCGACGGGGAAAATCGTTGTTCTGCAACGGTGAAGCTCTCAGGTCCCATGACAGAGGGGGTCCGGACGTGGCCGCACGGAGCGGTCACGACGAGAGGAGCCCCCGCTCGCATGACCGCCAGTCCCCCAGTCGGTTCCTCGGCTGGTCCCGCCGCCACGCCGCTCGCCGACGCCCATGCAGCGCTCGGAGCGTCCTTCACGGACTTCGCCGGCTGGTCCATGCCACTGCGCTACGCCTCCGACCTCGCCGAGCACAGGTGCGTCCGCGAGACCGCGGGGGTCTTCGACCTCTCGCACATGGGCGAGATCCGCGTCAGCGGCCCGCAGGCCGCGCAGGCCCTCGACGCCGCCCTCGTCGGACGCCCCTCGGCCATGCCGATCGGTCGGGCTGCCTACGGGATGGTCGTCGCGCACGACGGCGGGATCATCGACGACCTCGTGACCTACCGGCTCGGCGACGAGGAGTTCCTCGTCGTGGCCAACGCGGCCAACGTCGAACCCGTCGTCGTGGCCCTGGCCGACCGCTGCCGCCCGTTCGACGCGGTGGTCGCCGACGAGACCGCGCGCTGGGCGCTCGTCGCGATCCAGGGGCCCGCCTCCGTGGCCGCGATGACCCCGCTGATCGCCGCCGACCTGGCCGACCTCGGGTACTACCGCTGCGTCCCCACCACGCTGAACGGCCTCGACGTCCTGCTCGCCCGCACCGGGTACACCGGCGAGGACGGGTTCGAGGTGTTCGTCCCGACCGAGCACGCCGTCACCGTCTGGGACGCCGTCCTGGCTGCCGCCCGCGAGCACGGTGGGGCCCCGGCCGGCCTGGCCTGCCGGGACACCCTGCGCCTGGAGGCGGGGATGCCGCTGTACGGGCACGAACTCACCCGCGAGACCAGTCCGTACGCCGCGGGCCTCGGCCGTGTGGTGAAACTCGACAAACCCGACGACGTCGTGGGCCTGGTTGCGCTGCAGCAGCTCGCGGCCGAGAAACCAGCGCAGGTCCTGGTGGGCCTGAAGGGCACCGGGCGACGCGCCCCCCGCGCCGGGTACGCCATCGTCACCGACGGCCGCACCGTCGGGGAGATCACCAGCGGCGCCCTCTCTCCCACCCTCGGGTATCCCGTGGCCATGGGGTACGTCGAGGCCGCTCTCGCCGAACCCGGTACGGCGCTCGCGGTCGACGTGCGGGGGACCGAACTCCCCGTCGAGGTCGTCGCGCTGCCGTTCTACCGCCGGGAGCGCTGAGGTGAGCCTGTCGGTGTTCGACATGTTCTCGATCGGCATCGGCCCGTCGAGTTCCCACACGGTCGGCCCGATGCGCGCCGCCCTGTCGTTCGCCGAGTCGTTGATGAACTCGATGGACCGGGTCCGTTCGGTCACCGTCGACCTCTACGGGTCG
>Ga0325400_1003997_pt1 | contig 13530 bp, 12 predicted proteins | sample PopdelMetagenome_2_FD_205662 | JGI IMG/M metagenome (GOLD analysis project Ga0325400, IMG submission 205662) | Populus deltoides microbial communities from Bellville, Georgia, United States - Xylem-PdKOR-R1 | ecosystem: Host-associated > Plants > Phyllosphere > Stem > Wood/Secondary xylem... | reverse complement strand
TTCTACCCTTAATAAATAAAACTAGATAAATATTACTTAACATCTCCCCTCAAACTCACGATGCGGCATCTACAAGCATCGAGAGTTTGCCAACTAGAAAACGAAAACGAGATATGGAATGCGTCTTAGTAAAGAAATCTGCAATCTGCAAGGAAGAATGAACAAAAGGCAAAGTAATTGTGCCATACTTGAGATGATGACGAGTAAGATGACAATCGATCTTAATGTGCTTAGTTCGCTCATAAAAACCGAGTTGTGAGCAATCTGAATAGAACTCTGGTTGTCACAATTTATAGGAGTAGGATGAGAAAAGAAAACTCTCATATCAGCAAGTAACCAACGTAACCAAACAGAAAAGAAAACTCTCATATCAGCAAGTAACCAACGTAACCAAACAATCTCTTTGGTAGTAAATGCCATGACAGAAGCTGAAGGAAAGTCGAAATACCAAATTTTGCAGAAGCGGAAGATAAAATATCACTCCAAAATTTTTTTTGCAGAAACTTAACTCAAATACCAAATGTAGAAACTGAAGAGAAGACAAAATACCCAAACAATTGCAGAGAAAAAACAGAAATACCAAATTGCAGAAGCTAATACCAAATTGCAAAAACTGAAGAGAAGATAAAATACCAAAACAATTGCAGAGACAGACAGAAATACCAAATTGCAGAAGCTGAAGGACAGTCGAAATACCAGATTTTGCAGAAGCGGAAGACAAAATATCACTCCAAATTTTTTTTTTGCAGAAACTTAACTCAAATACCAAATTGTAGAAACTGAAGAGAAGACAAAATATCAAAACAATTGCAGAGACAAGACAGAAATACCAAATTGCAGAAGCTGATACCAAATTGCAAAAACTGAAGAGAAGATGAAATACCAAAACAATTGCAAAGACAGACAGAAATACCAAATTGCAGAAGCTGAAGGACAGTCGAAATACCAGATTTTGCAGAAGCGGAAGACAAAATATCACTCCAATTTTATTTTTATTTTTTTTGCAGAAACTGAACGCAAATACCAAATTGCAGAAACTGAAGAGAAGAAGAAATACCAAATTGCAGAAGTTGAAGGAAAGTCGAAATACCAGATTTTGCAGAAGCAGAAGACAAAATATCACTCCCTTTTTTTTTTTCAGAAACTTAACTCAAATACCAAATTGCAGAAACTGAAGAGAAAAAATACCAAAATAATTGCAGAGACAGAACGGAAATACCAAATTGCAGAAGCTGATACCAAATTGCAGAAACCGAAGAGAAGACGAAATACTAAAATAATTGCAAAGACAGAACAGAAATACCAAATTACAGAAGCTGATACCAAATTGCAGAAACCGAAGAGAATACGAAATACCAAAACAATTACAGAGACGGAACAGAAATACCAAATTGCAAAAGCTGAAGAATCTAAAATAAAGTTTCAAATATTAATTCTTCAGCCACAAGCACAAAACCTGATCTTCATCCTCCATCTTTTAATAGGTCAAACAACTCATGTCTGATGTTTTGAAAAATGGATCTAAAGTTAAGCTTCAAAGGAATGCATTGAGCGTGCTGGAACATCCTACAGGGAATGAAGTGGATGATGATAACGATTTTGATACGAGCAGTGACTCTGACATTGGTGAACATGATTTCTACAAAGGCAGCGAGTTCCATAAAATTAACAAGCCAAGGGTTCGATCAACTAGGCTCTGATACCATGTTAAAGTAATTAAGATGAAACATAAAAAGAGGCTAGAATTCTGAATAATATGTTTATTATGAATGCTTAAGTTAATCTAAATACAAAGAAATTATATATAAGTTAAACTGAAAATACTATTCTACCCTTAATAAATAAAACTAGATATTACTTAACAAGGGTGACACTTAGAATAACAAGGGTGACACTTAGAAACAATTCAAAGTTGAATGAGAGGCAGCAAGTTAACAGGTTCCCATACGCACTTAGGCACTTTCAAAAAGTTCTGGCCCCACCTCCCCCCTCCCATGGATACACTATACACACACACAGACACAACACCCCCCTTCTGTTGATCCTTTCTCAACCTTCCCCAATTGATTTCTTTTGATCATCTTGTCCTCTTGCCTGGTCTTCTCCAATGCCTTCTTCGAGCAAACAAGCTGCCTGTTCATCATCTTATTCTTTTCCAGATTATGCGGACGCCTTTGCTCATTCTGCTGGATATGTTGCTCAATATATCGGGTACTCTTACTTTCATTTTTATTCTTAGAATACACTAATCCCTGGAGATGATTTCATATCATGTGTTATGTCTTGAAAATAATATCAGACACAATTTTTGAGTTCCTTGGTGGGAAGTCTACCTCGAATAAGTAGTTTGATATGCTTACACATAAAAAAGAACTCAAAATCCCATGAGTGCAAGTTTTTTGAGTAACACCGTGTCCTTTCTTGTATATAAATCCTTACATGCACGAATCCAATTGACTATAATGCTCACTGCCAATTTTTCTTTTCCTTTGTAGTGGAGTGTCAGGATTTACAGCAAATATTGTTCAAACAATACGGAAAAAGCTAGGCAGTCCAATTCAGAATGAGGAGATTGGAGGTATGTCATCCTTATCTTGAATTTTAACGTTAACGTTTTGTTACATCTATCCCTAAATGAGGTCCTTCTTATACTTCTTGTTGGTTTCTCTTTTATTTTCCTAAATTTTCATCCCCCCACAAGGTGCTGATGTCTCCAGCAATCCAGAGTATCATGACTCTGTTTTACAGTGTCTAGAGGAAATTGCAAGGGGCAATCACTACAATGATGTTAATTCTCTTGCACTGAAGGTAACCAGCTGTTGGTCTAGTTTTTCTATTCCATTTTATCATTTTTTTAAATTATTATTGCTAGCAGTTACGCGCTGAATTTGCAGTTCACTTGTGGATTGGTATACACAAAGTGAAAAGCATAACGATTGTGCCAAATGTTTGGCAGATTAGTAGACGAAGACTTGCAATTACAAATTGGGAAAAGGGTGGTCTTATTGGAAAAGGTTCTTTCGGATCAGTATACAAAGGATCTGATGAAAAGGGATCATTTTTTGCTGTGAAGGAAGTTTCGCTTAGTGATAAAAAAGGTCTAGGCCTTCTCCGGAACGAGATTGCTATATTGAAACGCTTGGATCATGAAAACATAATTCAGTATTATGGAACAGACAGGGATGAAGAAAAGCTTTATATGTTTCTAGAGCTTGTCAGTCATGGCACCCTTGAACAAGCATATAAGACCTGCCCTTTCAAGGAATCCCAAGTTTCTCATTATACTCGACAGATATTGCAAGGTCTGAAGTATCTTCATGGTTGTAATGTGATTCATAGAGATCTTAAATGTGCAAACATACTGGTGACCGAATTTGGAAACATAAAACTTGCTGATTTTGGTCTGTCTAAATTTATGGAAGATGGTCAGTCTTTGAAGCCTGGCTCGCGAAGTTCATTATGGATGGCTCCGGAAGTTGCTAATCCTAAAAGTGGCGGGTATGATTTTCGAGCTGATACATGGAGCCTTGGATGCACTGTGGTGGAAATGCTGACCCGAAAGTATCCACAGTATAATGTCAGGAATACCTTCTTTGCCTTAGAAGGTGCCATTAGAAAGGGCACAGGACCTATTATTCCTGATTCTCTCTCACAAACTTCGAAGGACTTCATCAAAAAATGTCTGCAGCCAGATCCAAGTATGCGTCCAACTGCTGCCGAGCTTTTAGCTCATCCTTTCGTGAATGAATCATCTTGCACGCAACCTGATCTTAGCGAATTGCTTTATGGAGAAAGGTGAACCTTCAACACTTTTCCTTTTCTTTTCAAATCTTATTGTATTATGGACTTGGATTCTAAATCTATGAGTTCAGCCTTCTAGTTTTGATGAATCTGTACTCTGTGCTGTTGAACATTCCCAGCTGTACTCAATGAAGTTGGTTGGTCAGCCAGCCGAGGACATTTCATCTTATCCTGTTTTTGAATCCTTTTCTTCTGTTTATTCTCCTAGATGTTTTTCTTCAGAGCTTGCAAGATCAAAACAGAAACATTAAGCACCATTACAATGGAAAGTACGCGTTCCAGCAGCTGCGAGCATATTACTTAGGCTTAATTCAATTTTTTCTTTTTCCTTTTCTATTCTTTCATTCAATTTTGAGTCAATTTATTGTTCTTTTCTAGATCAATCTTAACCCTCCCTGTGGCATAATTCATATCATTGATCTTTTGAAATGAACATCATTAAGAGGCCTCTTACAATGTTAGTGACAGACGGAGGGACCATGCATGATCAATTATTACAAGTAGAAAGTCTTGGGTGACCAAAATTGAAGTAAAAGGGCTGATGTCATGTGTGGAGGCGTGTTTATTATAGCTGGCATTGTAAATTGTAACAATGCAATTAGCCTGGCTTTTGGGATAAGAGGTTTTTTATTTTTTATTTTTTATTTTTTTAATAGTGAAAATACTAAAAAGCCTTTTAAGTCAAGGAATATATGCCTGGTGTTCATGAGCAATTCAGTTTTTTCCTTTTGAATACGGAGTGAAATTACTTAAATGCTCTTGGAGTTTTTTTTTTTAAAAAAAATTTACCTGCAGTCAGGGGTCTTTTATATCTTTTTAAGTTTGGGTTTTTTGGTTATTTATTATGTTTTGTTGAGAGTATTAGAATTTTTTTATTTATAAATGTCTAGTTAATTGCCATTAAAGTAAAAAAAAAAAAACCCTTCAGGGAAGGTCTTTCATGTCTTTTTATATTGCTTTTTTTTTTAATTGCTTTTTTTGTTAAAAGTATTATGATATTTTAACAGAAATTAAATAACATTAAAATTTTTAAAAATGCTCACGCACTTTGTATAGCTCGTGTGGTGTTTTTGGGTGGTAAAACCTTCCCTTCTACCATGACGTTAGATGTGTCATAACATCTTTTTTTTATGGTGCGATGTGTGTTCCTAACAGTTCGGATGTTTGTCGGGATGAAACTTTTTTTTTTCTCACCTTCCCCTCAAATTATGGGTTTGTCCTCTTTGTTTAAGTTTTTTCAGCTTCGGTCATCTTTTTTTTTTTTAATTTTTATCCTTAGATTTTTTGTGAAAATTTTAGTTCTTTTCAATTTTATCCTTCAATTTTAGTTTTGTTGTCGCATGTGCGGCGTCGCGGCGATCGCCCACCACTCTCATGTAAATGGAAATGGGTCTTGGTCTGAAAAATATGAAGAGACAAAGAATTCTTGTCTCTTATCAGTGAAAAAAATAAAACGGGAATTGCCACCTAATATTCTAGTCACTAGGAACCCTAACTGATCTCAGAGATCGGGGTACGGAGACTGGTTGGGTAAAGGGAAAGTATTAGCACCCCAAATACGCCATACCTAAGGCAGGCTGCATTGTTTTGTCTGATAAAATCTAAAGTCGTGTTATAGTTTCTAATTGTTAGCCTGTTTAAGATTCAAGACAAGCCCCTCTTCAGAAGGAGGTTCTCATCTTAATGCGATAAAATCTAATTGTTCTATTATCTGAAAGAATAATTGAATATCCAGAATAAACATTACGTGTAATGTCGTACCCCAGATACTAACAGATAAACAAAATAATTTTTTTTTTGTTTTTGAAATTTTGTCCAATATTCTCTTGACTTTAATAAACTGATTATTACAGCCAAAATGCATGCTAAAACATTATTTTTTTTGTATGAAAAACACTATGATTTTTTAGCTTTGAGACACTTGGTTGTATGCACAAAAACATTTTGTTTTTCAATTTTTTTTGTATTTTTGAAAGTTTTAACGACAACCGGATATTTTAATACCGGATTTGTATTTTTACCATGTAAAATACTGCCCGATATTAATTAAAATAACATAAAAACTATGCGGAAAAATATAAAATGCTGAAACAAATATTTTTAATTTTTTCTCTTGAAATGGGCCGGATCAGGCCCAAATACACGAGCCCAGCCCATATTTAGCTGGTTACTGTGCATGAGCACAGTAACCAGCTTCTCCCCTCCTGCAGATGTGCACTGTGCACGTCTTGCATGGCGAGGGAAAAAGAAAGGCAAAATAAAAAGGGCGGAGGGCTTACCTGGAGTGGCGGCGACGCTGGCGGCTTCTGGCGTCGGAGGCACGGTGGCCGACGGTTTCTCGTCCTTCTTCCTCTGTGTTTTCTTCTTCCTTCGCTGTCTGTTTTTCTTTCATTTTCTTTCCTTTTCCTCTCGTCTTCTCTCTTCTCTTCTCTCTTCCCTCTCCTCTGTTCTCTCTCTCTCTCGGTCTCTCGGTCTCTCCCTTTTTTCTTTTTTCTTCCCCTTCCCTTGTTTTTATAGGCAAGAACAGGGGAGGGAGACGTGGCTGGGGCGGCCACTGTGCTGCTGCCCCTCCACCGCCCCTTCAACAAGTGGAAATTGGGTTGTGTCGGCGTCTTTTTGAAGTCATCGGGGGGAGGGAAGTCGGTGCGAAACAGAGGAGAAAAGAAAATCTTCTTCTTCCCCTGTTCTCTGCGTGTCCAGGGGAAGAAGATGGTGGTGCTGTTTTCAAAACAGCACCGTTTCTAGCTTTCTTCTTTTTTTTTTTGGTGAACAGTATATGAAACGGCGCCGTTTTACCCAAAACGCGCCGTTTCATATAAATGGGAATTGGCGCCAAAAACGCGTCAGATTCAAAATCAGGCCTTCACTTTACGCGCGTTGTGCACTTTGGTCCTTTGTCTCGGATTTCTTCAATTAAGTCCCTAATTGGCCTTCAAACTTCAATATTTATGCAATTAAGTCCCTGATTTAACCAAATTAACTCTTAAAAATTATATTTTGATCCCAGAACTTGAATTTCTTCTAATTAAAGCCCAAATTAACTCCAAAATCAATTGTTCTTGCAATCAAACCCTCCATAAATTCAATTAAACCTTCAATAAAATTTAATTGAGTCCATAAACATATGATTTTGGACTTTTTTTCCTCAAATTGAATTTTCTTTGTCAACAAGGCTCTCATCAGTTAACAAAATATTGTTAAATTTTAATTTTTGTATTTTTAAACCTCCTCAACCAATTTTTGATTATTTTCTGAACATTCTGACATTCTTTTTTCACTGTTCTATTTTTTTGATTTTTTTGTATTTTTCTTTTTTTTATATGGGGACCCAAAAATGGGTTATGACATTTGTCATGTATTTATATTTTCTTTTCCAATATCGTCAAATGACATAGTTTTTTTTTAAAAAATAACTTTGTGGTTTTCTTAAATTTCATTTTCTATCAAATTATGCTAACCTCATGATGTAAGACGAGAATTTTATAGGTTAATCCAGACAATCAAATTACATGTCTATGATGTTAACTTGATTTAGCTCACATTGATTTTTTTGTTATTTTTTTTATCCTATTTCATCCTACCATGGTTAATTAACTAAAAAATAAACAACATTGTATTTCCCTTTTTTCATATATATATTTTTTTCTATTTGCTATCATTGCTTTATTTTTTGTCCTATATGATTTAAATAATTCCAACTTATTTGGTTAGTTGGGACTATAATCCAGGGTATTAATTTTTTTTAAAAAAACATGCTTTAAAAAAAAATAACACAGACATGCAGCATACCATGATTCCAACCAATGATATACAAGATAGTCTTGGGTATTAAGTAAAACCTTCCATACACAAGTGGTGTATTTAAGGAAAATCTTGAAACCAAGATAACTATCCCAAGCCAAATCTCAAAAGTTTAGTTGACTCTGAGTTCGAGAAGCTGAGGTATAACGATATCCTAGTTTCCCCTTTCACCTTCTGCACTTTAAATGGGAGGAATTCATTTCAGTGGAAACTCGTAGCCCAGAATTAAATCTTGATTTATCGATCAGTGATCTGCTTAAAATCCAGATGCATGGTTTTCCTAAATCATTATCAGGTATTAAAAGTTTGTCATGCTTTCAGCTAGTAATCTCAGTGTACAGCAGTTCCAAAACCAGCCTTTTCATACGAATCCAGTCGAACCTTGCTGTTGAAGAGATTAATATGGCAAATTTACATTACAATTGGGTCTAGAGGTTTGGATGGCATGAACAATCTTGCATGTAGCTAGCAACAGTTATCTTCGCGAAAGCAAAGTTCTAAAATGAGGTTATACATTTGTAATTTTTCAAGCTAAACCAGAATCAGTTGGCTTCAGATGCTACCAGAAATTCTCAGCTATAATCCCAATCAGAATCTGAATCTTCTGGCTCTTCAGACTCAAGTTCTTCCACTTTGTTAGCCACAACTTCAGCCTTAAGGGATAGACGTTGTGTCCATCAAAAGCTTGAGCTAGCAAACACGTATAATTTCTGTTTGAATGGACTTGTTCGCCAGAGGAGCTTGCCATCATGAGCCTATCGGAAATTGTGATGTCAAAACCCAAAAGCATAGAAGAATCAAAACAATGCCTCACCATGATGATGATGCAAGTCACCCTCGCATAGCATACTTATTGCTTGCAACATTATTCAGGCTACTTAGCTCAATATATAAATGGTGCAGGCCTTGGTGATGCCAGTTGAATCAGCATGTATACATGTCTCTATGGCGAGGTGCCACCACTATTCTACTGAATAATAGAAGAAGGTATTATCATAAAATTTATCATTCCGGCAAGAAATGAGAAAGTGCATGCAGCACATGGAGATCAAGGGAGGGAGATTTAGCAGTGCGAGGATAGGGAAAAATAAGTACTTAGACTAGGATGCCGATCAAGAAAATAAATATTCTTGAAACACAGAACAAGCGATCCTTAATTAAGAATATGGTCTCCTACAAGATTGTGCGTGGCAAATGGTGGAGGCCCGAGTGGTCGATTCGAGTCCTATCTTCAACAAGAAAAACTAGATGGCCAGAAAAATATCTCAACAAGGAAGAGGCGAAATGGAGCAACCATAAAATGGATACAGAGAAGGCACCTCCTGGCCAGACAATGTCTTCATGGTTTTCTTAAAAGGCTTCTTACAAGGCTAGTGACAGATGGAGGGACCATGCATGTCCAATAATTAAAAGTAGAAAGTCTTGAGTGACCAAAATTGAAGTAAAAGGGCTAATGCGACTAATTTCCAAAACGTGAGGGACTTCGGACTTGTTTTACGGCCTAATAAAGGGCTGACATGGAGAATGTCATGGGTGTAGGGGTTAATATAACAGAATAAACTAAAAGGAAAAGGGTGACTTCCACGGTTTCACCGTGGCTGTAGATTTAGTGGCACTGTGGATTGTAATAATATAATAACAAGGAAAAGGAACCCAGCCATAGCCAAGCCAAAACGCAAGGAAAAGGAAAATATGCCTCGACAGTCAAATGTGCTGCATTACAGACAAAAGGATATGAAAAGCATTTTGAGCTTCTTCCACTTCCTCATTTCGTCTTCAAAAGTTCAACAAAGTAAACATACACGACAAAGAAAAAAAAAACAAAACCCAGCAAGAGACTTAAAAAAAGATTGCATCTTTTAAGTGTCTCTATATAGAGTATATAGAGATTGTTTGCTCACATTAGTTAATTGGAGATATGAGCGGTTTTCTTTTTCATCCCACTCTTATGCCCGGTGGACTGGTACACAAGCACCTTGTGGGAAACGATTCTATTCCTTTGTCGATGACTGTAGTTGTTTGGAGGGCAAGATTTGTAAACGTTGACAAAACAATGACAATGGCCAGCTCAACTTCATTAGGGCAGCACCTTCTCTATTTTCCCTTCCTCCTCCACCCCTTTTCAACCCCCACTTCAGTTAATCCTTTCTCATCCTTCCCAAATTGATTTCTTTTGATCATCTTGTCCTCCTGCCTGGTCTTCTCCAATGCCTTCTTCGAGCACACAAGCTGCCTGTTCATATCATCTTATTCTTTTCCAGATAATGCGGACGCCTTTGCTCAGCATGAAACAGGTTTGGTACAGACCTTAAGGCGGGTTATTGAGGCACCGGCCCATTCTGCTGGATATGGTGCTCAATATATCGGGTACTCTTACTTTCATTTTTATTCTTAGAATACACTAATTCCTGGAGATGATTTCATATCATGTGTTATGTCTTAAAATAATATCAGACACAATTTTTGAGTTCCGTAGTGTCCTTTCTTGTATATAAATCCTTACATGCACGCATTCAATTGACTCCTCAGCATAAATCTCTCATCAACAACAATAGGCTTCTTTGTTTTTTGGCGCGGCCTAATTAACTATAGTCATGAGCCATGGTAAGGAGAAACATCTTTGTTTTATCCTGACTTGATTTGACATAACGCTTATTGCCAATTTTTTCTTCCTTTGTAGTGGAGTGTCAGGATTTACAGAAAATATTGTTCAAACAATACTGAAAAAGCCAGACAGTCCAATTCAGAATGAAGAGATCGGAGGTATGTCATCCTTATCTTGAATTTTAAAGTTAACTTTTTGTTGCACCTATCCCTAAATGAGGTCCTTCTTATACTTCTTGTTGGTTTCTCTTTTATTTTCCTTAATATTCATCCCCCCACAAGGTGCTGATGTCTCCAGCAATCCAGAGTATCATGACTCTGTTTTACAGTGTCTAGAGGAAATTGCAAGGGGCAATCACTACAATGATGTTAATTCTCTTGCACTGAAGGTAACCAGCTGCTGGTCTAGTTTTTCTATTCCATTTTATCATTTTTTTAAAATTATTATTGCTAGCAGTTACGCGCTGAATTTGCAGTTCACTTGTGGATTGGTATAGACAAAGTGAAAAGCATAACGATTGTGCCAAATGTTTGGCAGATTAGTAGACGAAAACTTGCAATTACAAATTGGGAAAAGGGTGGTCTTATTGGAAGCGGTTCATTCGGATCAGTATACAAAGGATCTAATGAAAAGGGATCATTTTTTGCTGTGAAGGAAGTTTCGCTTAGTAATAAAAAGAGTCTAGGCCCTCTCCGGAACGAGATTTCTATATTGACAGGTTTGGATCACGAAAACATAATTCAGTATTATGGAACAGACAAGGATGGAGAAATGCTTTACATGTTTCTAGAGCTTGTAAGTCATGGCACCCTTGACAGTCAAATGTGCTGCATTTCAGACAAAAGGATTTGAAAAGCGTTTCAGCTTCTTCCACTTCCTCAGTCCATCTTCAAAAGTTCAACAAAGTAAACAAACACAACAAAGAAAAAAAAAAACAAAACCCAGCAAGAGAGTTAAAAAAAGATTGCATCTTTTTATATATCAAGTGTGTGAAAGAGAGAGAGTGAAGAACACTAACCTTTGAGTAAGTAAAAAAAAGAAAGAATCCAAACCAAAGATTTTCTCAGCTCATTTCCTCTTCTTTCTCTCTCTTTTCCGGGAGTCACTTGTAACTGTGATTCTTTAGTCAAATAAGATAATAGTTCAATGCACTCTTTTTTCTTGTTATTAATAAATGATTATGATATTTTATCTTCGTTAATTTGTTCGTTATCGACTATTATCTCACTGGTGAAGTCTTGATCATGGTAAAGAAGAAAATGTGCTCGGAAATCCCAAATGTGAAGTATTAAAATATATTCAATTTTCTAAGATTTTATTAAATGATACTATATTATTAATCCATTAACATTAATTTGTAATCTGTTTATTTTCCAATGACACTCAGTGTTAGGGTGACACTTAGAAACAATTCAAAGTTGAATCCTTGGGAGTTTGGTAGGACAGTCCTTGACAATAACCCCTTTAAGCAGCTCTTTGACAAATTGGAAAGTTCCATGTAATTTGTACGGTCTTTAAAAGGTCTTTGACAAATTGGAACCAAAAGCCGGAAGTTAACTCTCAGACAGATCCCATAGTCCTGTTTATATTTTCAATTTTAAAGGCACTTTTCAAAAATTTAAAAATTTTAATTTTTTTTAAAATAAATATTATTTTAATGTTTTTATATCATTTTAGTATACTGATATCAAAAATAATATTTTTAAAAAAATTATTTTAATATATTTTTAAATAAAAAATATTTAAAAAAAATCCAGTCACATTTTCAAATAAGCTATCATTTGTGTGTGTGTTTGTGTAGGGGGTCGGTTTGCCCCTAGCGCACGGAATCCCACGGATTCCCTTTCATATTTCATCTCTCTGGCTATTTCAGCTCTGGCTACTCTGGCTACTTTCCTTGCCCCCCTATATATACCCCCACTTCTGTTAATCCTTTCTCATCGTTCCCCAATTGCTTTCTTTTGATCTTCTTGTCCTCCTGCCTGGTCTTCTCTAATGCCTTCTTCGAGCAAACAAGCTGCCTGTTCATCATCTTCTTCTTTTCCAGATTATGCGGACGCCTTTGCTCAGACGGGGATGGTACAGACCTTGAGGCGGGATATTGAGGCAGCGGCGCCCCATTCTGCTGGATATGTTGCTCAATTTATCTGGTACTCTTACTTTCATTTTTATTCTTAGAATACACTAATCCCTGGAGATGATTTCATATCATGTGTAATGTCTTGAAAATAATATCAGACACAATTTTTGAGTTCCTTGGTGGGAAGTCTACCTGGAATAAGTAGTTTGAGATGCTTACACATAAAAAAGAACTCAAAATCCCATGAGTGCAAGTTTTTTGAGTAACATCGCGTCCTTTCTTGTATATAAATCCTTACATGTACGAATCCAGTTGACTATAATGCTCACTGCCAATTTTTCTTTTCCTTTGTAGTGGAGTGTCAGGATTAACAGAAAATATTGTTCAAAGAATACGGAAAAAGCTAGGCAGTCCAATTCAGAATGAGGAGATTGGAGGTATGTCCTCCTTATCTTGAATTTTAACGTTAACGTTTTGTTACATCTATCCCTAAATGAGGTCCTTCTTATACTTCTTGTTGGTTTCTCTTTTATTTTCCTTAATTTTCATCCCCCCACAAGGTGCTGATGTCTCCAGCAATCCAGAGTATCATGACTCTGTTTTACAGTGTCTAGAGGAAATTGCAAGGGGCAATCACTACAATGATGTTAATTCTCTTGCACTGAAGGTAACCAGCTGTTGGTCTAGTTTTTCTATTCCATTTTATCATTTTTTTTTAATTATTATTGCTAGCAGTTATGCGCTGAATTTGCAGTTCACTTGTGGATTGGTATACACAAAGTGAAAAGCATAACGATTATGCCAAATGTTTGGCAGATTAGTAGACGAAGACTAGCAATTACAAATTGGGAAAAGGGTGGTCTTATTGGAAAAGGTTCATTCGGATCAGTATACAAAGGATCTAATGAAAAGGGATCATTTTTTGCTGTGAAGGAAGTTTCGCTTAGTAATAAAAAAAGTCTAGGCCTTCTCCGGAACGAGATTTCTATATTGAAACGCTTGGATCATGAAAACATAATTCAGTATTATGGAACAGACAAGGATGAAGAAATGCTTTATATGTTTCTAGAGCTTGTCAGTCATGGCACCCTTGAACAAGCATATAAGAATTGCCCGTTCAAGGAATCCCAAGTTTCTCATTATACTCGACAGATATTGCAAGGTCTGAAGTATCTTCATGGTTGTAATGTGATTCATAGAGATCTTAAATGTGCAAACATACTGGTGACCGAATTTGGAAACA